>Ga0310695_10005136_pt1 | contig 23146 bp, 19 predicted proteins | sample RumenRJG_04DNA_FD_203882 | JGI IMG/M metagenome (GOLD analysis project Ga0310695, IMG submission 203882) | Bovine rumen microbial communities from Lethbridge, Alberta, Canada - RJG_04 (v2) (version 2) | ecosystem: Host-associated > Mammals > Digestive system > Stomach > Rumen | place: Canada...
CTTAACCTGCTATGATTATGGCGCATATAAAATTAAAGTGAATGGGTACAGAGCTGGATATCACTATTCCTTCAAAGAATTCCTTGTCATTTGTGCCGAAGGAGGATTAAACCGGAATATCATTGAAAATGTTCATACAGATAGTCTCCAGTTTTCAAATTAACTAAACAATTGATTAGTAATACTTAATCTTTATTACTTATGAAAAAAACAGCTCTATTATTTACAGCCTCGATGTTCCTTGGTCTGGCAGGATGCCAGTCCGGAATAATGACTGAAACAAAGTCTGGCGAGGATATGGCAGTTGCCGAGAATACGGAATGGGTCGACGATCCCATCTTATGGCAGGATGACTCAGGGTTCGATGCATCTGAGGAGAACGCCGGGATCGAAGCTAGATTCGTATCATATCAGGTTCCGGAAGATATCCTCAGCAGGATGACTACAGGAGCCCTTGTCAAATCCATCCTCCATTTCCCACTCAATGGCCTCTATCTGGCTTACAACAATCCTATCCAATATGTAAACAAGGTTTTCGAAATGGCGAATGTTTACCAGGAACTCGCCGGGAGGGATGATGCTGCTGACCTGTTGGTCGAACGGTTCTCCGTCACAGATGTTCTTCCTTCCGGTGAATCCAGGGATCAGGGCGACAAGGATTACTATGAGAAGCTTTCATTGTTAGAAGAGTCTTTCTTGGAGTATTTTCTCGCTTCCGGCCTGATCGAAGGCCTTGCTTCCGAAAAGAACAAGCCTGTTCTTACCGAAGCTGTAAGAAAGAAACTAGAGGAGAGGGAAGCCAGTAACGGGGAAGGCCATGTCTGGAGTCGTCTGACAGATCCTCTCATTACACTCATTCGCAGGCAATGCCTTGACATTCCCCTTCCGGATGACATGCCCTGGCTGCCTTATTGACATTAATTCATATAGAGACAGCCCTCTCCTTTGCTACAGGGGGGAGGGCTGTCTTTTCTTTTACAAGAGCCATTTTTATACCTCCTTGCTTATTTTGGGAAGGAGCTGATTTACTTTCTTTTTCTTTTTTTTTGTATATCAATTGACTCAATTCTGAGCTAGCGCACTTTCGGCATTTCACGGCCGTTTTCGCGGCAGATGCGACATTACGATCCCGCATCTGCCGCGTTTTCGTGTCTAGGAGGCCGAAAATGCGCTTGATGTGAATCGCGGATTCGATAAGAAAGACTTTTTATTATCTGGAAAACAATAAACCAATTCTCGTTCTCTATCGTCAATCACATCATGTGGTCAAAAGATTTATATACAGAAAAGACGAAGGAAAAGTAAATCGGGCCAACTCATTGATCGTCAATGGTTGGCCCGATTCGGGTGCCCGAGGCGGGACTCGAACCCGCACATCTTTAAGGGACAATGGATTTTGAGTCCATCGCGTCTACCATTCCGCCACTCGGGCAGTGGATTGTGGACGGTGCAAAGGTATGGATTTTTCCACGATTATCAAATAAATTCCTTATCTTGTCATTCTAATGCTTCTGGAAAGGAATTATGGGAATCGGTAGATATCTCTTCGCAGTGTTGAGTGCTGCGGCGCTGCTCCTGACTTCGCAGGCCGGCGCGACGAAGTATCTTGAACTGAAGGTGATCGACAAGGATTACCTGTGCGTGCATTTCCGGGACGGGGAAGTTCGGTATCGGGACAGCGGCACGGGCGAGAGCGCATATCTGGGACATACGTTCGTCGAGGGGGACGATACTCTGGTGGTGTTCGGCCGCAGGCTGGATCCGGCCGCGGCGGCGGATGCCGGCGCCTGGACGGTCAGCTCGAAGGACGATAAGTCCTTCGGAGCGCGTGCGGCCGCCGCGGCCTGGCGCAAGTCCAAGCCTATGAATACCGATCACACCCTGACCAGCGAGCTGGACCATTGGATATTCCTGAAGCTCCCGAGGTCCATGAAGCAGGGGTGCACATATACCGTTTCGATTCCGGCCGGGATAGGGAGCGATGCGTCCGAGGGGAGCGTCTGTTTCGACATCTGGAATACTTTGTCGGAGGCCGTACACGTCAACATTCTGGGATATCTTCCTTCCGAGCCGGTCAAGGAGGCAGACCTCTATCTGTGGCTCGGAGAAGGCGGCGGACGCAATTACAGGTCATTCCAGGGCAAAGGCGTTTATCTATACAATGTCGCTACCGGGACCAAGAAGAAGGTCGGGACGGTCAAGTACTGGAAGCCGCAGTCGGCCGCTTCGGCCGAGGCCGGCAGCAAGGACTTGACGGGCTCGGATGTGTGGAATATCGATTTCAAGGAGTCTGTTCCCGGCCGTTACCGCCTCGTGGTGGAGGATGTGGGGTGCAGCATGGACTTCGACATTTCGGATGAGGTGTATTTCCAGCCGTACCGGTATTCGGTGAGGGGGTATTATTACATGCGCATAGGCGAACCGATAGACCCTTCGGTGAGCCCTGTGCCGCGCCAGCCGCAGTTTATACCGGAGGTGGATCCGGTGGGATTCACGGTCTATAAGACCGACCTCCAGCCGTGGCATCCGGATTGGCGGAGGCTGCGCGGCGATGTCTGGGACGAGCCGCATTTCAAGCCGGCGCTGGAGTCCGCGTTCTGGCAGCACAGGCTGCCGGGCAATCCCGTCAATACCGAGATGCGCGGCGGGCATTCCGACGCGTTCGACTGGGACCGCCATTTGGCGCATGTCAGCAATATCTACGATTTGTTGCTTCCGTACATCCTGACGGGAGGCCGTATCAGCGAGGATGACCTCGGTATCCGCGAGAGCGGGAACGGTATCCCCGATATCATCGACGAGGCGCGCAACGAAGTCGACTTCTTCCTGAGCATACGGGACGGAGAAGCTTATTCACAGGGAGTTACCAATCCTTCGAAGGAGTGGACGATCATGTTCCAGGCCGGGTGTACGACCATGGCGGCCTGGGCCAATGCGGCTAACTGCGCGACGATCGCGGAGGCTTTCCGCATCGCGGAGATTGACAGTCTCCGGAATTATTATCGGGACGAGGCTGTGAAGGCGTTCCGCTTCGCTTCAAGGCAGGAGAACCAGCAACTTGACGACATGCAGGATGTGGGCAGCGCCCGGATGCGCGGAAGGGACTTCCGCCAGCAGGCCGCAGCCTTCCTCTACAACGTCACCGGCGAACGGGAGTGGGAGGACATCATGGCGGAAGAGAGTATGATCAAGGGCCCTAAGTCGGAATTGTTCAACAAGGGACGTATGGGTGCCTTCTACCAGATTTGGGCGGCGGCTGCGTATCTGGCTTGTCCGCAGGAGAGGCATTATCCCCAGCTTTATGCCGATCTGGTATCGAGCGTGGATGCGCAGGCCGATGCGAACAACGTGAGCTTGATGGCCCTGCGCCCGTCGCGGCGCGCGGCCAATGATGCCCGCTGGCAGACTTCCGAGAACCTACAGCTGGTGATGATGGCCCACTATGTGGCGAAGTCGCCGGCAAGGCGTGCAGAGCTGGAGCGTGCTATGTACAGCGAAGCCGGTTGGGGCCTCGGCCGCAATCCTTCCAATACCGTGGAAATGACCGGACTGGGAGAACGGCATATCACTGATTGTTACTCTACGGGCCGCAACGACGGCGTGCCCGGAACGCATCCGGGCCAGACGCCGTTCAACGGAACGGAGAGCTGGTCCAGGGGTGACGGAGGCGATGCCCAGATCATCCTTACGCGCTGCTATCCTTCGTGGAACGACGGAGGCTGGCCGCGCCAGGAGTCGTTCTTCAACATCCGGTATATGTGGGTGAACGGCGAGTTCACTCCGCGCGAGACAATGAGGGGCAAGATGGCCCTGCTGGGATACCTTTACGGGATACGACCTTAGGAAAATGAAGATTGAACTATATGTAAGGGAGGATTTCTCCGGACTTCCGGAGCTCCTGAAGGAAGAGAAAGAAGTTTATCTGGTCTACGACAGAAATGTGTCGTGGGCGGCGGAGCGCGTCGGGGCCCTGTGCGCCCTGAAGGGCGCGATGGCCCTCGACGCCTCCGAGGCCGCCAAGAACCTCGATACCGTTACGGCCATCTGCCGCTTCCTGCTGGAGGCGGGGGCCGACCGCAAGGCGCTCGTGCTGGCGCTCGGCGGCGGCATAACGACCGATATGGCAGGATTTGCCGCGTGTATCTACAAGCGCGGAGTGCGTTTTGCCACGTTGCCGACGACATTGCTGGCGCAGGTGGACGCCGGTATTGGGGGAAAGACGGGTGTCAACCTTGACGGCTACAAGAATATCCTGGGAGTGATACGCCAGCCGGAATTCATCTATGTGGCGGGGAATACGCTGGAAACGCTCCCGGAGCGGGAGTACCGCTCCGGAGTGGCCGAGATGCTGAAGAGTTTCATCATCTCGGACGCGGCGCATTACCGCCGGGCGCTGAAGCTGCTGTGCAGCGGCGCCCGGGCTGACGCGGAGCTCATCCGCGCCGCCGCTTCCATCAAGTGCGGCGTCGTCGAGCGCGACGAATTCGAGACGGGGGAGCGCCGGGTGCTGAACCTCGGCCACACCGTCGGGCACGCTGTAGAATGGTGGCAGACCGTGTCGGATGCGCCCCAGCGGTACTCGCACGGCGAGGCTGTGGCGATCGGGACGATCCAGGCGGCGCGGCTGTCCGAGGCCCTCGGCGTATGCCGGAGGGGCCTGGCCGCGCAGCTGGAGGCGGATTTCGCCGCCGTCGGACTGCCTACGGCCTGCCCGGTCCCGGCCTCCGCGATGCGCGAAGCCATCGCCCGGGACAAGAAAGCCGACGGTGGCTCCGTCCATTTCGTCCTGATACGCGATATCGGCAAGGTGGAGGTCCGCCTGCTGCCCGTCGATACCATCATCCAATTGCTTGAAACTGCAAACCTATGATTTGTACTTGCATACAGAACAAGAACCTTGAGGAGATATTCTCCATCCTGGAGCAGGGTGATATAGAAATGGCGGAAATCCGTCTGGACCTCTGTCCAGACTTGGACGAAGAGGATATAGAGAGCCTGTTTTCCGGTACGGATATTCCGCTCATCGCCACCTGCCGCATCGCCGGAAGCGCGAGCATGCAGGAGGCGGAGCGCCGGCTCAGGACCGCTATCCTGGCCGGGGCCAAATACGTCGACGTCGAGCTTGAGGCCCCGGCGCCGATGGGCAAGCGCCTGCGCCGGGCCGCCCGCGAGAGCGGCACTACCCTCATCCGTTCATATCATAACTTTGACGAAACTCCTGATGCCGAGATCCTTGCGGAGATGGTGACCAAATGTCGCGTCTTCGGGTCGGATGTCATCAAGGTCGCAACTATGGCGCATAGTCCTGAAGATGTCGCCCGTGTAATGGACCTTTACGGAATGACCTATCCGGACGGAAGGACACAGGAGGAGGGTACCCTGGTGGCTTTCTGTATGGGAGAGGCCGGGAAGGAATCCCGACTGGAGTGCCTCCGGCGCGGGGCCCCCTTCACCTACGTTTCACTTGGTGAAGGGGACGTGACCGCGCCGGGTCAGTGGACCCTTGCCGGGATGAACGAAGCGGTGTATCATGGAGCCCAGGGCTTCTATGCCGAGCATCTCAATATGCCGTCGTCCAAGAGTTTCGCCCAGCGGGCGATCATCGCGGCGGCCCTGGCCGAAGGCACTTCGCATCTGCGCGGCTATTCAGCCTGCGCAGATACTGCGGCCGCCGTGGCCGCCGCCCGCGCCCTCGGCGCCGAGGTCACTGAAGGCGAAGTGCTTACCATCAAGGGAATAGGTCCGATAGAAGGGCCTCTCGACATCTCTTCCCTTCATTGCGGAGAGTCGGGTCTCCTGACCAGGATGATGATCCCGATCATGTCCCAGATAGGCTCCGGATCAGTTCTGGTGACAGGCGAAAAGACCCTGGTGAACCGTCCGCTTAAGGGCGCTGCGGACATCATGGCCTCCTTCGGAGTCATGCTCCGCAACGCCGCGCGGACTTCCCGTGAGATATACGTTCCCCTGACCGTCGAGGGCAAGCTTGTCCCCGGCAGGGCGGACATATCGGGGGCCGGAGGATCGCAGATCATCTCCGGCCTCCTGATGGCCCTGCCGATGGCCGATGCCCCTTCGACCGTCTATGTCAGCGAGCCCAAGAGTATCCCTTACATGTTCATCACCCTGGATGTTCTCCAGAAATTCGGCATACGGATAGGCAACGAGATGGAGGGTGACGAAGAGTTCCTTCAGACGAGGGACTGGAGCTACTGTACCGGCCTGACCTTCAAGGTCAAGGGCGGCCAGCGCTACAAGGCGGCCGAGCTCAGTCTCGAAGGAGACTGGAGCAGCGCCGCCAACTTCCTCGTGGCCGGCGCCATCTTCGGCAGCGCTTCCGTCGACGGCCTCGACACGCAGTCACTGCAGGCTGACCTGACCATTATGGACATCCTCGTCGAGGCCGGCGCTTCCGTCTCGCAGTTCGAGAATGACTGCGTGGACGAGGTCAGTGCAGCGGCGGCTGCGGCCGGCGTCAACCCCCATACGGGGGCTGTCAACGCCGTCAAGGCGCCGCTGAACGCCTTCTCGTTCGACCTGAACAACGCTCCGGATCTCTTCCCGATAACGGCCGTGCTGGCGGCATTCTGCCCCGGCGAAAGCCGCATCGCAGGCACCGGCCGCCTGGCCAACAAGGAGTCCGACCGTGCTAAGGCCATTACGGACATGCTCACGAAAATGGGAGTGGAATGTGCCATAGAAGGGGATGAGATGGTCATCCGAGGCCATTCCCTGTCCAGCCGCCTGTTGAACGGCAATCTCCTGAAGGGCGGAGAATATACCTCCAACCATGACCACAGGATGGTCATGGCACTGAAAGTGGCGTCGCTCGGTGCTTCGTCGCCGATCGTCATCGACGACGAGCAGTGCGTTGCGAAGTCCTTCCCTGATTTCCTGACATTGTTCTGCGACAGGTAATGAAGGGAAAGGGGCTCATAGCGCTGACTCCCATCCTGGTTTTCCTCGGGGTGTATCTGGTCACGTCGATACTCATCAAGGACTTCTACAAGGTCCCTGTGGCTTCGGCTTTCCTTCTGGCGTCGGTCTATGCCGTCCTGATTTCCAAGGGCAGGTTGAGGCAGCGCCTGGACACTTTCTCCGAGGGGGCGGGCAATCCCCGTATCCTCCTGATGGTCTGGATATTCATCCTCGCCGGAGCTTTCGCGCAGACAGCGAAGGACATCGGGGCCATTGATGCAACGGTGAACCTTACCCTTCGGGTGATTCCCGGCTCGATGCTCTTCGCCGGGCTCTTCTTCACCGCATGCTTTATCTCGATGTCCGTCGGCACCAGCGTCGGCACCATCGTGGCGCTGGTCCCCATCGCCACCGGCATCGCGCAGGAGGCCGGATTCTCCGAAGCATTCATGGCCGCCATCATTGTCGGCGGCGCTTTCTTCGGAGACAATCTTTCCTTCATCAGCGATACCACCATTGCCGCCACCAAGGCATTGGACTGCGCCATGAAGGACAAATTCAAAGCCAATATACGCATCGTCGCACCGGCTGTACTGCTGGTCTTTGCCATATATGTGGTCAAGGGCCTGGGAGTCAGCGTGGACGTCACTCCTGAAGCCGCTGATTCCCTGAAGCTTGTGCCGTACCTGCTCGTGCTGGTCCTGGCCTTTGCCGGAATGGACGTGATGCTTATACTGTCATTGGGATTGGGGGTGAACCTGCTGATAGGCCTGGTGACTGGAAGTCTCGGATGGGACGACTGGCTGTCTTCCGTCGGCGAAGGCATCGGCGGCATGGGAAGCCTCATCATCGTGACGCTGCTGGCCGGCGGCATGATGGCGCTCATCCGCGCCGGAGGCGGCCTCGACTGGCTCGTCGGCGCCCTCACCCGCCGCCTCGCCGCCTCGCCTGCCGCCGCCTCTTCTGCTGCGGTCTCTCCTGCTGCGGTCTCCTCGGCCTCTCATGCTGCCTCCTCTCCTGCTGCCTCCTCCTCGGCCTCTCATGCTGCCTCCTCTCCTGCTGCCGTCTCTCCTGCTGCGGTCTCTCCTGCTGCGGTCTCCTCGGCCTCTCATGCTGCCTCCTCTCCTGCTGCCGTCTCCTCGCCTGAAAGCGTTGCGGCTGCCTCAGCCCCTCTCTTATCTGAAACTGCCTCCGCTGCTCCCGCCCCATCTCCTGTTGCCGCCGCCTCTCCTGCCGCTGCCGCGGCGCCCGCCATTGCCGGCTCTGACCGGCAATCCCGCCGGCAGCGGCGCGGCGCCGAGCTCAGCATCGCCGCGCTCGTCAGCCTCGCCAACCTCTGCACGGCCAACAACACCATCGCCATCATCACTGTTGGTGGCATTGCCAAGGATATCAGCGACCGCTTCGGCCTTGACAGGAAGCGCGTCGCCAGCATCCTTGACACCTTCTCCTGCTTCGTCCAGGGGCTGATCCCGTACGGCGCGCAGCTGCTGATGGCCTCCGGCCTCGCAGGCATCGGCGCTGCCGCCATTATCCGCTACCTCTACTACCCCTTCGCCCTAGGCCTCGTCGCTCTCGCCGCCATCTTCATTCCTGCCTCCTTCCGTTCCCGGAAGTAACTACCGCCGTCCTTTCCATCCCTCCCGCCCGTCCTTTCCATCCCTCCTGCCGTCCTTTCCATCCCTCCCACCGTCCTTCCCATCCCTCCAGCCCGTCCAGCCGCACTTCTTCGCCCAGCCCCACCCTTTCTCCCTTCTTCTCCCTTCATTCTTAGCTCCGCCCCGACCCTTAACCTCTCAATCGTTATGCCGTGATTTGTAACAGCTTGACGTGTAGGTAATTAAAGGATATCTCCCTTGCTGTTTTTGCAAGGGAGACTTTGCACATCTCGCTGATAATAAGTGTTTTACAAAACACGCTGTTTTAGTAGACGGAGGTAAAAGTAAAGGCAATACACCTTCTGGCGATCAACGGCATCCTTTGGACGGCCATCGGAACCAAGATCGCCGCCATCTTCCTCCCCTCCCTCTTCTCCCGCCCTTCCCGTTCCTCCCACTCCTCCAACTAAGTTTCTTATTTTCACCACTTCAACAGGGTCTCTTAGTCCTGTCCTTCCGACAGAGTTCCTCAGTCACGCTTCTCCAACAGAGTTTCTTTACCTTGCCCCCTCCAACTGAGTGTTTTAGCCCTATCTCTTCAACAGAATCTTTTTGCTCCACTTCTATGCCGCTTCTCTTAGGTATTACTACCGGTCCAATTTCTATCAAGCGCATTATCGGCGTTTGGCGAAGGTTTTTGCTCCAGATGGCACATTGTAATGTCGCATCTAGCGCAAAAACGCGCGTAGGAGGCCGAAAGTGCGCTTGGTCCGTAGCGCTTAATCCGTATCGCTTAGTCCGTATCGCTTGATCCGTATCGGTTAGGCGAATGCAGCGGTTTGGCGAGTGAAATGCCTTGGGTGCGGAAGGAATTGCTTATTTCGGGACGGTTGGTTATATTTATGGTGAAATCAAGAGAATAGAAAATGGAAAGGTCATTCGTTCGGACAGGATTGCCGGCTGTCGTAAGGATAACAGTCGTTCTAGGTGCAGTTTTATTGATGCTTTTCTCAGCGACGGCCTGCCGGGAGCAGAAGACCGTGGTCATCCTCGGTGACTCCTATTCTACTTTCGACGGGTATGTGCCGGAGGGGTTTGCTATTTGGTATGACTCGAATCCCAAGGAGGAGAACGACGTCACTGCCGTGCAGCAGACCTGGTGGTACAAACTGTGCCGGAAGAAAGGGCTTAAACTATTGGGCAACAACAGTTACAGCGGCTCGACCGTATGCAATACCGGCTACGACGGGGCGGACTACTCCGACAGGTCGTTCATCACCCGCATGCCCCAGACCCTTGGATACAGTGCCGAGAGACCAAACATCATTCTGATATTCGGCGGGACCAACGACTCATGGTCGGATGCTCCGCTGGGTTCCCTGAAGTTCGCCGACTGGACGGAGGAAGACCTGAAGCAGGCGTTGCCGGCTTATTGCTATATGCTGAATTATTACAAGTTGTACGCTCCTGACTCCCGGGTGATAAATATCGTCAATGACGGTTTGAAGCCGGAGATCACCGAAGGTATAGTGAAGGCCGCTGAGCACTACGGGATGGAGTATGTACGGCTTGAGGGCATCGACAAAGGCTTGGGCCATCCGAGCATCAAGGGTATGCAGCAGATCTGCGACGCCCTGGCCGACATCCTCTGACGCTACCATATACCCTTCTTAACCTTCGACCGGAGGTGGGTTGAGGCAGAAGGGGAAGATGCTATAAGAGGTCGGCGAGGACGATGGCGGCCATGGCCTCGACGATGACGGGGGTGCGGAGGGCGAAACAGACGTCGTGACGGCCTTTGATCTTGAGGGTATCCTCACGGTTCTCGGCGAAATTCCAGGTGCGCTGGGGCTTGGCGATGCTGGAAGTGGGCTTGAAGGCGACGCGGAAGACGAGCGGCGCGCCGTTGGTGATGCCGCCGTTGACGCCGCCGGCGCCGTTCTTGACGGGGCCGTCAGCCCCGAAGGGGTCATTGTGCTCCGAGCCCTTCATGCGCGAGGCGGCGAATCCGTCGCCGAACTCTATGCCGCGGACTCCGGGGATGGAGAATACCGCATGCGAGACGAGCGACTCGACGGAGTCGAAGAACGGCTCGCCCAGGCCGATGGGCAGGCCGGTGGCGGTGCATTGCACCACGCCGCCCAGCGAGTCGCCTTCGGCGGCTGCGGCGGCGAGGAGCTCCGGCCACCGGGCACGGTCGGCGCAGCCGCCGACCTCTATCAGTTCAGCCTGGATATCAATACCTTCGAGCACCTTCTTGGCTACGACGCCGGCGGCTACGACCGGCAGGGTGATCCTGCCTGAGAAGTGCCCGCCGCCGCGCGGGTCGTTGGCCCAGTCCCATTTGACTGCGGCGACATAGTCGGCATGGCCCGGACGGGGCATGGCGTCGAAGTCGCTGTAGTCGCCTGACCTGGTATTGGCATTGCGGAAGATGATGGTCAATGGGGCACCGGTGGTGTGGCCGTCCACTACGCCGCTGAGGATCTGCGGCTCGTCGGCCTCGACGCGGGGCGTCGTGCCGAACGCCGCAGGGGCGGAGGCAGGGCTGTCGCCTCCGGCGGCCGCGGCGAAATCGCCGCGGGCCTCTGCGCCGCGCGCGCCCGGCGCCCGCCGGGCTATATCCGCGGCGAAATCCGCCGCGTCCAGCGCCATGCCCTCGGGCACTCCGTCCATCACCACTCCGATAGCCTCTCCGTGTGACTCCCCGAAGATGCTGACCCTGAATATCCTTCCGAAAGTGTTCATATCAAGTCCGTTTTTGTCTTTCGCGAAGATAAGCTTTTTCCCCGTGTTTTCAGATAAAAAACAGTATATTTGTATTCTATGGACTCAATGGAAGAGAAAGAACTGCTGAAGAACATCACGCAGCAGGAGTACAAGGAAGGATTCGTCACGGACGTCGAGCAGGTCTACATCCCGAAGGGCCTGAACGAGGATATTATCCGTACGATATCCTCCCTCAAGGAAGAGCCTGAGTGGCTCCTGGAGTTCCGTCTGGACGCATTCCGCAAGTGGCAGGCCATGGAGCAGCCCCGATGGGGCCATCTCGACCTGCCCGAAATCGACTATCAAGATATCATATACTACGCCGCTCCCAAGAAAGACAGTGAGCGCCCCAAGGAGATAGATCCGGCTTTGGCCGAGACATTCGAGAAGCTGGGCATCCCGCTGCACGAGCGCGAGGCGCTTGCCGGAGTGGTCGCGGTAGACGCAGTCTTCGACTCCGTTTCCGTCAAGACCACCTTCCGCAAGGCCCTCTCCGAGAAAGGCATCATATTCTGCTCCTTCTCGGAGGCCGTCAGGGAGCACCCGGACCTTGTCCGGAAATACCTGGCTACAGTGGTCCCCGCTGGGGATAATTATTTCGCGGCTCTGAACTCCGCCGTCTTTTCCGACGGCTCGTTCTGCTATATCCCGAAAGGCGTGAGGTGCCCTATGGAACTGTCGAGTTATTTCCGCATCAATGCAGCGGGCACCGGACAGTTCGAGCGCACGCTCATCGTCGCCGACGAAGGCTCGCAGCTCAGCTACATGGAGGGCTGCACCGCCCCAATGCGTGACGAGAACCAGCTCCACGCTGCCGTAGTCGAGATTATCGTCGAGAAGGACGCCGACGTCAAGTATTCGACCGTCCAGAACTGGTATCCCGGCGATGCCCAGGGCCGCGGCGGCATCCTGAACCTCGTTACCAAACGAGGTCTGTGCCGCGGCACCGGCAGCCACCTCAGTTGGACCCAAGTCGAGACCGGCTCGGCCATCACATGGAAGTATCCTTCCACCATCCTGATGGGAGACTATTCCTCGTCGGAGTTCTACTCCGTGGCCCTGACCAACAACCGCCAGCAGGCCGACACAGGTACCAAGATGGTCCATATTGGCCGCGGTACCCGCAGCCGCATCGTCTCCAAGGGCATCAGCGCAGGCCGCAGCCAGAACAGCTACCGCGGCCTGGTGCGCTTCAACCCCGGCGCTGTCGGCGCCAGGAATTATTCGCAGTGCGACAGCCTGCTCATCGGCTCCGAATGCGGCGCCCATACCTTCCCGGTGATCCAGAGCCGCTGCCCTTCGGCTGTCGTGGAGCACGAGGCCACGACCTCCAAGATCAGCGAGGACCAACTGTTCTACTGTACCCAGCGCGGCATTCCGCCCGAGAATGCCGTAGGCCTCATCGTGGGCGGATATGCCCGCGAAGTCCTCGCCCGTCTCCCCATGGAGTTTGCAATGGAAGCCGGCAAACTCCTGCAAGTCTCACTCGAAGGCTCCATCGGATAAACTATGAACTGGCTCGATCTACTCGCTTCTATATTAGGCATCACCTGCGTCGTACTCGCAGGCCGGAACAGCAAATACAATTTCTGGGTAGGCTATCTCTATACTACCGCCCTGTTCGCCCTCTTCTGGCAAAACAATCTCGTGGCTTCATTGATGTTGCAGCCCGTTTCACTAGGCATCAATATCATGGGCCATTACCGCTGGACCCATCCCAAGGATGATGAGAAAAGCTCCCAGGACAGCAAGGCCCTGAAAGTAACCATGCTCAGCTGGCCTGAGCGTATACTGTGCATCTTTGCCGTTTTCATTATCGCATTTGCCTGGGGGTGGCTGCTGGACCGCCTTTTCCCCGCCGATCCGCATCCTTACCTTGACTCCTGCGTGACAGTGCTGATCCTAATGGCCCAGTTCCTCTCCGCTCAGAAGAAATGGGATTGCTGGGTGGCCTGGCTCATCGTCAATGTGACGCAGATGGCGCTGCACCTTTCCGTGGGCAATTTCTTCATGCCCATTGTCTGCGGCCTGTACCTTATCAACGGCATCATTTCGCTCCTCAACTGGGGCAAACTTTACAAGAAGAACGCTTAATTCCAGATATTTATGGCTGAAAACGATATATTGCTTGACATTCGCGGACTTCATGCCTCAATTGGTGACAAGGAGATCCTTAAAGGCATCGACCTGACGATCCGCAAGGGCGAGGTCCATGCCGTCATGGGGCCGAACGGCGCCGGCAAGAGCACGCTCTCGGCGGTGCTCGTCGGCCGGCCGGACTATACGGTCACCGAAGGTTCGGTGACCTTCCTCGGCCGTGACCTTCTGGCGATGAGCCCCGAGGAGCGCTCCTGGGCGGGGATCTTCCTGTCGTTCCAGTATCCGATAGAAATTCCCGGAGTTAGCATCACCAATTTCATGAAGGCGGCGGTGAATGCCCGCCGCAAGGCGCAGGGGCTCGAGGACCTCAAGCCCGCTGAGTTCATCAAGATGATGAAGGAGAAGATGGCCATGGTGCAGATGAAGGGCGAATTCGCCAAGCGCGAAGTCAATGTTGGATTCTCCGGAGGAGAAAAGAAGCGCAATGAGATATTCCAGATGGCGATGCTCGACCCGATGCTGTCCATACTCGACGAGACGGACAGCGGCCTGGACGTGGATGCCCTCCGTATCGTCGCAGAAGGCGTCAACAAGCTCAGGACTCCTGAGAAAAGCGCCATCGTCATAACCCATTACCAGCGCCTGCTGGAGTATATCGTCCCGGACGTGGTGCATGTCCTGAAGGCCGGCCGCATTGTCAAGACAGGCGGCCGCGAGCTGGTGGACATCATCGACAGGAACGGATATGACGCATTCTAGCCTATGAAGGAGAAGATCATAGACAAGGGACATTACGTGGACGTTCCGGTCCCGGAGGGAGCTGTCGTGGTGCCGGCCGGCTCGCGCCTGGCGGTCTGCGACACGCTGGCCGGCCGGCACGCTTTCGTCCTCGAGGCCGGAGCCTCGCTGGATCTCTGCCTGCTGGCATTCCCGGGGGAATGCGACGGTTTGGAGCTGAGCGTCGACCTAGTCGGCGAAGGTGCTGAGGCTTCCCTGTCGGGCATATATGTCTGCAGCGAAGGGGAATTCCCTTTAAAGGTCACGGTGCGTCACCGCGTGGGCGGCTGCGCATCCACGCAGCTCTTCAACGGCATCGTGGCCGGCTCTGCCAGGACAGGCTTCGACGGCCGCATCGTCGTCGCCCCTGATGCGCAGAAGACCAAGGCTTTCCAGACAAACCACAACCTGCTGCTGGGCGACGCGGCCCGCGCCGAGACACGCCCGCAACTGGAGATTTACGCCGACGACGTGGAGTGCTCGCACGGCGCGACCATAGGTCGCCTCGACGAGTCGGCGCAGTTCTACATGCAGTCCAGGGGCATCCCTGAGAAGGAGGCCAAAGTGCTGCAGATGATCTCGTTCCTGTCGCCGGTGCTGGAGCACGTCCCGGAGGACCGCCGCGAGGAAATTGCCGCCCGTATCGAGCAGACCGTCCGCAGCCTATGATCACGTATCCCAATGTCAAGGTCAACCTTGGACTGAGTGTCCTGCGTAAGCGCCCCGACGGCTATCACGACCTCGAGACGCTGTTCGTTCCGTGCTTTGACATCCACGATACGCTTGAGATCATCTCCGGCGACGATTTCAGCCGCACTTCCGCGTCGCTTTTCGAGAGATATAGCGCCGGGAGTAATGCCCCCGAAAACGTCCTTCGGACCCCCCCCAAGCAAGCTTGGGTCCCCCCCTCTTACGATGCCGAGGGTGGCACGGTTTTCGGGAACATTACTCCCGCCGTACTCAACTCCAATGCTCTTTCTATACCTTCCAACCATGAGGGTGGTTCAGTTATCAGGGACGGGACACCTCCGGAGGACAGACTCTCTATCCGGCAGGGGATAAGGGAAGACGGGAAGCTGATGATAACGATTGCGAGGAAGGAAGGGGTGGACTGGGAGCCGCTGGAGGACCTGACGGTCAGGGCTTACGGCTTGCTGGATGCCGATTTCGATCTGCCGCCGGTCAAGATATTCCTCGAGAAGACCGCCCCGGTGGGGGCGGGGCTGGGCGGCGGCTCGGCAGACGCGGCCTTCGCGCTGCGGATGCTCTCCGAGCTGTTCGCGCTCGGCCTCGACGAGGCCGCCCTCGCCGCTTATGCCGCCCGCCTGGGCAGCGACTGCGCCTTCTTCGTATACAACCGCCCGATGATAGGTACAGGGCGTGGCGAGATACTGGAGCCCTGCGACATCGACCTGTCGCAGTATGTACTGCGGGTCGATGTGCCGGCGGGCGTCAGCGTCAGCACGGCTGACGCGTACCGCGGCATAGTGCCGCGCGAGGCGGCGGCCGCAGGCCGCGCCTGCCCGCTCCGCGAGGCGCTCTCGCGCCCCGTCGCGGAGTGGCGCGACTGCCTCGTCAACGACTTCGAGGCCACCGTCTTCGCTAAGTATCCTGCCATAGCTGATGCCAAACAGGCCCTCTACGACGCCGGAGCCACATACGCATCCATGTCCGGAAGCGGATCTGCCGTGTTCGGGCTCTTCCCCAAATAATCAGAAAACTACCAGAAGTGACGTAGACGGTCCAGACTTTGGACCTTCGACAGCAAAAATGGCCCGAAATGACGTAGACGGTCCAGCATTTGGACCTTCTACGGCAGTGATGTCGGGTGAAACCTCATTTTCGGGGCCTCGAGAAGACCGCAGTTCCCAGCAACGAGACCTACAACGGATCCCAGAGCATCATCTCCCGGGAATGACCGGATGACACCAATGTGTCGTGCAATATAATGGTTTGATGTCCAATCTATTAGACAAACTCCCTGTCGGAAATCCGGTACAGGGAACTCGCTTAAATCATTAAGATTCAACATGTTCCGTTGCACGCGGAACGGAGGGAAAGTCGCTCTGCGTCGATCTGGGAGCAGGGAACGGATCTGCCAGTGCGCGATAAAGCATTTTTGGAGACACGCAGAAATTTGCTTATCTTCACTCCGATAAAACCACGATATATGTATAAGACCCAAGGACTCAAAAACAGCCGTATCGAGGTGGCGGACGCCCTTCGAGGCCTTGCCGTGATCGGCATCATCCTTTACCATTCGGTAGAGCATTTCAACCTTTTCTCTCCCAAGGTTTCCTGCACGCTTCCTTGCGACGGAGTGGTTTTCAACATCCTCACGGTTCTGCTTTCGGGCAAGATGTACGGCATCTTTGCCGTCCTCTTCGGCCTCAGTTTCTTCATCATGAGGGACAACCAGGAACAGAAGGGCAAGGACTTCTCCCTCCGCTTCGCATGGCGTATGTTCCTCCTGCTCGGATTCGGTATCCTGAACCTCATAATGTACGATGGAGACATCCTGACGACTTATGCGATCCTTGGCCTGTTGATGATTCCCGCCGGATATCTTAGCACTCCAGTGCTGTGGGGTATCACGATCTTCCTGCTGATCCAGCCGATCGAGATATACAGTTTGATAACAGGCTGGAAGCCTGACACTTCGTTTGTTGGGAAAGGATATATGACTATGAGCCGCGCACATGGCGAGGGAACCTTCCTCGAGTCCGCAGCCGCCAGCCTCAAGTACGGTTTCCTCACCGATATCGGCTGGTTTATCGGCAAGGGCCGTATCACCCAGACCTTAGGCCTGTTCTATCTCGGCATCCTTTTTGGCCGCCACAGGCTGTTCTACAATGAAGGCAACCATCTGAAGATCTGGAGGATAATCCTTGCGGTGTCTGCGACGCTTGTCGCCGCCGGAGTCATCTTCGGTGAGAAAAGGCGCGGAGACGTGAGCTTCGGACAGCTGGACAGCTTGCTTCACCCCATGTTCAACCTCGCCATCCTGATGCTTATCATGGCAGTCGTCGTGCTGCTGTGGTACAGGTTCGAAGGTTTCAGGAAGAGCCTGTCGCATATCTGCTTCTTCGGACGGATGTCGCTGACCAACTATCTGCTATCATCGCTGATTGGAACATTCATCTTCTTCGGATGGGGACTCGGCATGTACAAGGTCCTCGGTACCACCTACTCACTGCTCGTGGGTATCGGTATCGTGATCCTCCAGATCGTACTTTTGTACCAGTGGTCCAAGAAGCACCAGCGCGGACCTCTCGAGACTCTCTGGCGCAATCTCACTTGGATAGGAAGCGACAACAAATAGTATGGGAGCAGTCCATCACGAAAGGGTAGAGGCCCTGCGGGCGCTGATGCGCGAGCGGGGCTGGGATGCCGTCATCGTGTCCGGCTCCGACCCGCATTGCAGCGAGTACCCCGCTCCCCGCTGGAAACAGGTGGAGTGGCTTTCCGGCTTTACCGGCGAGGCGGGCGACATAGTCGTCACCGCCTCGCACGCCGGGCTCTGGACCGACACGCGATATTTTATACAGGCCGTACGCCAGCTAGAAGGAAGCGGCATCGTCCTTCACAAGACCCGAGTGCCGGAACAGGTGCTCATCCCGGAATGGCTGGCGGGCGACGCCCTGGCCGGCCGTGACCGCTGCGTGGTCGTAGCGGTCGACGGGCTTTGCCAGGGAGTCGGCGCCATCGAAGGCCTTAAGGCCGCATTCGCGGCCGCCGGCCGCACGGAAGGTTCTCCCGACGAGGACGGTTTCCGTATAGTGTCCGTCCCGGACATGCTTGAAGACCTCTGGGAGGACCGTCCGCCCGTACCCCAGACGCCTATCATCACTTTGGGGACCGAACTGGCCGGCGAAAGCCGCCTGGACCGCATCGCCTGGCTTCGGGACGAAGCCGCGAAGGCGGGCTGCGATGCAATCCTGCTTACCGCCCTCGATGAGATCGCCTGGACATTGAATGTACGCGGATCGGACATTGAGTACAATCCTCTGGTCATTTCATATCTTCTTGTCGCAAAGGACAGTGTCGAATGGTTTGTCAAGAAGGGTGGACAGCCTGACCCGGACACACGCGACTCATTCCTGGAACTCTTGGATGACGGCGTAGCCGTGTTGCCGTACGACGACGTGTCCGTCGCCCTTGCCGGTGAGATGGAGGACGGGATGATCACGCGTCTGGCAGTAGATCCGGCCACGCTGAACTACAATCTTTACCATCTCCTGAAGACAAACTCCGTCGAAGGGGCCATCGTCGAGAGGGATTCGCCGGTAGCTTTCCGCAAGGCGCTCAAGAATCCCGTCGAGATCGAGGGGATGCGCGACATCCACGTCGAAGACGGCCTGGCTATGGAGCGTTTCCTGTATTGGCTCGAGAAGTCAGTGAAGGGCGGCAGCACAGTCGATGAATGGGATGCGGTGCGCAAACTCGGATCGTTGAGGGCCGAGATTCCCGGATACCGGGGCGATAGCTTTGAGACGATTTCAGCCTACGGCGAGGGCGCGGCCCTTCCGCACTATATCACGCCCCGTTCGGGCGCTCCGATGCTCGAGCCGCGCGGACTATACCTCGTTGACAGCGGCGGACAGTACATGAACGGCACGACCGATATCACCCGCACAGTGCCGCTGGGGCCTTGCACCATGCTGGAAAAGGAGGATTACACCCTCGTGCTGAGGGGGCACATCGACCTGGCCATGGCGGTGTTCCCGCGGGGCACGGCGGGCTGCCAGCTGGATGCGCTGGCGCGCAGCCCGCTTTGGCGTGCCCGCCGCAGCTTCGGCCACGGCACCGGCCATGGCGTAGGATTCTTCCTCGGAGTCCACGAGGGCCCTCAGGACATACGCCAGAATTTCAACCGCACCCCGATACTCCCTGGAATGATCACTTCCAATGAGCCCGGCATTTACCGCGAGGGGATGCACGGAGTGCGCCATGAAAACCTTGTCCTGTGCGTCGAGGACAGCCGCAACGAGTTCGGCGACTGGCTTCGCTTCGAGACGCTCACGCTCTGCCACTTCGATACTTCGGCCATCATAGTCGACCTGCTCGGACGCGATGAGATCGAGTGGCTGAACGCATACAACGCTCGTGTCTTCCGTACCCTTTCACCCATGCTCTCTCCTGATGAGGCAGAGTGGCTGAGGGATAAGTGCAAAGCAATATAAACCACTAAAAATCAATAACATGAAAAGACTTGCAATGCTGTTTGCAGCTGTTCTGCTGTTTGCCGTGACGGCACCTGCCCAGGAGATTGCCAATTTCTCCCGCGGTCAGCAGGTGGTCTCTCCCGAAGTGTATGACGGCGGCTCCGTGACTTTCCGTCTTGCCGCTGACTACGCCACGACTGTGTACCTTTCCGGCAACTGGATGGCTCAGGGCGAGGGCCCCGTTGCCATGACGAAGGGGCCGGGAGGCGTCTGGGAGGTCACCATCTCCGGCCTCGAGCCCGAGATCTACACCTACAACTTCATCGTGGACGGAGTATCTGTCAATGACCCTGTCAACTATAAGGTCCAGCGTGACGGTACCCGTTACCTCAACATGGTGTTCGTCCCCGGCGAGCGCTCCGCTGTCTACAACGAAGCCAGACATCGCGGTACCCTCACCACCATGTGGTACGACAGCGCCCTGCTCGGTCTCAACCGCCGCATGATCGTATATACCCCTTATGGTTACGAGAATTCCAAGAGGACCAAGTACCCCGTCCTTTACCTGTTGCACGGCGGTGGCGGCGATGAGGAGGCGTGGACTTCCATGGGCCGCGCGGCCCAGATCCTGGACAACCTCATCGAGCGCGGCGAGGCCGTCCCGATGATCGTTGTCATGCCCAACGGCAACCCCAATCAGCAGGCTGCGCAGACCCTCGGGCTCGGGACCTCCAACATCAATACCCGCGATCCTGCTTATGCCAATGCCTATGTCAAGAGCCTCGTCACCGAGATCATCCCGTTCGTGGAGAAGCGCTTCCGCGTCATCGCGAAGCCTTCTGCCCGCGCCATCTCCGGTCTCTCGATGGGCGGCGGCCACACCTTGACCGCCTCGCAGCTGTATCCTTCGACCTTCGACTACATCTGCCCGCTGTCCATCAGCTCGCAGGATACCCCTGAGATCCGTTCTCAGTTGCGCGCCCTCAAGAACGACGGTTACAGGCTGTACTTCGTGGGTGTCGGCAATACCGATTTCCTCTACGAAGGCGCCCAGACACTCGACCGCATCCTGACCGAGGAGGGCCTCCAGCATGTCTTCTACGTATCCGAAGGCGGCCACGAATGGAAGAACTGGCGCCTCTACCTCCAGACCTTCGCCAAGCTGTTGTTCAAATAAACACCGGCGATTGCTGGTTTTTCCGGAAAAAACCCTATCTTTGCAGTCCCGGATTCTCGAAGCCGGGACATACGGGACTTTAGCTCAGTCGGTTTAGAGCGCTTGCTTCACACGCAAGAGGTCAGCAGTTCGAATCTGCTAAGTCCCACACTTGATAATGAGACGTTTACAGAGATGTAAGCGTCTTTTCTTTTTGATAGGGTTGTGAAAAAGTTGTGAAATCAGCGTGTTTTAACCTTTAACGCCAATCCTGCTTAATTGAAGACTCTGTTTGATACCTGCTTGGGTTCTTCTCTCTTGTTTTGGAGATACGCAGAATATGTCTATCTTTCATACCGACAAATCGAGTTTTTTATGGCTATTCTGATTATTGTTGCCGCCCTCCTTCTCGTTATGGGCATTATCATCCTTATCGGCAAGGGTGACAATCTGATTGCCGGTTACAACACCGCCTCGAAGGAAGAACGGGCGAAATACAACATCAAGCGTCTCCGTGGCTTGACCGGCGGTCTGCTGATTGTTATGGCTCCCATGACGGCCTTGATGCTTGGAGAAGAGACAATGACTGCAGTATGGTCCTTCGTCGGCCTCACATTCTTCATGTGCATCATTGTGGTCATTCTGGCTAATGCTTGGGCCAAAAAGAAATCCAAGTGAATTCTAATTTAACGCTCACTTTGGTGGGCGTTACCAATAGGTGTGCTAGATATGTGATATTGATATGTTAGCTTTGTCTTACCGAAAAATCGAGATTTAACGCTTTGAATATGAAACTTGACAATGAACAAAAAAGAGTGTTGAAAGCGGCATTGCCAGCCATCCTTATATTCCCTTTTGCCAGCCCGTTGTTTTATTGGTTGTTTGGCAAATTAGACTCTTGGAAGGAGACCCTTCTTCTTTTCGTCGGCAACCTCGTCGTTGCGTTCTTATTGGGCCTGTTTTATATTCTCGGTTCTAAGATTCCAAAGAAAGACGAATAAATTCCAGTTTTTCGCTCACTTCGGTGGGCGTTTTTGTTTATCACAGAATACTGTTCCACCACTTTCCCTTCCTTATAAACAGCAAATCCCTTCTTACCGCTGCGAAGCGTTATACCTCCATAGTAGCATCCTGGTTGCTTACCGGCAAGCTTGGCTCTTTTCAATACCTCTTCCAAAGAAACGCAAAAACAGATAATCCTGCCCCCGTTAAGGTCGATATCTGAATAGATTCCCCAAAACGATTATGGGAGTGGGACTAATCCAGTCGTCATTCTATGTGAGAGATATAAAGGATGTTTTCGCTATATTTGTTACAGATAATAAATCAAATGGATTATGAGTAAAGACAGGTTTGATATCAAGGAAAGAGAGGGCCTCAGTTTTGTGACTGATGCCGTTGTTATTGTTGATAAGGAAACAGGAGTAAACTATCTTTATGTTTGCCGTGGTTATGGTGGCGGACTTACGCCCCTTCTGGACTCAGAAGGTAAACCTATTATTACCAAATAAACCTGTTTTATACGCTTACTTCGATAGGCGTTTCTATTATGTGTGCGAGATATGTGGTGTTGATAAGTTAGCTTTGTCTTACAGATAAATCGAGATTTGAATATGCGTAAGTTGTTTTTACGAATCCTTCTTTTTACCTTACCGTTTGGCATTTCTGCCTGTGGTCTTTTCGATGATCAAAGTACCCCTTACGGATATGTCAGAAGCAGTATCAGGAAAATAGACAAATATGCCCTCCATGCCGGTGCCGATTGGAGCGTAGAGCGTATATCATACCTCAAAGAGGCAAAGCGTATAGACAATTTCGATGATGCTCACAGGATAGTGAATAGCGCACTGGCATTTGCCGGAGGCAAACATTCCACGCTGCTGGCTCCTGTTACCGATACCACAACATTTGAAGAACTTGCTCCAGAAGCCTGTATGCTCGATGATGGGATTGCTTATGTGAAACTTCCGGCCCACCGCGGGGTTAAAGTAACCGATGCCGACTATACGCACGTGGTTCTGGATTTTCTGCAAAGCCATCTCGACGCCGTCGGTGTTATTGTGGACCTTCGGGACAATCATGGTGGAAATATGTATCCGATGATATCGGCCATTGCCCCGCTGCTCCCCGAGGGAACGCTCCTGAATTTCAAGACGCGCAAACGTACCTCACCCATCACTTTGGATTTCGTGGTTCGGTCTTCCGGACTGAGTCTTGCGGAGATTTCCAAATTTACGGATAACACGCCCATTGCCATTCTTGTCAATGACTGGACCGGGAGTTCAGGAGAGGCTACGCTTCTGTGCTTCAGAGGGTTGGAAAATGTTCGCACCTTCGGTATTCCTACTGCCGGTTATGCGAGTGCCAATCAGTCTTTTCCTATGGAGGACGGTTACACTCTCCTTATTACCATCGGATGTGATGTTGCCCGGACAGGTGAGGTCTTCTGTGATGACCCCATCGCTCCCGATGTAGAAACTGAGACCCCGCTGGAAGATGCGGTTGCATGGATTCGGAGTCAGTAGACCGGTTACTCGGTAAAGTAACTATGTTTGTAATCCAAATGAAGAACGCTCTCAGGGGCTTGTCGGCCCCTGCCGCTTGGCAGACCCCCGAGAAGTTTTTCATATGAAATAAAAGCTACTGATATTTTTGGCTACATT
>Ga0310695_10005138_pt1 | contig 23141 bp, 20 predicted proteins | sample RumenRJG_04DNA_FD_203882 | JGI IMG/M metagenome (GOLD analysis project Ga0310695, IMG submission 203882) | Bovine rumen microbial communities from Lethbridge, Alberta, Canada - RJG_04 (v2) (version 2) | ecosystem: Host-associated > Mammals > Digestive system > Stomach > Rumen | place: Canada...
AAACTTGTTTACATATTTATCTATCTGCCGTTCATTCAGCTCGACTACTCCGTATAAAGGAGCATATGCGGTATTGATCAGCTCGAATGCTTTACGAACATACGGCTTGACATCGCTCCGTCTCCGGACTTTGACTTTATGGTAGCCAGTACTTCTCAGGACTCTGTCAGCGATCCTCTTCATGCGCACATAACTGGTGTCATTCTCACTTCCGTCACCGATAGGTATCAGATGCTCTATCCAGTCCGTATCCTTGACATAGCCAAGTTCAGTAAGATGCTCTATATAGTACGGATGATTGTAATATGTTATGAACATGCTCCGCTTGTCAAAGCCTTCAACAAGCATCCCCTCGCGGTCAAGATCACAGAATCCGAGCGGACCGTGGACCTCTGTCATGCACTTCTCTCTGGCCCAGTTCTCTACAGTCTCAAACAGTGCACGGGACACTTCACGATCATCTATGAAATCCACCTGTGAAAACCTCATTCTCTTGGTTCCCCAGGTCTCGTTGGCCTTGTGACTCAGGATGGCACCGATGCGACCTACGACCTCCCCGTCGCGGTACGCAAGAAAAGCTCTTGCTTCGCAATATTCAAAGGCCGGGTTCTTTTCCCTGTCCCAGTCTGCCATGTCGTCGCCGTAAAAAGCCGGGACGAAATTCTTCACATTATGATAAAGGCGGTTGGGGAAGTCCACGAAGGTCTTCCTCTCCGCCTTACTCATAACCTCTTTAATTAAGACGTTGTTTTCCAAAATGTAATCCTTTTTTCTTACTAGAGTGCTGCAGTGATTATCGACATCCTGTAAACTTCCTCTGCATCGCATCCGCGGGAAAGATCGTTGATAGGAGCATTGAGTCCGAGCAGGATCGGTCCGTAAGCTGCATAACCGCCGAGTCTCTGTGCGATCTTGTATCCGATGTTACCGGCCTCGATCAGAGGGAATACGAATGTATTAGCGTATCCTGCAACCTCGGAGCCCGGGAACTTGAGCTGTCCTACTGTAGGAGAAACAGCTGCATCGAACTGCATCTCTCCGTCGATCTTCATATCAGGATTGAGCTCTTTTGCGATCTTGGTAGCCTCTGCAGAAAGTGCTACTGTGCCGCCCTTGCCTGAACCCTTTGTAGAGAAGCTCAGCATAGCTACTTTAGGGTCGATACCGAAGATCTTAGCGCATTTTTCGATCTCTACTGCTACCTCAGCGAGTTTCTGAGCGCCTGTGAAAGTAACTTCGCCCGTCTTCTTGTCCACAGTGTCCTGATAGTCAAGGTTGACTGCGCAGTCACCCATAGCGATGGTGCGAAGGTTCTCATCTCCGAAGTCTCTGTTCAGGATGAAGCAGGAGCTTACGAGGTGTGCGCCCGGCTTGGTCTTGACGAGCTGCAGTGCAGGACGGATTGTGTCAGCTGTGGAATAAGTAGCTCCGCCGAGGAGGCAGTCTGCCATTCCCATCTTGACGAGCATAGTTCCGAAGTAGTTGCCCTTGAGAAGTGCTGCCTTGCATTCTTCAGCAGTCATCTTGCCTCTGCGGAGCTCTACCATCTTCTCTACCATCTCATCCATTCCGTCGTATTTCTCCGGATCAACGATCTCAGCACCGTCGATATTGAAACCCTTAGCCTGTGCTGCTGCCTTGACCTCGTCAACATTTCCGACGAGAACGACTCCCATGAGTCCCTCTTCGAGCAGTCTTGCTGCAGCTTCCTGGATACGTGCGTCTGTTCCTTCAGTAAAAACGATCTTCTTAGGCTCAGCCTTTACCTTTTCAATCAGCTTGTCAAACATTTTTGATCTCCTGTTGTTTCTGTTATGTGAAAAAATGCTGTATATATGAGGGGGAAATGCATCCCTTGCTCAACATTTTAATTATAATGCAATTGTCCTACTATTTCAACTTTCCGCGGCCTACTCTGAATATGATCACATCAAGTATAACAAGATATACAGTTGCCAGTCCAAGTGTCACCAGACACATCGCCGGACTCTTAGGTGCAAGTCCCACCAGAATGAGGACCGGAGCACCGAGGAGTATACCGAAACTGCTTCCGGTGATCAGGTTGTTTGCAGCCGGTGTATCCAGTGCCGGATCCGCCTCTCTCAGCAGCAATACTCCGGAACTGATCGTCCCTGTAAGCATTCCGAACATGGATATAAGGCCTTCATAGTAATAGTCCGGGTATACCGCCTTGCATACATAAGACAGGTGCAGCCATGTGACGATGCCGCCGATTACAGTAAGAAGGATGAATGGCAGGACAAGACCTCTGATATCCTCAACATTGATGCTGGCAATACCTGCTACGATCATTATATCGAAGAATGTGCCCGAAAGCCTGTTGAGCAGATAGTTGTTCTGATACTGACGCTTTATTCTTCCGGCTCTGCGATGTCTTTCAAGGATCACTCTCAGAAGTATCGCAAGCGCCGAGCCTATTATGAAATTGAACCCCCACAGAAGTGTGTTTACCGTCCCGGCCAGACCCTCGTTCAGCGCCGCAATACCTGATGTAATGCCCCGGGTAACCAGATAGGTCACAAAATATACGAGAATTACCATTGCCATCTGAACACTCATTTTGTCAACAGATTCAGAAATAGGTATCTCATCCTTCCCGTTGAAGAATTCGGCGTCGTAGCCCTTGTCTGTCACAGCAGTATTACCGGTGAGCTTTCCGCTCCTCCTCAGAACAATGAGTATTATAACTCCGGCGATGCATGCAACAAGATATCCTGCGGCAGCGATGGCAAGTCCGAAACTGTGACCGCCTTTGAATCCAAGTGTCTGGTAAGTCGCTCCTATATTGTTTGCCTGTCCGGGGCCCTGTCCGTATCCCATAGGCAGCAGCAGACCTGCCGCCTGAAACAGATCAGGCATAAGTGTGTATGCAAGTCCCATGGTTATGATCAGACCTGTGACTCCCTGCACCATATATGTACTGACGATCACAGCTCCGGATCTGAGGCCGATCTTGTGCTCAGTGCTCTCTTCACGGGGTTTTGGCACACGCAGGCTCATCGCTATGAACCCAAGCGCTATTCCGTGATATGTCAGAGTCTCCATGAATGCCTGATCCGGATGTATTATGCCTGTGTATTTCAGAGCAAGAAGGAGAAATCCTCCGAGCACTGCGACAGGCATCATGCTGTTTCGTATGATCCCCGACATCTGCCTGAGATAATTGGCCAGAAGCACAACTCCGGCAATATATCCAAGCTGTATTACCACATTCCATAGTTGCTGATTAGCTGCTGAGTAATCCATTATCTTTTATATGCTCCCACGCGTACAGATATTTTCTTAAATTAGCATCATTAGAGCGGATCTGGCAATATTCCTTTCCCGCCGAAAACAGCAGGATGTTACTGAGGACAAGTGCCATCATCGATATGTCTTCAAGCTCAAAAGTATGTCCGGCTATCTTAAGTGACAGCTTTCCGTCCTCTGACTCCAGTGCGAGTCTTCCTGAACCGAGTTCCTCTTCGCTGTGTCCTTCTCTGATCCTGGTCAGAGAAGCAGTTTTGTCTTCGAACAGCACTGAGTTCTTTTCTTCCTTTTTCGCTGCATCGGTTATCCGCAGTATCTCTTCTCTGTCAAAAGCTTCCCACTCCGGGACAGAGTGAAAAGGTTCCGGCGGATCAAACATCCCCGTTGCGGTATACCTGATGCGCGCCCCGCATCTGCATCTTATCTCATCACCTGCAGATGAGAGCGTTCCGATCTTACCGCATTCAGGACAAGTGAATACGCATTTTTCCAGTCTCTCTGCCGGCCCCGGCTCATTGCCTTTTATCCTGAAAACCACCGGACCTCCCGGGAGGGATTTCTGCCATTCCCAGATATTGAAATATATGTCACGGTTAATCAGCTCGTTTATTTCTTCAGGCTTCATGCCCCTGAGGACTTCAGGCGGATAGATGCCGACCGGATGTGCATACACTTTTCCCTTTCTGATGCCTCTTGCCCACCTCGGTAAGCTGAGATACGCTCCTTCTATGCAGTATGTGACAAGGGTCGCGCCGCTTTTACTGACCATCTTTCCTGTGGCAGGAGCTATCGGCCGGGTTATGCCGTTCCATGTCTGCTCACCCTCCGCAAACAGGCACACAGAATGCCCTGCTCTCAGATGTCTCAGGCACATCATGACCGTGCCTGTGCCGGCAGACGCTTTCTTGCGGGGTATAGGCTCTACCAGATAATTAAGCACGGGTCCGAGCACCTTCCATCTCAGGATATGCTCGCTTGCCACAAAGTACATATGCCTCCTCTTCATGGCTGCTGCCATAAAAAGCGGATCCCAGGCGCAGGAATGATTGGCGATGACTATCGCAGGTCCTGTCAATTTGTCCTTATCCGGGCTCTGACAGGTAAAATTAAATTTCCTCTTAAGCAGACCGCCCAGCAGAGGGGAAATGACACTGTATATTCTGACATGCCTTCCCCATGTATCTCTTTTGTTTTGTGCAGGCGATCTTTTCATTTTCCCCTCTGTCTGTGTCTCTTTCCGGCTGCCGGGTATCACTGCAGCCATCTGTTTCGATCGTTCTCAGGCTCTTTTCTGTTGTCATATCGCTGAGAAAAAATTTTCAGTTTAAATAATAACACAAAATAGGACATTCAAGAATAATCTCGAATGTCCTTGTTTTTAATCCCGGCACTTCAGCCTGTCACGGTCTGCCGCGGACTGATTATTTGCGCTTCTTTTTCATTGTGAGGTGTACCGGAAGTCCTCCTGCTGAATATGGCGGGACTCTTCCGATGATGAACGGCCTTGCATAGTTGAGATATTCATCACTTACATATGTACCGTCATTGATGATCCAGTTCTTAGGGACTTTTCTCTCAATATTGGCCACTTCATGTATATCAAACATGCTGTATGTCTCAACATATGGCTCTCTCGACTGGACCTGAATGGTGATCATCATACCTGTGTTGCCCTCGAATGCAGCCTTAGCAGCAAGGTAACCTACGTTATAGGCTTCGTCTGAGTCAGCACGGGACGAAAGATGTGCAGCACATCTCTGCAGAGACGAGAACTCAATGTATCTCGACTTGAGTCCTGTTTTCTGTGTGACTACGTTGGCAAGAAATGCTGCTGTTCCTGCAAGCTGCTTATGTCCGAATGCATCGATATGATCGTTGACAGTGCCGAGTTCACATACGAAACGTCCGTCAGCCAGCTTAAGACCCTCAGATACTGCGATAACTATGGACTTCTTTTTCTGCTTGTCTACGAGTTCATTGATCCTGTCGATAAAATTATCGATGTCGAAAGGAACTTCCGGCAGATAGATCAGATCAGGACCGGTGCAGTCGATGTCCTTGGAAAGAGCTGCTGAAGCAGTCAGCCATCCTGCGTGGCGCCCCATGATCTCAACGATGCAGATAGTCGGCTTGCTTACGCCGTAACTCTCGTTGTCTCTGATGATCTCTTTCATGGAAGTAGCGATGTACTTGGCAGCTGAACCGTATCCCGGGCAGTGGTCTGTCATAGGCAGATCGTTGTCGATCGTCTTAGGGATACCCATGAATTTCTGTTTCTTGTTATGATGTGTGGCATAGTCCGAAAGCATCTTGATAGTATCCATCGAATCATTACCACCGTTGTACAGAAAATACTCAATGTTCTTCTTGTCAAGGATATCGAAAATCTTCTCATATATATCTTCGTGCCCCTCTACAGGAGGAAGCTTATATCTGCATGTTCCGAGGAATGCGGAAGGTGTCCTCTTGAGCAGAGACAGATCCTGTGAACTTGTGACATAGTCCTCGATATCAATAATATCTTCGTTCAAAAGACCTTCGATGCCGTGATGCATTCCGTAAATTCTTCTGATGCCAGCCTTCCATGATGCCTTGATAACACCTGCCAGGCTTGAGTTGATGACAGCAGTCGGTCCGCCCGACTGTCCGACGATTACATTTCCCTTCATTCTGTTATACCTCCTCCGGATCTCTGGCCCCCCGTTGCAAAGCTGTTTCCGATCCGTATAAATAAATTGATTTTTTGTTGTTTTTACACTATTGCCGAAATCTTTTAAATTATATTCTTACAAATTCCAGTAGTCAAATGATTTATGACCCAAAATACACTTTTTTGTGTCGTTGTCATTTAAGGTATTCGTAGGTTATAATTAATAAGTTAAGTTAATGACATTATTAAGGAGAAAAAATAAAAAATGCTAAGCAACAGAGAACTTGCAGATCTGATATATCCGTCGCTTGCTCATACACCCGAGGAATACGAAGCGATGTATCCTGAGAGGGATCTTCCGGCCGGAGCCATGGTCACCAGGCTCGGTCCGAGTCCTACCGGATTCATACATCTCGGAAACCTCTACGGTGCTTTTGTGGACGAAAGGCTTGCCCATCAGAGCGGCGGTACATTCTTTCTGCGCATTGAAGATACAGACGATAAAAGATTCGTCGAAAATGCTGTTGAGACCATAATCAGCTCACTTGCCTTCTTTGGCATAAGATTTGATGAAGGTGTTACGGAAAGCGGCGACATAGGTCCTTACGGTGACTATACCCAGAGTCACCGGGGTGAGATATATCGCACTTTTGCGAAGAGACTGCTCGAACAGGGACTGGCATATCCGTGTTTCCTTTCCGAGGAAGAGATATCTGCCATCAGAGAACAGCAGGAAGCAGAAAAAACATCTCCCGGCATTTATGCGGGATGGTCTAAATACAGAGACTGGGACAAAGATGAAGCTATCGCTCTTGAAGTCGTGACTCGCATAAAAAACAGCGACCCGTTTGTCATCAGACTGAAGTCAAAAGGTGTCCCGAATGCCAGTGCTGAAGATACCGCAAGACATACTGTCACAGATGCCATCAGAGGAGATCTGTCGGTTCCTGACAATTTCCAGGATGTCGTCATAATAAAGCAGACAGGTATACCTACATACCATTTTGCTCATGTAGTAGATGATCATCTCATGAGGACGACTCATGTAGTCAGAGGCGAAGAGTGGCTTCCTTCCCTCCCTATACATGTTGAGCTGTTTGAAGACCTCGGCTGGGATCTTCCGGTATATTGCCACACTGCACAGCTGATGAAGATCGGAGAAGACGGCAACAAGCGTAAACTCTCCAAGCGTAAGGACCCTGAGCTTTCACTTGATTATTACAGGAGCCAGGGATATCACCCTGCAGCTGTCAGGGAATATCTCCTGACCATCCTCAACTCCAACTATGAGGAATGGAGAATAGCCAACCCGGATGCTCCGTCAGACGATTTCACCTTTACAACCGAGAAGATGTCAAGCAGCGGAGCGCTCTTTGACCTTGACAAGCTAAATGATGTAAGCAAGAGCACTCTTCTCAGGATAGAAGCTCCTAAGCTCGCATCATGGCTCAGATCATGGTCAGAGGAATTTGCGCCTGAATACGGTTATGTGTTCAGGGATATGGATCATCTGGCTCAGATACTCGATCTCGGCAGGCATGATGCACGCCCGAGAGCTGATCTGGTATATGCAAAACAGATAATGGAGTATATCAGCTATTTCTTCGAGGAATCATTCAGGATCGAGGATGAGTATCCTGCAGAAGCTGCAGAAGATGCTCAGGCGATACTCAGAGCATATCTTGATTCGTATGATCATTCGGATGACAATGAGGTCTGGTTCGGCAAGATAAGGCAGATAGCTGTCGATCTCGGATATGCTGCAAAACCTAAAGACTACAAGAAACATCCTGAAGAGTACAAGGGCCATGTCGGTCACGTAAGCACGGTCATAAGGATCGCACTCATGGGCCGCGCGACCTCACCTGATGTATGGGCCATCCAGCAGATCATGGGCGAAGAAACAGTCAGGGAGAGGCTCAATCGTCAGCTTGGCGCCTGATATATATCGATACATATAAACATTAACATCATTTGAATAGAAAGGAACAGAACAGTGGAACCTATTTTAGTAATAATGGCTGCAGGAATGGGCAGCAGATATGGCGGAAACAAGCAGCTTGATCAGATAACCGAACAGGGTGATATCATCATGGACTTCAGTCTCTATGATGCATGGCAGGCGGGATTCAGAAGAGTGTGTTTCATCATCAAGCATGACTTCGAGGAAGTGTTCAGGCAGCACATCGAAAACGGTGCCGGAAAGAAATATGAAGTATACTATGCATTCCAGGAAGGCACGGATCTTCCTGAGGGCTACACTCTCCCTGAAGGACGTACAAAGCCTTGGGGCACAGGACAGGCCGTCCTTTCCGCAAGGGATATCATCGATGCTCCATTCGCAGTCATCAATGCGGATGACTACTACGGCAAAGAAGGATTCGCCAAGATCTATGATTTCCTCATTAATAAAGCAGATGCATCACACAACTGCATGGTAGGATTTGAGGTAGAAAAGACTCTCTCGGAAAACGGCACTGTATCACGTGGTATCTGCAAGGCAAAAGACGGTCTGCTGACTGATATAGTTGAACACCTCAAGATCGGAAAAGAGCCTGAGTTCAACGAAGACGGCACTCCTAATCCTCTTGCAGGCAAGGTGACCGATACCTATGACGACGGCACAAAGGAAATCATCCCGAGCGATTCTCCTGTATCGATGAACCTGTGGGGATTCGGTGCAGAATACATGGAAGTCCTGAAAGCAGGCTTCACAGTAGCATTGGACAGGATCCTCAAAGAGAATCCTATGAAGGGTGAATACTACATCCAGACTCCGATCAACAGCCAGATAGCTGATGGCTCAGCAACATATGAAGTGCTGACATCATCCGACAAATGGTTCGGTGTCACATATAAAGAGGACAAGCCGGAAGTAGTTAAGAAATTCGCATCACTCAAGGCTGACGGTATCTACCCTGAATACCTGTGGCAATAATACTTTCATATATTGCACAACACTTTAGCAGCGATAACAATAAAAGACCGGAGCATCTGTTTCAAGATCGCTCCGGTCTGATTCTTTCTTGATATCTGCCCGGATCAGTTATCAGTTGGAAACATCATCGGTTCCTCCGCCTTCGTCCTCTTCTACTTTCTTTCTGACCGCTCTGATGCGGACTGTTTTGCCTTCCTGTCCGTTAGCCAGATACACCCCTTCAGGCATAACATATTCGAGTTCAAGCTCAACATCCTCTGTTATTGTACTCAGGTCTATCTTGGTTGTATAGATCCTGTCAACATCGCTGAGAGCTTCTGCACTGCCTTTTATGACGATAGTGCTCGGTGCGCTCCATGTCCTGCTGTACTCATCGTCAGGCTTGTTTACTTCGACCATGAGAGGTACTTCCTTGGTCACCCCGGTATATGCATTGAAATTGACCTCACCCGGATAGATGACCATATGCTTGATAGGATCGCCGTCAGAATCTATAGCTGTCAGAGAGGCGGTTATGTTTTTAGGCGTTTCACTGGTATCTTCAAGCATCAGCAGTGCAGCGACCTTATCCACACGCTCAATTTCAGACTTGGCTCCTATAACGGTCGCCACAGTTGAAGTCATCTTGGATACTACCGGTTCATCTCCGAGCCCTGTGTTGGCGTACTCAACAATTATGTCACTCTCGACCGTATCCGATTCCTCTACGTCAATAGAGATCGATCTCTTGCTTGCATCAATGACCTGAGTGTTTTCAGGACCGCTGATAATAAGGCTGATCCCGTTTTCACCTTCTACCGCAGAACTGACATCAGCAATGACCCTGATGTCATCAGCAGATATGTCATTTGTACGTATTCTAGGCTGTCTCAGCACTACGTCTATCTTTTCATCACCATCGCTTACCTGAGCGATCCCGAGGCCCATGTTGGCAAGTGCCGTCTCGCCCTCGAATACTATCGGAATATCCTTATATGTGACCTCGGTATTAGGATCGTTGTTGTATACAACATAGGTCCATCCGGCTATGGATACTAGGATAGCGATGATTATATTAAAGATCTTGCGACCGCTTTCACTCATCTTTGCTGCCTCCCTTCAGTATCCTTGAGAATATGGTCTCATTCTCATCTCCTGATGGCAGGTAAATATCGAGGAGCATCTTTTCAAGAGTCTTCAGATCCAGGAATCTTCTCAGAGCACCATTTCGTGCAACAGAGATCGCACCTGTTTCCTCTGAAACTATGATAACAAAAGCATCTGAAACTTCACTCAGACCGACTCCGGCTCTGTGCCTTGTTCCGAGATTCTTGCCTATGCTGGCTCTGTTGGTAAGCGGCAGCACGCAGCTGGCAGCATGTATCCTGGCACCCCTTATGATAACAGCACCGTCATGCAGAGGTGAACCTTCGTAGAAAAGATTGCCCAGCAGTCTGACTGAGATCTCTGCGTCAACTATTACTCCGGTCTCGATGATATCGTTGAGCATAGTACCGCGTTCGATAGCGATCAGAGCTCCGGTCCGGGACGCGGAAAAGTCTTCTACTGCATCGACCAGCTTGTGTACTGTTGCATACATCTCCTCCTTGCCAATATCCCTGAGCTGATTAGGCAGGAGACCTCTCCTGCCGATCTGTTCAAGACCGCGTCTTATTTCAGGCTGGAAAATTATGATAACTCCGATGAGACCTACGGTGATAAGTCTTGTGAGCAGCCAGTTGAGGAGACTCAGATTAAACAGTTCTGAGGCAAGGAAAACGATGACAATCAAAATGACTCCCCTGAACAGCTGCTGGGCTCTTGTTTCTTTGATCAATCCGAGCAGCTTGTACAGGATAAATGCTACGATCAGGATGTCTATGACATCAGTCACCTTTATGCTTAATAATAAACCGGTAAGATCGTTTATCATTCGCCTTCTGTTTCTCCGCCTTCGTTATTTTCTCCGTCTTCTTCTGTACTGACGACAAACACCTTGCCGTCCTTATCCTTGTCGAGCATCTGACCGCCGAGGACTCCGTTGATCAGTGCTTTAGCATTGTCTATGCTCTCCTGATCCTGTGACATTACATACGCATAGCCTGCAGTATATGTAGGAAGTGAAGCATCTCCGCCGCTCAACGCATTTTTATAGATCTTCCATCCCGGATTCCTTGCTATCTGATGTTTAACAAGCGATCTCATTTCGGATGAACTGAAGCTCATCCGGAAGTAATCCTTGATACTGGTAAGGATCTTATTGTAGCTGAGGAGTATCGTCCTGCTGCTTGTGGCTTTTTTGATCATCGCCTCAAATACAGCCTGCTGGTTTTTGATCCTCTGATTATCTCCGTCAGCAAAAGCTTTTCTCTCTCTGGCAAACGCAAGCGCCTGCCTTCCGTTCATATGATTCCATCCTTTTTCGACCTTCCACCAGTCTCTCTTAACAGGATAGAACTCATATTCTGAATAGACGTCAATTCCGCCGATCGCGTCAATAAACATCATTACGGTCGTAAAATTGACCTTTACATAATAATTGATCGTGGTATCAAGCAGATTCTCTTCTGCCGCGATAGTCGTATCAACACTATAGAAACCTGTATGCGTCAGCTTGTCCATAGCATTGTCCTTATCAGGCATATAGATCTCATAGTCTCTCGGTATCGACGTCAGCAGGATCTGCTCGGTCTTAGGATTGACTGTTACGATCATGTTTACATCTGACCTGCCCTGCTCATCGATGGTACCGCGGACATCAATACCCGTAATGCAGATATTGAACGGATCTTTTGTGACCTTGGCGACCCTTTTTTCATTTTCAACCGATGTCTCATCGAGGAAGGAAAGGGTTCCCATAGCATATGCTGTGCCGACTCCGAACAGTGCTATAAGTGCAATAGCCGTAATTGAAGCCAACGCTCGTACGCCCCTGCCGGTACGCTTTCTGCGAAGCTGCAGCAGTATGATGACGCTCAGGAGGCCCAGCACTATGAGAAATGCTACAAGCATTCCGAACGGAAGTATGTCCATGACGATCATCACGGCAATAAATACCGCCAGAGCAAGTACATACAAACGTGAGAGCCATCTAGGAAAAGCTCCTACCCTTCCCGCTTTTTTTCTCTTTTCGCGGTTTTTGACGTAATTGCTCCTGTATCTGTCGTATGCATCTTCCTGTGCCTGCTGGAGAGCCTTGTTTTCATCCGAGGATATCCCCTCCTCTCCGTTAACAGGTTCTCCGAGCTCTGCAAACAGCTCTGCAAGCTGATCACGGTCTGCCGGCGGTGGTGTCACGTCTTCCTGGCCTATGAAGTGATGTTCAGAATGAGAAACTCCCTGAGACAGATCTCCCAGCTTAGAAGCTGCAGGGATCTCCTCAGGAGCTGCATCCGGATCTGCGGTAACAAACTTCTTAGCTGCTACCAGAGCTCCTGCGGCCATTCCCGAAGCATTGAAATGTCTGTGATCTTCTTCAGATACGGTTTCCGGCGCCTTCTCTGCCGGCTTGCGTTTTTTCTTATCAGTAAACGCGCCCAAAAATGGCTTTTTTGAGTTTCCCTTGCGCGCTGCTTTTTCAGGCTGCTTATCCGCTTGTTCAGGTGCGCTTTCAGGAGCTTTTATATTATTGGCTGCAGATGGCGACGGAGTTTCGGTACTGCGGATCCCGAAATTCTTTCCTGCATTGATCTTGGAAAGGGGCTCGGGAATATCCGTTCCGAAAGCACCCGAAGGACGCAGGCCAGACGAGCTCTTCTCTGCTTGCTGTCCCGCGTTCCTGTTTTCGCCGTGTCTCATGCGCTGATATTCTTTGAATGATTCATCGCTGAGTCCGTATCTTTTGTTGTCTTGTTTTTTCTTCTGGTTCTTATCTGCCGGAAGCCCTTTTGACTCAATTGTATTCTTGCTTTCAGCCTGTTCTTCTTTCGCCTTTGGTACAGGCTTGCCATAATCGAAATCAAGAAAATCGTTAAGGAAATCATCAGAGCCCCAATCTTTGTGGGCCATAGGCTTTCACCTCTCTGCTGTATTTTTGACGGCGGAGGCTATATGTCTCCTTCTATCTGTCAGTCTCGATAAGGCCGTATTCACCGCCCTTACGCTTATATACTACGCTTACTGCGTCTGTATCCATATCCAGGAATACGAAGAAATCATGTCCGAGCATCTCCATCTGGAGAACTGCTTCCTCTGCTACCATAGGATCAAGCTCTACGTTCTTTCTCCTGACGATAACCATTTCTTCTTCGAATTCTTCTTCTTCAGGTTCAGGAACGAATTCCAGTTTGAGCGCTTTGTTTTCTTTATATCTTGCTTCGAGCTTGCCCTTGAGCTTGGACATCTGATTAGCAAGTCTGTCAGTAGCTATATCCACTGCATCGTAGATGCTTTCGTTAGCTTCTTCAGCTCTGAACACAGCCTGCTTGGCACTGATCGTTGCCTCAAACTTAGGTGTCTCTCTGAGCTTGCTTACTACTACGTTGGCAGTTACATCTTCATTGAAATACTTGTCGAGTTTGCCAAGCTTCTTTTCGATATAGTTACTGAGCTTCTCACTCATTGGATAATTCTTTGCTGAAATCTGAATCTTCATAATCCGATCCTCCTTGTATCATTTAGTAATGTGAATGGAGTACATAGCTACCCCTTGTATATCACATGTAAAGTATACCATACATTTTGATCGTTTTGTGTATTGCAAGTGTAAAAAGCTTGCAATCTTAATGATCAAAAAAATATATATCATTTTCAGCAGCATCCATAACAAAAGGGGCATTGCTGCCCCGGTGTTTTTAAGGCTTGAATCAGGGCTGAACATAAGCTCAGCAATTCTGAAAACAGCGGGCCACTCGACCTGGTCTTTGACCCCACACTTGCCTTTACCCGGTTTCCGGAGGACTTACTTCTAAGATACGCCATGATCACAGCTGCTTCCTGCACGCTGCTTACGTGGGTCCCTTTGCCCGTATCTGGCATGGACTTTCAACCACGAACATAGCCCGCCGCATTCACAGATATATTAACATGCATGTCAATCGACAGATTCCCATGTTCAGGCTTCGGTATATCGGAGCACAGGAGTCCTTCTGATGCTTTTCATTTCACCATATCAGCACCTGAGGCAAACGAGATGAAATCTGTCCGTTTTGCTTTTGCTCCTTTCATCACCGATGCGATCTCATCCACAGTTGCTCCTGTAGTATATATATCATCTACAAGCAGCACTCTCATTCCTGAGATATCCGGTATGCGCCTTTTTCTTATATCAAAAGCACCTCTTATGTTTTCGCGCCTCTGGTCAGGTCCGAGGGAGCGCATCACATGAGTCTCCCTGACCCTGATAAGGATGTCTGCATCACACCTGAGTCCAGCCAGAGCGGTGAACCTCCCGGCGATGATCTCAGCCTGATTATAGCCGCGGATGGCTTTTTTACTGCTGTGGACCGGTACCGGTATTACAGCATCATACATCCTGCGCAGGTCTGAGATGCTGTATTCAGCCAGCATTCTGTCCGCCATGATCTCCCCTATCGTCACCCCGATATCAGCCCGGCTGTGATATTTAAGCGCGAAAACCATAGCTCTCTCGTGGGTCCCGTATTCAGCACATGTATACCCGCGGTCAAACTGATGCGGGTGCTCTCTGCAGTTGAAGCAGATGTTTCCGGGATTTGATGCCGATAACAGTTTGCCGCATTTTATGCACAGGCGTTCATTCGCCCATTTGATGCCGTCCATACATTCGTTACACAGTCTGTATGTGCGTGTGCTGTCAATGATCTTTCCGCAGCATATGCAGTACAGATCCGGAGGATATATAAGATCCAGAGCAGAATTCCATAGATTCTTTAAGATATGATTATTCATTGTATATCTCCTTTCATGTACCGGGAAGATCTGTATTACAGTCCGGCATTTACGGATCAAAAAACACCCGGCTCCCGCCAGGTGCATTTCATGTTCGCAGGGATCCCGGCTGAAGGATCCCGGCCAGCCTCATTTTATCAGATCTGTTCTACTTGTTATCTCATCAGTGTATTGACCGCAGCTTTGATCAGTGTTCCTGCCATTGCGCTGAAAGTCGCATCGTCATCTTCCGGCGTGTAGTCCCTCTCTGCTTTAAGAATGTCGGAAACGTATTCCTCTGATCTGACGTGGTCTTTTTCAAATGTTTCATCGGATCTGAGATAATATTTCCTGTCTTTATCTCCGGCATCCCATGTTGCATCCGCATTGTAGTAATTACCGTAAATATCTATGAGGTTCCATGTGTGATCCTCGCCGTCGCCGCTGCCCGGATAGCCTGTTCCGTGAATGATCCTGCTGTCCACACCTGCAGCAAGCAGGAGCCGGTAAAGCGCGGCGCAATACCCCTGACATACGGCATTTCCTTCGATCAGAGCTGCATAGGCTGTTCTCTTCAGGGAATAATCGCTTTCTCCCCAATGTTCGTAATCGTATGAAACATTAGTGCAGATATAGTCATAAACAGCATCTGCCTTTTCCTTTTCTGTCTTGCCTTCAAGATCAAGGCTCTCAATTATCTCTGATGCCTTTTCTTCGGTCTCCTTTTCCTGCTCAGCAGTTGTGTAGTATGAGATATTGTATGTTATCAGGACGGCCGGCTTAACCTCTGAACTGACAGGCTCAGCAGATGCACTGCATTTCTCATACTGAAATCTCAGATAATCCCCTTCATCCTGTTCGCCTGTGTGCTCAAGTGCCTTTTCAAATATAGCCTCAATGACCGGCTCTGTTTCCGAAGCTGCAGTGTCTGTCAGCAGGCAGATCCTGACCGTTTCACTTCTTTCAGTCATCGCTTTTCTGAGCTCATTGCCTGCATCGTCTGAAGTCTCGCATACAGGCACGCCGCTTGCGTCGGCGTAAGCATTGCAAAGATGCCCCGGCACAGCAATGCAGAGCAGCAGCAGCATTATTAACGAAGCAATATGACTTCTGGATCTCACTGTCTTAATTTGCAAAATGGTAAATATACTGAAAGACACCGACCTACATATCGAAGACCGTGTATGTATGATCTTCCATGAGCCTGTATCGAAGGCCGGTATATCTTCCGTCTGAGTGGTTATTATCTATCATGTACTGTATACAGCGCGTATCGCCTATGATCAGCACGAGCTGTTTTCCGCGTGTTACTGCAGTATAGAGAAGGTTTCTCGCCATCAGCATCGGAGGAAATCTCCACGCCGGTATTATCACTGCCGGAAACTCGCTGCCCTGACTCTTATGCACTGTGACTGCATAAGCGAGGTCTATTTCATCAAACATGTCTCCTGCATACGTGATAAGCCTGTCATCAGACCTTACGATCATTGTCTTTTCACGGACATCGATGCTTTCCACCGTGCCCATGTCTCCGTTGAAGATCCCTTCGCCTTCTGTCCAGTCATCTTCCGACCGCCACTCTGCACCGTAATTATTACGAAGCTGCATTACTCTGTCGCCGGGTCTGAACAGCTTTCCTCCTATCCTGAGTTCGGGTATGTCTTCACCGGGCGGATTTACAACCTCCTGCAGCACGGTATTCAGACTCGGAGCGCCCAGAACACCTCTCTTGGTAGGAGTCAGCACCTGAATGTCTTCAGAAGACCGGATGAATTCGAACCCATTCTCCAGCCTGCCGCCCATCATTTCCTTGATGGTTTCGAGGATCTCGCTTTCGCTGTTCCTCCGGAGTATGAAAAAGTCACTGTTGCTGCTGCCTCGCTCCGGGTATTCACCGCTGTTGATAAGATGGGAGTTCTTGACTATCTGGCTGTCCTCAGCCTGACGGAAGATATCTTTGAGCCTTGTAGTGCAGATGCTCTCACTTGCGATCATATCCCGCAGGACATTGCCTGCACCCACAGAAGGCAGCTGGTCTGCATCCCCTGTAAATATAAGTGTGGTGCCGGTCTTCACGGCATCAAGGAGTCCGCTCATAAGCATGATATCTATCATCGAAGCCTCATCTATGATAATGACATCCTGTTCAAGCGGATTCTCACTGTTGCGTCCGAAATTCAGAGTCTCATCATCCTCTGAGTATACATACTCGAGGAGGCGGTGAATCGTCATTGCAGTCTCTCCGGTCGCTTCTTCCATGCGCTTGGCGGCTCTGCCCGTAGGAGCGGCAAGAGCTACTTCCCGTCCCAGCCTTTTGAAGATCCGGACAAGGACATTGAGTATCGTCGTCTTACCGGTACCCGGACCGCCCGTGATGATGGAAACATTGTTGGTAAGTGCCGCCTCTACAGCTTTCAGCTGATCGCCGGATATTGATATGCTGTCCGCAGCATCAGCACTGAGACTGACCTCTGCATCGCGTATCAGATTGTCTATATCTGCATTTACCGGTGTTCGCTGTGCGCGTCTGATACGGGCAAGGTCTCCTGCCACCCTCAGCTCCGCATGATAATATCCGTAAAGATATATCACTTTCGATTCATCGATCATATCTTCTTCGAGCTCGCCGTTGAAAACCATTTCCCTGATGGTATCTCTCACATTCTCCCTTGTGATATCAAGAAGCTCGGCTGTCTTTTCAGTTAGCAGTTCTTCAGGCATCAGAGTGCTTCCGCTTACTGCCCAGTTCCTCAGCATGTGCCTTATGCCGCTTTCTATCCTGTATTTGCTGTCAGGACCGAATCCTAGTTTTATCGCAATCGCATCAGCCTTGGGAAATGTAATGCCTCGTATATCCTCTACAAGAATATACGGATTGTCATGAACAACATCGGGTGCATCAGTGCCATAGCATTTATAGATCCTGACTGCATCTGCCATCTCGATGCCAAGCTCTCTGAGCCGGATAGATATGTTGGCGAACTCTCTTGATTCACCAAAAGATTCGCATATCCTTGACAGAGATTTTGGACCGATGCCGCTGACCGAAAGAAGCTTTTCCGGGGTCTCCTCGATCACGCGAAGAGTCTCCTCTCCGAATGTGTCTACAAGAGTCCTGGCTGTTTTGGGCCCGATACCTTTTATGTTTCCGGCTGCCAGAAATTCGTATATTGCATCCTCGCCTTCAGGCATCAGCTCTTCGCATTCCGAAAAACTGAACTGTTCACCGTACTTAGGATGGATAGTGAATCGCCCTTCGAGCCTGTATCTGGCACCTTCTTTTGGCTCACCAACAGAACCGGCTATCCTGATCGCGCCCTCCTCTGTATCTAGGACTGCCACAGTATAGCCGTTTCCCTCATTGTAGAATATTATCCTGGATAAAGTGCCTTCCCTCTGCATTAGCTTGTTTCAGTCTGACAAAATCAGAAAGTCCTTTTATATACTTTACGGTTGTCCAGTGTGAACACCTTATCGCTGAACTCACCCGGATCGACGTTTTTGAGAGCATCTTCCATATCGAAGAGCTTTGCGTCGGTCATATCAAGATAGTGCAGCATCTCTGCCTCGGGAAAGAGAGGCTTTTTTGGACTTCCGAAATCAGGCTCATAATGGTGTGATATTGCCATATGCTGCATCATGACAGTCTTTTCCTCGCCTATTCCAAGATCACGGCATCTGTCCGCCAGTGATACTGCCCCCATCACAAGATGTCCGAGCATTTTGCCTTCGAATGTATATTCAGGAACTACACCGTTCTCGTCGGAATTCAGTTCATTGAGCTTTTCTATATCGTGCAGGGCAACTCCGGCGAGCAGAAGGTCTCTGTTAAGGAATGTGTAGACCTCGCATGCGCGCTCGCCCATCATCATCATCCTCTTGACATGATAAAGCAGTCCGGCATATTCAGCGTGATGATTGCTCATCGCTGCAGGCCAGAACATCAGGCGGTCTTTTTCATCTTCGTAAAAGCTGAGACAAAGACTTTTGAGCTCTTCATCCTCGAATGCGTTGATGCGGCTCAGAATAAATTCATACATCGCCTCCGGCGACTCCGGAGCCGCCTTGAAGAAATCAGACCTCTCTATAGAGTCCTCTCTGGCACGTCCTTTGATATTGTCCAGGATGAGCTGGCATTTCCCCTGATGCTCGCTGCACCTTCCGGAAACAGATATGATCATTCCCGCTTTTATCTTGCTGTAAGACATCATCTCATCACGGTTAAGTGACCACTTAATAGCCTGGATATCTCCTGTAGCATCCGCGAGAGTCATATATAAATGCTTCTTTCCGTTGTTTCCGTCGCGGATATCAGCGTTCCTGACCAGATATCTGTCTTCGACCCTTCCGGTTTCATCCGGTCTCAGATCTTTTATGTAAAAAGGTTTCATTGTTTCTGCTCCTTATGATTCTGCCGGTCTGCGTGCATCTGTATCCGTACCGGCATTTGATTCTGTCGAAAGTAGTATATCACACGATACGCCTGTGTGTTATAATCCTATTGTGAATTACGTTTGTGAATAAGCAGATCGGAGGTCAGTTATGAGTTTTGATGCTGAAAAAGCGACCAGAGCTACGGTTGAATGGATCCGCGGCTGGTTTGAGAAAAATGGTCCCGGATGCAACGCTATCGTCGGGATAAGCGGCGGCAAGGACAGCTCTATCGCAGCTGCTCTGTGCGTAGAAGCACTCGGCAGAGACCGCGTCGTCGGAGTGCTGATGCCTAACACTTCACAGTCGGATATTGACATGGCTCAGCTGCTGGTCAGGCATCTCGGCATTGAGAATTATACTATAAATATCGGCGGTGCCTTTGATGCCCTTACAGAGCAGATCAGGGAAGCAGGCATTGAGCTCAGCAAGGATTCTATCATCAATCTGCCGCCGAGGCTCAGGATGTCCACTCTCTATGCGGTAGGACAGAGCCGCAACGGCAGGGTCGTTAATACCTGCAATCTCTCAGAAGACTGGGTCGGTTATTCGACCAGATACGGTGATTCTGCAGGTGATTTCAGCCCGATGTCATTCTTTACGACTGCAGAGATAAGAGCGATCGGCCGTGTACTCGGTCTCCCTTCGGTGCTTATTGAGAAAGTCCCTACCGACGGCCTCTCAGGTATGAGCGATGAAGAAAAGCTCGGCTTTACCTATGAAGTGCTCGACAGGTACATCCGCACCGGTGAGATCGATGATCCTGAGACCAAAAAGCGCATCGACTATCTTCATGAGAGAAATCTGTTCAAGCTTAAATTCATGGACTGCTTCAGATATGAAGAGCTTGAGATCAAAGCATGACCTGTTACGGTTCTGATCAATGATAGCAGAAACAGCGGTCGCATCATCATACGGACATATTTATAACAAAAGTGCCGGAATCCATATCGATTCCGGCATTTTATATTTGATATAGGTACTGCATAACCGAACTTGTCATTTGCTGCTGTTATTTCTTTCTTTTTCTTTTGTTCAGCCTCTCGAGTACAGTCTTATAACCACCCTCTCCATAGGTAAGGCACTTATTGACGCGGCTGATCGTAGCGGAACTTGCCCCCGTTTCCTTGCTGATTTCGCTGAAAACCGTTCCCTCATCAAGCATCCTGGCTACTTCGAGCCTTGCAGACATGTCGAGAGTTTCCCTGATAGTGGCAACATCATCAAAGAATTTCCTGCACTCTTCTTCGTCTTTTAAAGAAAGAACCGCCCGGTAGAACTGTTCGAGATTGCTTTTTTCCTTTTCCGTGATCATCCCTTACTCCTGTGATCAAGTTATATGTTCACGCACTGCTTTATCCGCAGAACATCACTATTGTACCATCATTTAGTAACACTTTAAAGTGCTAAAGTGTATTTTTTGAAGTCCCGTGTATCTGATCCTGCAGTGCGCTCCTCTCATGCAGGGCTCTTCTGTGATCTGAGACTGCACTCCGTTTTCTTGACCGCACAGAGCTTTCTGAAATATAATCGGAACATGATAAAACATATTGAGGTCAATGGAGAAATGACGGCAAAGGATTTGGACAAAGGGAAAATAAATGAACGCATAGCCGCATTCGCTGCAGGCATCTTATTACTGATCGTGATCCTCATCACTTCAACGCAGGCGGTCTGCTACTGGATCCCAGACTGGTGGCACAACGAGTACGCAAAATACAACACCCCGCAGTATGTGACCGGAGAGATGTCTCTTGATGATGCAGTATATATAACCGAACAGATGCTTGAATACTGCATCGGGCGGATAGATACGCTTGATGACACCGAAGCAACCATCGACGGGGTAACTGCTCCCTTCTTCACGGAACGGGAAAAACAGCACCTTGCTGACTGCAGGAACATATTCCTGGGAGCGGTCAGGTTCCGCATCATTGCTCTTCTTCTGATAGTCGGCTTTCTGATAGCTGTATGGTTCTCTGTCAGAAAGCGATATGAAGACGGGACAGATGAAAGCAGAAGTTCTCCGGGCCTGAAAGCATGCTATGCGCGCATACTTGCCCGCGGATATGTCCTTGCACTTGCCGCGATGGTAGTATTTGCAGTATTTCTCGTGATCCTGGGCATGAATGATTTCACATTCCTGTTCACCAAGTTCCACCATGTATTCTTTGACAATGACCTGTGGATACTTGACCCCCGGGTCGACAACCTTGTCAATGTGATGCAGGAATCTGTATTTGCCGATGCTGCTATATGGATCGGTTCCATATGGGCAGCTGTCGCAGTCGTTCTTGCAGCAGTAAGTGCATATATCCTGCACAAAAGATAAAAAAATCCCGGGCTGCCGGCATCTCAGTTCGATCCGCAGCCCGGGATTTTCTATTTCTCAATAAACGGCCTTATAAGTGCTCTTGCTTCCGCGATGCTTATATCCCGCTCCGCGGCTATCCCGGCAAGGTCTTCATATTCTGCCTTGCACCTGTCTGCACCATAGCCTGTGACATGTTTATACCGTACAGGACCGTAAGGCGTTTCTGCAGTGTGTTCTTCTCTGCTGAGTATGAACCGTTCTGATATCACTTCCCTTATCCCTATCGTCGATGTGTACCTGAATATAAGGCGCACGAAGCGTTCTTTTTCCTCATCGTCCGCACCGCACATTACAGTCATAAGTGATGCAGGTCTTCCCTTTTTCATGATCACAGGTGTGATGGTCACATCCTTTGCCCCAGCCGCCATCAGGCGCTCTGCTGCAAAAGCTATCTCCTCTGCAGTCATGTCGTCTATATTGCATTCAAGCTCACATACCCGGTCTTTGATACTTTTTTTCATCTCTTCTTCCTCTTCGGACATTTATCAGTGTCACCTTGTATTGTCGTCTATGATAACTTCTCTGTACATCTTGCTGAGAGCTGCAGCGATATCGCTGTACTTTGCCAGTGCCTTCTCATGCTGCTCTGAAGTCACCTGCACAAGTGCGCTCTCCCCGCGCATCCTGACACGAAAATCCCTGAATCCCATTTCATACAGCAATGACTCCGCCCTCTCTGTGGTTCTGAGTTTATCAGCAGTGATCACTTCGCCGTGAGGAATCCTCGTTGCCAGGCAGGCATATGCCGGCTTATTCCATACACTCAGGCCCGCTTCCTTTGCTAGTTTTCTTATTTCAGGCTTAGTGAGCCCGCATTCCCGCAGAGGTGACCTTACACCGAATTCTTTCAGTGCTCTGGTTCCCGGTCTGTCGTCTGTGTCATCAGATGCATTGGTTCCGTCAAGCACAAGGCCGTAGCCATCGGCAGACGCCTCTCTGATAATAGTCCCCATGATCACGCGTTTACAGTGATAGCAACGGTCTTCCGGATTGGATATCACAGTCTGATCTGAAAGCACATCGACTTCTATCACTTTCATTTCAGTCCCTGTATACTCTGCTATCCTTAATGCATCCTCAAGTTCAAAAGCCGGCTGGAACTGAGATCTGACATAGTAAGCTCTGACATCTGTACCGGCTTCGTTTGCAGCATAAAGGAGGTACGAAGAATCGACCCCGCCTGAAAATGCAACGGCAGCCTTGTTATTAAGCGTGAAGAATTCTTTCAGGTCCAATGTCATTACCTCCCGTCCGGGTTGATCTTACTGCAAAGTATAGCATGGAAGCCCTTCACTGTTAATGAATAAAACTGCAGGGCACGGTCTCTGCAGTTAACAAAAGACGCCGGGCTCTCCGGCGTCCTTTGCTGTAGATATTGTAAGAGGGATGAAAGTATTATGGTGTAGTTAATTACCGGCATATATTGACCGATAAGTAATACCTTTATCATGTGCCTGAGGTTTTGTTACTGACCTCTTGCGTCATTATATTAGCATCCCTATTTCCTATTGTCAAGGTAGGAATTAAACATCATTGAATTTTTTTGTATTAATTTCTGAACGTATGGCAAATCAAACTGTTTTTCCCTTAAGTTTTATTCCGGTATTCTGTTGAATCTGACAATATATGCTCCAAGAACTCTTACGCATGGG
>Ga0310695_10005139_pt1 | contig 23136 bp, 18 predicted proteins | sample RumenRJG_04DNA_FD_203882 | JGI IMG/M metagenome (GOLD analysis project Ga0310695, IMG submission 203882) | Bovine rumen microbial communities from Lethbridge, Alberta, Canada - RJG_04 (v2) (version 2) | ecosystem: Host-associated > Mammals > Digestive system > Stomach > Rumen | place: Canada...
GGAGATGGGCGGCGATGTGCGCGGCGGAGCGTGCGAACCGCCGCGCGTGCGCGCCTCGCAGGCGATCCACGTGACGCTGCAGGTGTTCCGCGGAGCGTTCATAGGTTCGGTCAAGTTCGCGCGGCGGGCTCTTCCCCAGCTGCCCGGCGGATTCCCTGCGCCTGGGACGCGCTCCGCGCGGATGTGCTCGGCGCTCCTGTGGGAGTGTCCGCCTGCGCGCGCCGCCTGACGACGGAGCGGAAGTCGGAGGGCAGGACGGGACGCTGCCGCCATATGCCGACATCTCGTTGAGGAGTCCCGAAAATCACATGGCATTCGCATCTGAAGCGCACGGCAACGAGCTGTGCGCAGGGGAATTTTTGCCATGGCATGCCGCAGCGGCGGTACAGAATGCCAGTTCATGGGAATTTTTAGCCTTTGCATGCCAGTGAATAGTATTGACGGCATTCAAAGCAGGTGGCGACCAAGTAGAAAGGGTACGTGAAACCACATTCGCAATGCCGATCTTACGTATTCGTGGGGACGGTCCCTGTTGCGCATAGGGACTGTCCCAGGCATGTCCTCGCCGCGCTTTGATCCCCTTGTGGACTGTCCCAGGTATGTCCTCGCCGCGCTTTGATCCCCATGGGGACTGTCCCCGGTATGTCCTCGTGGGGACTGTCCCCGGTATGTCCTTCACATCTATCGCACAGCTGGAATTGTCCAGAGAACACGATGGTGCGAGTGAATCATCGATAAAGCGTTGCGGCCAGCAGGCCGACGAAGGTTTCTGTTCCCCGGCATTCGATGCGCAACGACTTCAGTTCCTTCGTGGGATTCAGAGCGATGGCGTGGGCGTTTGCATGGGCGGTTTCGTCAAGCATCACAGGACGCCCCTTTAGCGCGTAAGGTTTGTTGTCGCGCTTCGCGTCGTAGTAACTCCACTGCCCATGTGAATAGTTGAGCCAGTCGTCGCAGTTGTCGGGCGGGACAAGCGAGAGCGCCTCTTCCGCGCCATCGGCGTATTGCACCTTCACGCACGCCGCCTCCATCCACGCGACGTTGGGGTTTGTAACGACAGACGAGAGCAGCGCAATCTTCCGCGCCTTTCCGGAAAGCGGAATCTCAACCGCGTCAGGGAGCTGCTCGTAGAACGAGGTGAACGCGGCGTTGTTTCCCTCCTTCGGACCAAGGTGGAACGCCAGACCGTACTCCGTCGAGAGCGCGCCGTCCACCGGCCAGCGTTCAAGTGTCTTCGGCACGGCGTAGTCCTTCGGCCAGTGGCGGTTCCCAACAGTCTCGTGGTGTTCCCACCAAGCGCGCCCGTTCGCCATGAGCGTGCGCGGGATGCCGGACCACGGCTTGTTGGCGATGCGTGGCGAATACTTCCCCGTATGCAACAGTCGCAGGTTCTGATTGAACATCTTGGACATATCCACGAACTCCGCCTGCGCGCCGTGCGGAACGGTGAGATCGGAGCCTTCACCCTTGGAGTGTCCCCACCGCGTGTGGCGCGGGGGAATCGCCGCACCCGCGAACTGCGGCTTCGGCGCGGGGACGATCTTGACCGTCGCGGCGCGGCTGCCGCCCGTCACCTCCACGCCGCCCGTATGCGTCCAGCGGTAGGAAATGTACGGTGACTTGATCTCCGCCTCGTTCCACGACGCGGGAAACGACGGACGAATCTCCCTGCCCTCTACGATGCCGAACACGCCCTCCGTGACGGCGCGGAGATATCCGGCCGTGTTGTCAGCGAAATCGATGTTGGAGTAGCAGGCGAAGTCGAAGTTGAGGTCGCATGTGCCCACGCCCGGCCCGCAGCCGGCGCCGCGTGCGGAGATCGCCGCCGCGTCGTGCAGGTTGCGCCAGCCAAGTTCCGGCTCGCCCGCCTGGTAGCACGCAAGCGCCCAGAAGATCGTCTCGTTAGGGTAGCGTCCGCACGATGTCCAGAACATCGGCAGTCGGTTGGATGAGTAGAGCAGCGACGCGCCGTCCTTGGCAAAGAACGTCGGCACGTTGTCCTCCACCCAGAACACAGCGCGGCGGTTGCGCACTAGGTCGGGCACGAGGTTGTCGATCGCGATGTAAACGGTAGAGAGATCTGGCGCGCGCATGAGGCGCTTGAGGCCGAAGCGCTCGCGGTATTCGCCCCACACGCCGTCACCCTCATGCCACAGGCTCTTAGCAATCGCATTCTCAACGGCCTTGCTCCGCGCGGTGAAGTACGCGGCGTCGTCCGCCTTGCCGAGTCGTTGCGCGACTTCAGACATCACGCGGCAGTCGAAGGCGTAGTAGGCGGAGGAGATCGTACCCGCGCCGCCGTTCGTCCACTTGTCGTCGGTGTTCCACGTGTTGAGCCAGTTCTCGTAGAGTTCGGTATCCGGTACCTTCATGTTGCGGTCCATCCACTCGAGATGCCGTTTCACGCCGTCGTAGGCGATCTCGCGCATGAAGTCGTCGTCGTGCGTCCACCTCCAGTAGCGCATCACGGAAACGGCGAACTCCTCGCACATGTTGTACATGGAGTCGCGCTTCGGCTCGTTGGGGATGCGTCCGTCCGCGCGCTGGGAGCGGAAATGTTCGCGGGCGTTCTCCTTGAAGCGCTCCTCCCAGCCCGTCGCGTAGCAGATGTACCCCACGCGCCATCCCGCGAAGGCCTGCTTCCAGTTCGTTGCGCCGTGCGTGATGTGGCGGCCCTCGAACATCGCGTCCGCCACGAGTAGCTGGCACGGGAGAAGCGAGTCGAGTATCGGATCTGGCGTCTTGATCTCAATCGTCCGCGCGATTCGCTCGAAATGGTTGGTGGCGGCGATGAACGCCGCCGCAGGGTCGATTGACGCCGGACGCCGCATGCCCTTGCGCTCGAAGTCATAGTACGTCGCACCGCCACGCTCGCCCTTGGCGGCAAGCTCCCACTCGCCGTCGAACTTTGGCGGCAGGTCGCCCGTCGTCTCCACGATGAGACCGTCGGACTGTGCGCTACGCACCATCTTGACTGTTCCCCTGCCCTTCAGGTCATATTCGGCGCGTCCCCACACGTAGCGGTACTCCACGTCCTCGGTTCCGTCGCCGAACTGCAACACGCCGCGCACTTTGTTGTCGATCCTGTAGCCACGGAAAACCTTCAGAGCGACCTTCGGCCGGTCGCTCGTCCACGGGAGGGACTTGCATGGGTTCAGTTCCCTATCGTCGCCGTGCCATCCGTAGAGTGGACGGTTGAACTCGCCGTCGCCGTTGTTAGCCCTGTAGCCACCAGGAATTGGCGTGTAGCGCAACTGCGCATCACCCCACGAAACACTAGTCAGCGCAACCGCCACAGCCGACGCCACGAATGCAGCGATCGTGCCACGATCCATCTGACGACAAAAAACACCTGCCATAGTTCTCGTTTTCATTTCGATGAGATTCCCTTTTTTGATCATTCATCGTTTGTCACGAGATCGCCCACGAGCATGATCTTCGCGGGCCAGAACTTGGTGCCCTGGTATTTAGGCGCGGCGAGATCGGCGGCGGGGTTCTTCAGGCGGAATGCGACAGGCTGGCGCGAGGGCTGGTCCTTGTCTACCGTGATCTCCACAGTGTGCACACCGTCCTCGCCACTGAACACGCCAAGGGTGGCGATGCGGTGGTAGGTGCAGTAGCTGTCGAAGCGGGCAACTGGACGGGCGGACCTTTTGCCGTCAACAGTGATCCACACTTGACCGCCGTCTGGACCTAGCAGGTCGTAGATCTGGCAGCAGGTGCCGCGGAACGTAAAGCGGAGCGTCGCGCCAGGAGCGCCGGTGTACCACATCTCGCCCATACGCGCCGAGAACGCGCGCACCTTGCCGTCTGAGGGCGGGAGCTTATGCCAATCGCCGACGAGCATGGAGGGTTTGATCTCCACCATTTTCGCCGCCTCCAGGTTGCCGGACACGAACGGCGTACGCATGGCGGCGGCGTGGTCGGCGGGGGCAATGTCCTTCATCTGCGTGAAGCCGTTGACGACCGAAGCGAGGTAGATGCGGTGCCCGGCGAGGGCGGGGTGTACACCGTCCTTCGCGAAGAGCGTCTTGCCTTCGCCGTCGCGGTATTCCTTTCCACTCATCACGAGAGTGCCGGCCTTGACGGCGTCGATCACGCGTGGACCGAAACAGATGGACGGGATGCCGTAGTGGTCGGCGAGCTGCTCCATTGCGCTCGCGGCGCGGTTGCATTTGCCGGCGAGGTAGTCCTGCTTCATGGCCTCGGTGATCGTGTAGGCGAAAACAATGTCCGTATCGGGATTTTTCTTCCATGTCTGGCGCACGATGCCCTCCATGGACCGCCAGATGGATTCGGGCGCCGCGCCGCCGTCGTTGGTGGCAAACTCCACGAAGAGCAGGTCTGGGTTGTGACGGAGCGCGTCGTGCGCCACGCGAAACACGCCGAGGTTCGAGCCGGTACCGCCGATGGAGGCGTGTATTTCCTTGAACTTAGCCTGCGGGTAGGTGGCGCGGAGCCAGTCCGTTGTAAGGTTGCGCCAGCCGTTCATGGCGGTGATGGAGCCGCCGAGGTAGGCGACCGTCACCTCCTTGCCGGCCTTGACCTTCGCCATGAAGTGTCCTACGCCCGAGCGAGCGCGTACTTCCTGCGCCGTGACGGGACCTGTGTATGCAGGTGCGGCTAATACGCCGGCGGCAAGCGTCACCGCCGCAAAGAAAGACATTGTTTTGCTCATGTTTGCTGCTCCATCCTGGTTTGGCATGGCATAAGTATAGCAAATTTCGCCACATCCGAGAAATCAACAGGGTAAAATTACAGATTCCTCACAAAGAAGCGAATCTCCATCCCTCCAATCCAGCAAAATGCAACCAAATGGGGACAGACCCCATTGGGGTTCCTACGGACATAACCAAATGGGGACAGACCCCATTAGGGTTCAGACCCCATTGGGGTTCCTCGGCTCTTGCCTTTGTCCCATGTGGAGGCAGGCCGCCATTACAGCATGCGTACCCATACGCCCCGCTCGCCCCACTCTGCACTCTGCACTAGGCACTCCGGCCAAGATATGCTATAATAATTTTCATGCGATACCTCATCATAATTGTCGGCGCGGTTCTCGTGAACAACTTCGTCCTGAACCGCTTTCTTGGGTGCTGCCCCTTCCTGGGCGTCTCGAAGAAGACCGAGACCGCAGTCGGAATGTCCGGCGCGGTGGTCTTCGTGATGACGATAGCGGCGGCTGTGACGTGGCCCATCGACCACTTCCTGCTGCAGCCGTTCGGTCTCGGCTACATCCACACGCTAGCGTTCATCCTCGTGATCGCCTCGCTGGTGCAGTTCATCGACATCGCGATGAAGCGCTTCATGCCGCCCCTCCACGCGGCGCTCGGCATCTTCCTGCCGCTCATCACCACCAACTGCGCCGTCCTTGGCGTCGCCGAGCTCAACTGCAAGAACAACACGCCCTTCCTCGAAAGCGTGCTATTCTCCTTCGCGGCCTCGCTCGGCTTCGGCCTCGCGCTCGTCATCTTCAGCGGCATCCGCGAGAAGCTGGCCCTCGCCAATCCGCCGCGCGCCTTCAGGGGCGTGGCGCTCGCGCTCGTTACCGCAGGACTCCTCAGCCTCGCGTTCATGGGCTTCAGCGGACTCGTGAAGCTGCCGTACTGACCCCATTCAGCCATCTAGGAAGAACGCCATGACCGCAATTCTCACAGCAATCGCAGTAATCGCCGCCGTGGGCGCCATCGCAGCCCTCGCCCTCGCGATAGCCGACAAATATCTCGCCGTGCAGGAAGACCCCCGCATCGGCCTCGTCACCGCTGCCCTTCCAGGCGCCAACTGCGGCGGATGCGGATTCGCCGGATGCGGCGACTACGCGCGCGCCCTCGTGGAGGGCACCGCCGCTCCTGGAGCATGCGCACCCGGCGGCGAAGCCGTCAACGCCGAAATCGCCAATATCCTCGGCGTGACCGCCGCGGCCACCGAACGCCGAGTGGCGCTCGTCAAGTGCTGCGGCACGCGCGCAGAGGCCGTGCGAGTGGGTGACTACAACGGCATCTGCGACTGCGCATCCGCAGCGGCCACGGCGGGCGGCGACAAGGGCTGCCGCTTCGGCTGCCTAGGATACGGCGCGTGCGCGAACGTCTGCCCCAAGCACGCCATTCGCATCGAGGACGGCCTTGCAATCGTCGACAAGCGCCTCTGTATCGGCTGCGGCAAGTGCGTGGCCGTCTGCCCACGCAAGCTCATCGAGCTTGTTCCCGCTAAGGCCACCATCCACGTTCTCTGCAACAACCCCGTTCGCGGACCCGAGGTCACCAAGGTCTGCGGCGTCGGCTGCATCGGCTGCCACCTCTGCGAGAAGAACTCCGGCGGCAAGGAGGCTGGACACTTCACATTTAACGGCTTCCTCGCCAAGGTCAACTACGAGAACCCGCCAACCGACGCCGTCCTTGTGGACAAGTGCCCGCGCAAGTGCATCCGCGAGGACGCGCACTTCGAAACAGGCCACTGAGCAGTTAACAGATAATAGGCAATAGTGAGTAGGTGTGGCAAGATGAAAACCGTAAAGTCAGCATTCAAGTTCCACGGCGGCGTGCATCCCGAATACAACAAGGAGCTCGCGCGCGACAAGGCGATCGAGCCGATCCCCCTGCCGAAGACGCTCGCCATATCCATGAGCCAGCATCTGGGCGCGCCGGCGAAATGCGTCGTGAAGCCTGGGGAGTACGTGGCGAAAGGCCAGCTCATCGGCGAGCGCAACGGATTCATTTCGGTGCCGGTGCACGCATCGGCGGCGGGAACGGTGAAGGCGATAGAGAGCAGGCAGGGACCGGCAGGTTCTTGGGCCGACGCCGTCATCATCGAGACGGACGCCAACCAGGCAGAGACGCCGCCCGTCCTTCTCGCGCCACTCGACTGGAAGACAGCCACAAAGGAGGAGCTACTCGCGCGCGTCAACGATGCCGGCATCTGCGGCATGGGTGGCGCGGGATTCCCCACATCCGTCAAGCTCTCGCCACCGCCCGACAAACACTGCGAATATCTCGTCCTCAACGGCGCAGAGTGCGAACCCTATCTCACGGCAGACTTCCGCGTCATGCTCGAACACGCCGACAAAATTCGCATCGGCGTCGAGATCATGCGCAAGATTCTCAACGGCCCCGCAGTGCGCATCGCAGTGGAGGCCAACAAGCCAGAAGCCATCACAGCGCTTGAGAAGGCGTTTGCCGACATCGACGGAAACGTCGAGATAGTCGTTCTCCCGGTCCTCTACCCTCAAGGCTCGGAAAAGCACCAGATATACGCTGCGACGAAGCGCCTAGTGCCGCCCGGCGCGCTGCCGATCGCCGTAGGGTGCGTGGTGGAGAACGTGGGCACAGTGGCCGCGATCGCAGACGCGGTCACCAACGGTGCACCGCTCGTCTCACGCGTCACCACGGTCTCAGGTGACGGCATCGTAGAGCCAAAGAACGTGCTTGCTCCAATTGGCACATCATACGCAGACCTCGCCGCGTTCTGCGGAGGCGAGCACGAGGGGGTGCGCAAGGTGATTAGCGGCGGAACGATGATGGGCTTCAACGTGCCGCACCTCGCGATCGCCACGACGAAGACAACGTCCGGACTCCTCTTCCTCACCGAAAAGAACATCTTCCAGTACTCGTCCGAGCCGTGCATCAACTGCGGACGCTGCGTGCGCGCGTGCCCCATGCAGCTCAATCCCGCCGGCATATCGCGCGCCGTGGAGGCGGACGACATCTCCACCGCCGAACACCTTGGCGTGATGAACTGCATCGAATGCGGCGCCTGCTCGTTCGGATGCCCTGCATACCGCTCCATCACACACCTCTGCCGCAGAGCAAAGAACTCCATCCGCGCCCGCATTGCCGCAGAAAAGGCCAAGGCAGCGGCGGCGAAGAAAGCTTGAAAGTTTGAAGGTTTGAAAGTTTAAGGCCAACTTGAAACGGGAAATCAAAGATGCTGCCAAAACAAACAGGTGAACGCTACATCCTCTCCAGCTCGCCGCACGCGCACGCGAAATCGTCCGTGAGCGGAATCATGCTGGACGTTATCATCGCCCTTCTGCCCGCATTCGCGTGCAGCGTGTGGTTCTTCGGCGTGAAGGCGCTGCTCGTCGCGGGCACGTGCATCGCCTCGTGCATCGTCACCGAGGCCCTCTCGCGCATCGCCATGAAGCGCGAGAACACGATCGGCGACCTCTCGGCCGTTCTGACGGGACTTCTGCTCGCGCTCAACCTGCCGCCGGACATTCCGCTCTGGATGGCCGCTGTTGGAGGCGTGTTCGCGATAGGCGTATGCAAACAGGTGTTCGGCGGCCTCGGGTACAACCCGTTCAACCCAGCCCTCGCCGCGCGCGCGTTCATGCTCGTCTCGTTCTCCGAGGCGATGACTCGCTGGAGTTCGTCCACATGGAAGGCCGCGGCCGGCGTGGACGCCGTCACCACCGCCACACCACTCCAGTACCTGAAGACATTCGCCACCGCCGCCTGGGAGAAAATGCCAGAGGCCGACCGTGTGCTCGACCTCTCAAACGTCTCGTTCCTCAAAGCGACGTTCCTCGGCAACGTCAACGGCTGCCTCGGCGAGGTGTGCTCGCTCGCCCTTCTCGCCGGCGCCGCATACCTGCTCTTCCGCCGCGTGATCACATGGCATATTCCCGCCGCGTTTCTCGGCACAATCGCCGTCTATGCCTTCTTCAACTACGGCATGAACGTGAACGCGCTCAAGCTCGCGGAGGTGCATGTGCTCTCCGGCGGCGCGATCCTCGGCGCATGCTTCATGGCCACGGACTACGTGACATCGCCGATCACCGCCAAGGGCAAGCTGATATTCGGCTGCGGATGCGGACTTCTCACCATGCTCATCCGCACCCAGGGTTCTTTCCCCGAAGGCGTTTCGTTCGCAATCCTCATAATGAACGCCTTCACGCCCCTCATCTCTCGGTTCACGCAGCCGAAGACGTTCGGCGCGAAGTAGGTCTAGCGCTCGAAGTTTAGAGGTTTCCAAGTTTCGAAGTCTGAAGTCCGAAGTCTGAAGTCTAGGAGAAAATCAGTACATGAAGAAAATCGCACAGCTTGTAATTTCGCTAACAGCCATCGCGGCGGTATGCGCGGCGGTGCTCGCGATCGTGAACGAAATCACGCGCGAGCGCATCGCCAGCATAGCCACGCTCAAAAGTAACAAGGCGGCAAAGGCCGTGCTGCCCGCAGGCGTGAATGCCATCGATCAGCGCAAAGACCCCGCCGACGAAAAAGCCGTCATCTTTGTTGCCTACGCCGATGCCGCAAAGTCGAAGGTACTCGGCTACGCGGCACCCGGCGTGAGCGCCAGCGGCTACGGCGGCACGATCCGCCTGATGGTGGGCCTCACGGCGGAGCGCAATGTGGTGTCGTATCAGGTGCTTGCGGCGAACGAAACGCCCGGACTCGGCGCGAAGCTCGGCGACGCCGCCTTCACCGCACAGTTCGGCGGCAAGTCCGGCAGGGCGCTTAAGGTGAAGAAGGACGGCGGCAACGTTGACGCCATCACAGGCGCCACCATCACCTCGCGCGCCGTTTGCGAGGCAATCGCCAATGCCTGCGCCCGCATCGACCGTCTCGAAGGCAGGGCGCCCGCAGCCGACCCTGCCGCCGAAGCGGCCGCACGCAAGGAGGCCGACCGCAAGGCTGTGGGCAAGATCAATCCGCTAACTGAAGATCTCGTGCGCAAAGTGCTTCCCAAGCCCGCTGCATCGCTCAAAAAGATTGACGCCGCAGGCGACGATTTTCCATCATACGTCGCCCTTGACGCCGCAGGCAAGGCCGTGGGCTACGCGGTGGTGGGCACTGGCGAGGGCAAGGGCCCGAACGGCAAGATCATTCTTCACATCCTGTTCGGCTTCACGGCCGCCAAGGCTCCGGCAATGCGTCCGCAGGTCAACCTCAACCAGCCCGAGGTGACGATGACGGACATGGAGGACGCCCAGCGTACGGCGCTTTCCGCCGCCATGCAGAACGCCATCTCCAAGCTCCGCACCCTTCCCGCCAAGTGACACATGGCAAGGCACAAGCCACGCTTCGTCTACCTGCTGGAATACGCCGCGCTGCGCACCGCATGCGCCGCGGTTAACGCCGTGCCCTACCGCCTTGCATGCGCCTGCGCGCGGCTTCTCGCCTCAGCGGCCGTGACATGCGGCTTCCACAAGGCGCGCACGCTTGAGCGCATCACGTCCTGCTTCCCCGAGAAGTCGCGCTCCGAAGCGCTAGCCATCGCTAAGGAGTCGCTCGCGAACATCCTCATGAACGCGGTGGAGATGATCCGAGCGCCACGTCTCACGAAGAAGTGGATCACCGCCCATGTGAAGGACATCGCTCTCTACGCAGAGTGTCTGCGCGAAGTGCTCGCCGAAGGCAAGGGCGCCGTCATCATGGTGCCCCACTCAGGCAACTGGTACATGGCCGCGTGGGCGATGGCGCAGTACGGCCTGCCCCTCGCCGCAATTGCGGCCCGCCAGCGCAACCCATACGTGGATGCATGGATGAAGCGCCAGTACGGAAGCATCGAGGTTGTGGAGCGCGGGCATGCATCAGTGATGCGCACCATCCTAACGCTTCTTAAAAACGGACGCGGCTTCGCAATCCTGCCCGACCTGCGCGTGCCCGCGCTCGACGTCGAAGTGCCCTTCCTCAACGGCACGGCAAATGTGTCCCACGGCGGCGCGCTCTTCGCCGTGGCGACGGGCGCTCCTGTGGTAGTGGCAATAATGCGCCGCGAGGGCGGTGTTCACACGTTCGACCACCTCGCCACGCTGCGTCCCGATCCAGACGCCACGGACCGCCGCGCCGAGGCGGCGCGCCTCACCCGCGAGGCGATGGCGCTTCTCGACGCCGGCATCAAGCGCACGCCAGGCCAGTGGTTCTGGTACAACAAGCGCTGGATACTCCAGCCCGTGAAGAAGTGAATTCCGGTTTCTCTTTTTGCCGCGATCAAAGCGGCGAGAAACGGGCGGCGAAGCCACCGCCTGGCGCGAGATTGGCCTTGAGGGGTTCGCCTGCCTTGATCTTGAGCGTGCGGCGCACGTAATGCTCCGCGTTCACGTTTGCATCAGGCGCGTCTTCGAACACTTCTACATTCCACTCGCCGCCGCCAAGGAAGTCCGTTGCGAGAGAGAGCGTGCGCGCGTCCCAGTTTGTGATCGCTCCTAGCCACCACTCCTTGCCCTTGCGGCGGGCGATGGCGGCGGACTTGCCAAGCTCGCCCGCCACGCCCACCGTCGCATCCCACACCGTCGGAACCTTCGTGAGGAAAGCGGTGCACTCCGGAGCGGTGCGGTACTGCGTGGGCGAGTCGCACAGCATCTGCACAGGCGCCTCGAAAAGCGGAAATAGCGCAAGCTGATGGCAGCGCGTTCCGTAGCAGGCGTTCGGCTCCTTTCCGCGCCTGAACTCCGGCGCGTCGAACGCGCGGTTACGCATTGCGCCAGGAGTGTAGTCCATCGCGCCAGCGATCATGCGCGTAAAGACAAGGTTCACGTCGTTTGCCGTCACCACCTTTCTGCCGCCGATGGAATGTCCCTGCTCGAGTCCATATACGCCTTCGTAGTTGATAACGTTCGGATATGTGCGGCAAAGGCCCGTGGGCTTGTGTATGCCGTGGTACATGATTACAAGCCTTCTCTGGGCGGCGTCGGACGCGGTCTCCTCGAGGAAACGCTCAAGCGCCTGGTCGTCGCGGTTCATGAAGTCCACCTTGAATCCCTTTGCGCCCATTGCCGCATAGCGGTTGAACACCCTGAGGCGCGCATCGCGGTCGATGAGCGGCGCCCATGCCGCCCACAGAATCACGCCCACGCCCTTCGACTTTGCGTACGCGATCACGCCGGGCACGTTCACCGCCTCGCGCGGTCTTTCGAGGTCGAGATGCTCGGACCAGCCCTCGTCCATGATGATGTACGCGATTCCGTTCGCCGCAGCGAAGTCGATGTACGCCTTGTACGTCTCGAAATTGCATCCCGTATTGAGTCCCGGCACATCGGTGATCTTGAATCCGTTCCACCAGTCCCACGCCACCTGTCCGGGCTTGATCCAGGACGTGTCCTCAAGACGGCACGGCTCGGCGAGAGCATAGACGGCGTCGCTCTCCACCAGTCCGCGCAGTTCGTCCGCCAGCACGAACACGCGCCAAGGGAACGCCCTCGTTCCCTTCGTCTTCGCGAGATACGGATGGCGCGACTTCACGTTCGTCATGCGCCGTCCCTTCTCTACGTCCTTTGGAACGCCCGCCTGCCACGAACGCAGCATGTCCTTCTCTCCGCTCTTCCTGAAGAAGTTCAGTCCAGGATAGTCGAGCAGGTTGGACTCCGTCACGCATACCACGCCTGCACCGTTCACCTGCGCCGTGAAAGGCGTCATCACGATCTGGGGATGGCCTGACTTCACGCTTTCCACCGGACCTATGCTCGCCGGCTTCTCCCATCCAGTCTGGAAATGCCCCTCCTGCGCATAGCACAGTTCCGTTCCCTCCGGGAAGCGCACGTTCGTATCCTCCGCCGTCACCGTGATCTCGCCCGGAAACGCCGTCTCGAAACGCCACGCCACGCCGTCATTGCGCGCATGCAGCACAAGCGCCCATGCGCCGAAGGCCACCTTTGTCTCGTTCGCGGCAAGATCCACGCTCGCCTTCTTGTATATCGGCGTGGCAACACGTCCTTCAACGCTGCGCTTCGTCTCCTTCGGCGTCACGCCCGCACGCGCTCCGTTCATGCGGCCATGCTCGCGGGTCGTAAGACCGATCCACGTATCGTCCACCACCGTCTTTCCTCGCCGCAGCACAGAATAGCTCATGCCATTCTCGGAGACTGCCAGGCGTATCTCGTTCAGACCGTCAGGCGACTTGGCGCTGAACATTGCCGCCGTCAAAGGCTCCACGGCCGCCACAAGCAGCGCGCATGCGGAGAATATTGGAATCTGCTGGAGGTTCATGGGAGTTTCCTTTCTTAGTTCAAAGTTCGAAGTTCAGAGTTCAGAGTTCAAAGTTTAAAGTTTGAAGTTCAGAGTTAGAGGGAGGGAATCAAGGCGGAAGAATCTTTTTGCGAAGGGAGTCCATCAGGAGGATTGACACCGAACGCGAAGCCTGCTGCGGGAACGAATCTGGGGCTATTGCCTCATGCACGCGAATGCGCCATATGACCGTGCGCCCCGCGAGGTCGTGCCAGGGCTGCCCCTTCGCGAGGACGGGAGGATCGCAGACCACGGACACCGGCAGCAGCGGCGCGCGCGCGCGAATCGCGAGCTGCGCCGCACCGCGCTTCCACTCGCGCTTCTGCGCATCCACCGGAGTGCGCGTACCTTCTGGAAACATGATGAGATTCACTCCGGACGCGAGAAGCGACGCCGACTCCTCCACAAGACGTGCGGGATCGTCGTTCATGAGAAAAGCGCCCTTGACGATGAGCGAGTAGAAGAAGTTGCGCCCCGCTGCAGCCTTCGCCACCGCTGTGGCATCCGGCAGAAGCGATGTAAGCACCACCACGTCTATCAGCGTGGGATGGTTCGCCACCACCACGCAGCCGCGCGACGCGGCAAGGCGCGCTCTGTCCTCCGGCGCGATCTCAACGCGGAAGAGCCCCGTTACGCGCGCCGCCCACACGAAGAGCCGCCAGCTCGCCTTCACGAGCGCGCGCTGCGCACGCCGTGCGCGCAGAAGAGCGAGAGGGGGGAACAGAACGGCGCCCAGCACGAGGCTGCCCAGCGCATAGGCAACGAAGAAGAATCCCCCTAGAACGCTGCGCGCAAAATGCATGTCACCCCCACGCAAGCGAGAACTGCGCCGTCGCAAACGTCGATGCCCGCCCTTCCAGAAAGTCCACCAGCGATTCGAACGACGCGGGCGGCGCGTCGGAGCGGCGCAGCACGGCGCGCACCGCGCCCTCGCCATCTCCCGGCGCGAGGCGCACCGCAACGGAACAGGCAGCCTGCTCGGGACTGAGCGCGCCCCTGTACATTTCAGGAGTGGACTCCTCGGCATACGCATACAGCGCAGGGCACTGCATTGCCATGGCCTCCAGAAGGCCCATTTCAAGCGAACGCTCGCGCGCCGCGACGGCGTTGTACGCGGACCTGTTGCCGGTGAAAAGCGAGAACGCGCCCGGCGTCGCGTTGTGCACTGACGCGGAGAAACCCGCCGGCGACATCTCCCCCTCTTCGTGGAACTGGCGCATCAGCTTCGCCGTGACGCCGATCTCGCCCCAGCGGGACGCGAACACGACCGGCACCTCGCCGTCAGGCTTGACGCGCCATGCAACTGAAATCGCCGCACGTTCCACCTCCGTGAGGCGGCGACGCGCCAGAGGTGGCACAAACGAAACATCTGGCCTTGGCGCCTCAGCTGTAGCCCGCCAAACCGCAAACGCCTCAATTCTGAAAGTCTTTATGGATTCTGCCTGTCTCATAAGATGGCAACATTATAGCATATCTTGTGCGGGCATGTGCCAAGTAGTTAGGTGGTTTGGTGGTTTGGTGGTTTGGTGGTTGGGTGGTTAGGTGGTTTGGTGGTTGGGTGGTTGGATGGTTGGGTGGTTGGGTGGTTGGGTGGTTGGGTAGTTGGGTGGTTGGGTAGTTTAGTGGTCAGGCACTACGCACCAGGCACTCCAACTAGAACTTGTCCACGCATCTGTCAATGATGCGAAAATCGCTCTTCACCGTCACGCGCCACCTGCCCATCACTTTCTTCTTGCGGCGATCGACTATCGTCACGGTGAGAATCATGTCGTCACGTTCCCAGAAGCCCGTGAAGCCGGCATCGTTGAATTCCCACGAGTCCACGGATGTCTTCACCAGGACGTCACACTCCTCCGCTTTCGCCGCCACTTCGAAGCCCCTGTGCCTCAGCGCCTCTTCGAGCGCAACCTTGACGCGCTTCTCCGTCTTCTCCACGAAGAAAGCGGTATCCTGCCTGCACTTCTCCACATGTCTCGGCAGGCACTCCTCCACGCTGCCCATCACCCACAGCGTGCGGCATCCCGGTGCAAATGCGAGCGACAGGGCAACACATGCCGAAACGAGGAAGTCTTTTGGACGCATCATGTGCTTGCCTCCAGATCGGGATCCCATTCGCGGCAGACAACGCGGTCGTCGAAAGGCAGCACCTGCGAGCCGATTGTCTGCGTGGTCTCGTGTCCCTTCCCGCACACGACGACCACATCGTCCGCAGATGCGTTGGCGAGCGCGTAGTGGATCGCCTTCGCGCGGTCTGGCACAACGGCGACGTCAGAGCCAGGGGGAATGCCCGCCACTATCTGCTCGATAATCGCGAGAGGATCCTCGCTGCGCGGATTGTCGCTCGTGACGACGAGTCGGTCGGCAAATCGAGCGGCGGCGGCGCCCATGAGCGGACGCTTCCGCGTGTCACGGTCGCCGCCCGCGCCGAAGACCGCCCACACGCGTCCCTTCGCAAACTCCCTCACTGTGGAGAGCACATTGGCGAGAGCATCGTCCGTGTGGGCAAAATCCACGAACACGTCCGCCGCGCTGCGCGTGGCCACGCGCTCAAGGCGTCCCCATCGAGGCGTGAGGCGCGGCACCGCGGCGCGCACCGTCGCTCGCGTCACGCCTGCACCTTCGGCGAGAGCGGCCGCAAGCAGAACATTCTGCACGTTGTACGCGCCGACGAGCGGACACTTCTCCCTGACGAATTCGCGCAGATCGCCATCAGGATCGGGCGCTCCCTCAATTCCGCCAGGCACCGTGAGCCCGCACGCAATCGTCTTCAACGGCAGCGAACGGCACATCTCGGCGAGGCGCCGCCCGTATTCGCCGTCCACGCACACTGCCGCGGGCGCTCCGGGATTGGTCTCGGCAAGACGACGGAAGAGATCCGCCTTCGCCTGGAAGTACGCCTCCATCGTCTTGTGGTAGTCGAGATGGTCCTCGGTGAGATTCGTGAATGCGCATCCTGCGAACACGGTATCGCCTGTGCGATGCTGATGGATGGCGTGGCTTGACACTTCCATCACGCAGTCGGCAATGCCGTTTGCCTCCATCTCCGCGAAGATGTCCTTCAGGGCCTTGAGCGGCGGAGTGGTGTATCCCGAGGAGAAGCGCCGCGTGCCGGTATCCACCTCCACGGTCGTCACAAGCCCGCCGCCGCCAAGAAACTCGCGCAGAATCCAAGCCGTGGTCGTCTTCCCGTTAGTGCCCGTGATTCCGAACACCCTCATATTTCATCCTCCTCGGGCATCTCCTCGGGAATGTCGGGCTCGATCTCGAGATACCTCAGCACCACCTCCGCGATCTTCCTGAAGGTCGGCGCAGCGCAAATGCCGCCCTGATGGTTGAAAACAGGCACGCCCGCAGCCTCGGAAGTGGCCTTGCTGCGGCAGTAGTAGGGCTTCTGAAACGTTACAAGCACCACGAGCTCGGGACGCGTTGCCGGCACTATGCCGATGAACGTCGCATTGTAGTTCGTAGAGGAGTATCCACGCCCCTCCTTCATCTGCGCGGTGCCTGTCTTTCCTGCCACGGAGTATCCCGGCACGGCCGCGCGCTTCGCCGTGCCGCCTTTCTTCGCGACTCCGGTCATCATAGCGCGCACTGTGCGAGCCACTTCGGTCTTCACCACCCTGCCGACTACTTCCTTCTTGTGGGAGTACACCTCCGTGCCGTCTGCCTGCACCACCTTCTCGACGATGTACGGTCTAAGCAGCACGCCGTCATTTCCGATCGCGGCATATGCGGCGGCAAGCTGTATGGCCGTCACTCCCACGCCCTGGCCAATCGGCGCACGAGACCACTTCACCTTGTCCCAGCTGCCAGGCTGCGGAATCAGGCCCACTTGCTCGCCCGGCAGCTGGATGCCGGTCTTGCGCCCAAGGCCGAACTTCGTCATGTAGTAGTAAAGCCGCTTTGGACCCAGATCGTATCCAAGCTTGCCGAAGACGATGTTGGACGAATGCACGAGCGCCTCGCGCACGCTCATGCGTTCCTCCCACTTGTGCCCGGCGTCGCCAGGAAGGCGAAAGTAGTTGGGATCGTTCTTCGCCGTGTTGATCATCGTTTCGGGCCCTACTCGCCCCTCATTGATCACCGCGCATGCGGTGATCGTCTTCATAACACTGCCGGGCTCGTATATCTCGGATATGGCGCGGTTGATCTTCACGTCGGCAGAGTACTTGTTGAAGCGCTCCGGCTCATAGTCCGGCAGATTCGCCATCGCCAGCACAGCGCCGGTCTTAACGGAGAGGACTATGGCCCAGGCGCGTTCGGCGCGGTGTTCGGCAAGGCCTTCCTTCAACGCCTTCTCCGTCTCGTACTGGACGATGTTGTTGATGGAAAGATAAACATCGCATCCGGATTTAGCCTCGATGTCCAGATCGCGACGGCTGCGCTCCTCTCTGCCCGATGCGTCCTTGACGCCATGGACCATGCCAGGCGTGCCCTTGAGATACTCCTCGTACTTCAGCTCCACGCCGGCTCCGCCAATGGAATTGGAGGGATCCTTGCTCACGAAGCCCAGCACATGCGAAAGACGACGTCCCTGAGGATAGAGACGCGTCTGCTTCTCGTTGATGGAGAGCTCTCTGAATCCGCGCTTGGGATTGGCCAGCTCATCATGCGCGGCGGTGTCGTCCGACACGGCGAGCGCCACGAAGCGCGAATTCCGCACGGCATAGGCGTCCATCACCTTTGCGAGCGGGAGGTTGAGCAGCTCCGAGACAGCCTTGATCTTCTCCATCCTCTTTGCGGAATCAACGGGCTTGTCTGGATGAACGGGATCTCTTCCCGCCACAACCGGATCAACGCGGTACTCCCAGAGGTTCGTCGTCTTTGCGTATGCGGTTCCCTCTGCTGAGAATATTGTTCCACGATGGCCCTGCACCTTGCGCGTGAAATCGTATTTTGGCACCGTCGGCTTCTTGTCCACCAGGTCCAGGTGGAGAAACACGAGGCGTACGGCGATGACAGCCGCACCCACGCACATAAAGAAAGGCGGCACGCAGAAGCGCACCTTGTCTCCCCAGCCAGTGAACTTCACGTGAACCCCCTACTGGCCGGCGCGTCAGCGCCGTGTGCCGCGCGGCTTTGACGTGCGCGGTGCAGCCGCCGCAGTGGTGCGTCCGCCAGACTTGTACGAAGCCATGTTCTCAACGCCGCGCGCGCGCATTCTGGCACGCGACACTGCGATCTGATTGGGAGCGGGACGACCATCGCGGTTCATGCGCACGATCTGGTCCGGTCGCTGGATCTTCATCTCAAGGCCAAAGCGGGTGAGACAGTTGTCCAGATTCTCGAACGTCCTCATCTTGTCCCAGCGCGCCATCTCGCGCACGCAGTCGGTGTCGAGCGCCTTATACACCATCTCGGCCTTGTTGATCTCGCGCTGGATCGCCGCACAGCGAGCATCGCAAAGCCAGTATGCCAGCACCATCATCAGCATGCAGATCAAGAGCACTACGACACCGATTGAGCACATAGTCCACGAAGCGTTCTTCTTGATTTTTTTGTTTCTTTTCATGCTCACACCCTTTCTGCGGCGCGCAGCCTTGCGCTGCGCGCGCGCGGATTTCTACCCCGTTCCTCTTCGTCCGCCTTAACGGCGTGGCGCGTCACCAGGCGCACGCGCGGAAGCCTGCCCTCCCATCGCGAGCCACCCTGCTGAAGCGAAACCGTCTTGCCTGCGTGGTCGGCGAAGAACCGCTTCACCACGCGGTCGGTGATGCTTTCAAAGGATATCACCGCAATCCTTCCGCCGGAGCGCAGAAGCGGAAGCGCGCCGTCAAGCGCGCGCTCCAGCTCGCCCAGCTCGTCGTTCACCGCCATGCGCAGCGCCTGGAAGACGCGCGTGGCAGGGTGATGCGCCCCGTGGCGCCCAATCGTCCTCTCCACCAGCTCCGCGAGCTGCGCCGTCGTCGAGATGGCGCGCTCGGCTCTTGCCCGCACTATGGCGCGCGCCACGCGCCGCGCCTGCGGCTCCTCGCCAAGCGTGCGGAACATCTCCGCAAGCGAGGCTTCGTCGTCCTTCGCCACGATGTCAGCCGCCGTCAGCCCGCGCGACCTGTCCATCCGCATGTCCAGAGGTCCATCTCCCTGGAAGCTGAACCCGCGTTCGGGCTCATCCAGCTGAGGACTCGAAACGCCCAGATCAAGCAAAATCCCATCAACCTCACCTATCCCCTTCTCCCTCGCGATCTCCGCAATGTCTCCATGCCGTCCATGCACCGTCTCGATCCTAGCCTCGGGAAACTCCTTAAGCACCTCGGCGCTCTCCTCGAGCGCCTGCTCGTCGCGGTCTATTCCCACCAGGGTCGAGCCGGCTCCCGCGCGCGCGAGGATCTCCCGCGCGTGGCCGGCCCGCCCCAGCGTCCCGTCGATGTACACGCCTCCGGGCTTCACCGCGAGAGCGTCCACCGTTGCATTCAGAAGAACAGGAACGTGTTTCATTCTCGTCCTCCCTACAGCCCCAGGGCCGCCATCGCGGCGCCCATTCTCTCCACCCGTGTGTCCATGTCGTCTTCGGACTTCTCCGCGGACGGCCAGATCGTGACCATTCGCACAGAACCCCTGAACTCCACGGAACCCTTCACGTCCAGGTGCGCATACGCAAGAAGTTCATCCTTGATGCGTATGCGCCCCTGGACGTCGAACTCCACCAGTTCAGAAGCCGCCCCTATCGCGTCCAGCATCGCGTTGATCCTCGAATCGGAGATCGGCTGCTTTTGCAGCTCCGCCAATCTTGCCTCCAGCATCGCCTTGGGGAGAAGCTGAAGACTCCGGTTATTCGGATCTGGCAACACATACACGCTGTCAGGGCCCAGAGCGTCACGCCAAACGCTAGGAATCGTAAGGCGCTTCTTCTGGTCGAAAGGACGAACGTAGCGCCCCATCAAAGCGATGGGTCTTTCGTTCCTCTTATCGAGACTCTGTTGGCCTAGTTCGGACATCTGTGGACACGATTGTACACTTTCCCCCACCACAAGTCAATGCGAATTGTTAAAAAATTGCAAAAAAATTTTTCAGGCTTCTTATTCGACCGAAGAATAGGAGGTAAAATGACAGGATATATGCATTATTTAGCACTTATCCTGCCAATAAAAGATTATCATTACAACAGACGCCATAGAGACTCATGATTCTCGCGCGCCGCTGGCGCGCCGCGAGCGTGCCCCGCGAGCCCCCACTAGCCTCCACTTACACCCCCACAACTCCCCCACCAGCCACCACCAGGCGACACTCGTCACCTTGATGATTTTTGAGAATGACAAATGCGCACTAGATTATTTGCTCAAGTTGTTCGTATTTCGGCGCCAACCCTCTACGCCGTCTAGTCCGCAAATCGCAAGCATCCACATGCTTCCCTTCGATGGACGATATGTTCCGCCGGGTTGAAGCACCAGATTCTGCTCAGGCGCGAATTCGGCATCTGGATGCTGGCTGCGCCCGCCGTCCATGACATGATACGAGAAAAGCGTGCAAGTTGGCGCGAACGTGATTCCGCCGTAATATGCTCCATCGCTCTGCCGGAACCACGCGTCACATCGCGGCGCCTTCCAGAGATTCGGAACCTGCTTCACTTTCATCTTCAGCTTGTCCGCAAAGTACGGCGCATATTCCCTGAAGTAGAACGTCCTCACGTCGATCGGTTTTTCGCCCATGTTCTTCGCCTCCACGAGTTCGCAGAGGAACCACGGCTTGTCGCCGTACCCTCGTATCGCGCACGTGAGCGAGAACCTGCCGCCGTTCGCGCTCGAGCCCTCCGAGGTCACGAACAGAATTTTGTTGCGCAGTTGAGCATCGACCACGCGCGTTGCGTCGTGCCATCTGCGCCCGCCGTCCACGTTCTCGCACATCATGCCGTTGAAGCTGCCGAGCGCACGACCGTTCAGCTCCACCGCATCAAACATCTGCCTGCCTCCGATTCTGCCGCGAAGGCGAAGTCCCACCTTGTTTTCAAATGCATATTCTTCGCCGTTGCGCGAAAATTCCGCACGCGCCATCTCGCTGCCGTCGAAAAGCGGATGGCGCATGAGCAGCTCCGCAGCTGTCATGCCGCGCTCCGCAGGCGCGGCGCGCTCCTGCGGCATCTGCACGCTGCCACGCTCTGCAACCTCTCTGTGCAGGCGTTCGAACATCGACGTGATCTCTGGATACGCGTCGCCCTGCTCGTTGATGAGTCCGTAGTTTGAATCTTCGGGAAACGCGTCGCTGATTCCCGCCGCAGGCTCGTCTACCCACATGAAGTAGTCGTAGCCCACTAGGAACGGCAGCGAAAGCATCGTGCGCGCGAAGAGCTCGGTGGCCTGCGTGCGCTCGCGCTGCGTGCGGAAGCGCTGTCCTGCGCCGCCTGTGCAGGGAAGCCCAGAATCAAGCGCGGGGAAGCTCCACTCCGTGACGAGCATCGGCTTCTTCAAGTATCCGTACTGGCGCTTGAACACGTCCGCAGCGCGCTCGAACTTCGACGAGCGGTCCATGAACACTGCGTTTCTGTCGAGGTCCGCCCAGGGATAGACGTTGAACGTGACGAGGTCGCAGTACTTTCCCGCCGTCTCCCACACCACGGGATGCGCGCCCCATATTCCGGCGAAGCGAGCGCCCATCACGATGTGGTTCGGGTCGTGGCGGCGGATGGCTTCACTCGAGACGCGGAAGTAGATGTCGGCGGCGAGCTTCAGGAACGCCAGCTTGTCGCTGTCGGACGGGGCGCCCGCTACGCCTCGCTCCGCGAGGAACTTCTTCTGGGCAATCTTCGCGCTGTGGTCTTCAGGAAGCTTCGACACCGCGTTGAAGAGTCCCGTCGCAGAAGCTCCGCGGCCCCACCATGCTAGCTCGTTGTCGATGAAATATCCGAAGAGCCACGGGTCGTCGCGGTTCGGCGCGCACAGCTCGCGCGCCTTCCAGTCGGCCCACGCCGCGAACTGCGGATGGAACACGTTGGGGAAGGCGGAGCACGGACGATGCTCGTTGGGACAGATGTAGAGATCGGGACGCTCCGGATTCCAGCACAGCCCGTCGCCGATCGAGAGGAACACGGTATGCACAAGCCCCCTGTGCTTGAGCGCAGGATCGCATCCCGCCCCGAGCAAGTTGAAGCCCCATTTCTTCAGGCGGGCAAGTGTGTCCTCCTCCCAGTCCGCCTTGTTCGGAAACTTCCGCTTGTTCACCTCGAGATGGATGCTGCGTCCAGTGCGCTGGCTATGGTGGCCATGGTAGGTCACATGGTCGACGCCGAGCAGCACCATGCCGCGTCCAAGCGGATCGATCACGCGCCAGCGTCCATCCTTCTCGACAACGCGGAAGAATCCGCTGGCCACATCTTTCACACCCGGCATGAAGCTGTCGCTCGCGTAGGCGGGAAATTCGGCGGGACGCACAATCGGCGAAGAACTTTCCACAACAGGTCGAATGAACGCGCCCTTGAAAGCGCCGGTTGTGTGGAACGCCGCCCTTCCGCACGCCACGGCGCGGCGCGAACCGTCGTCCTCGGCTTTGGGGATCGCGTAGGCGCACGAGAACATCACCTCTCCGGCGGCGTTCTTCACCTCGCCTGCCACCTCGCCCGCCGCGGCATCCATCTTGAGCGCGATGCGATACGTCTCGCCGTATCTCCATTCGCCCTTCTGCGTTCGATGCAGACAGCGGAGCTTGTCTAGGTTCTGCGAGAGCCAGACGCCATTGCGCATCTCGCACAGCTCGAAGGAGTGCCTCTCTCCGTCCTCTGGCGGCGAGCGCACAAGCGCCACATGCCAGAAATTGCGTGAGTCGTCGTAGACGGCGAGGCCGAGCGTGGCCCAGCCGTTCGTGGACGCTCCTTCCGGACGCACCAGCGCCTCCACGCGCACATTGGCGGCACACGGAGAATCGTCCACGGCGAAAGACGAAAGTCCAAGCGCATTCAGCGTGCGCGAAGATTCGTCATGCGTCCACGCAAGCGGATTCATCTCCCATGCGCCCATGCTCGCCACAGCGGCAAGCGCCACAACACAAAGCATCTTTTTCTTCATGCCACAAGTATATCAAACCACACTCCCTCAGGGCAATCTAAATCCTTCTGGGGATGTCGATTGCAAGAGTGAACGCAAGGATCCAAAGCGCTTACCTTTGCAGACAGGGGGAATGCCGGGGAGAATGTGCGATTAGGCATTGTAGTTCCTCCCACTCCCCCCTAGGGGGGAGTTGCGTTTAGTTTTGCAAATCCAAGGCG
>Ga0310695_10005140_pt1 | contig 23133 bp, 21 predicted proteins | sample RumenRJG_04DNA_FD_203882 | JGI IMG/M metagenome (GOLD analysis project Ga0310695, IMG submission 203882) | Bovine rumen microbial communities from Lethbridge, Alberta, Canada - RJG_04 (v2) (version 2) | ecosystem: Host-associated > Mammals > Digestive system > Stomach > Rumen | place: Canada...
TACTTTATGGCTACTAACAATTAACGAAGAGCCGTATGCCTTAATAGGGCACGTACGGTTCCGTGAGGGGCCGGTAGATAAATACACTTTAGAAAGGGTGTGAAAGTCGAGCCCGGTCTACTCGACATGTTTATGAATAACTTTTTAAAGGTTATGTGTTTATTCTTAGGCATTAAGGTAAAGGAAAAGGAAGATTTAAACCCTGGTGTATTAGGGTATTATGATTGCAAGCCATATCATAATTTCCATTTCGCTTTAAATTATGCTAGAAATATAGAAGTATTTAATGATGAAAAAATAGAAATATATACAAGAGTATTTAAGGGTACTACCTTTGTTAATGTATTAGTGAATGATGAGGAAGGCTTTGATGTTACAAAGTTTGATTATCCAAGCCTAAGACAAAGACTTATTGAATTAGATTTAGAGAATACAGATAAAAGTGTAGTATTTATTGCCTTCCAGCATAATAATGAAAAAACGATCGAATATTGTAAGAAGCTACCTGCATCTACAAAGCATGCATTTATTCAGGGTGCTGTATTTAATCCAAAAAGTGTACATATGGATTTTTATAAGCCAGTACCTCAGTTTTATAAGCTATATGATCATTTTTGTGAGGATTTGTATTTCGATTTTGCGTTTATTGACCATGTAAAGGAATCTTAATTATGTTTTTAAAGAATGTTAAAGCTAGATATTTATGGATAGCAACAGGAATTGTATTTTTGATTACTGTTGGCTTAATTGTATTATTAATAACCGTTAAGGATATCAATACAACAGTAGTTACTGTATGTATGATTATAGGATTTGTTTTAATGACCTTCTTAGTTCAAGCAGCAAGCTTTAAAAGCTTTCGCTATAAGCCTAAGAGTGAACCATCGAATCCTAAAAGATATATGCTTAACAAGGATTTATTAGAGGTATTAAGAAAGAATAAATATAAGGAAAGAAAAAGAAGCTACGGATTAAGCTTCTTAAAGATTGCAAAGCCTAATGCTTATAAGGTTACTTTAGTAACTGACCCTGAGGCATATTTTAATCCTGATGATAGTGATAATACTGAAGGGGATAAGGAATTAGATAAGTGTGATCGTATGATTGGCTTTGAAATCTTCTTAAATTATAAGGAAGAGGATATTGCTCGCTTTAGAGATTATTCCATTCAAGGACAAAATATTTATTACACATCATTTTATAAGGAAAATGAGGATTCTAACGTATTTATTTGCGCAAATTATATTGAACCATTAGAAAATCATAAGAAAAATTTTGAATTTTTAATGGAAGAATTAGGGTTAGAGGAAATTGTTTTGGAAAAAGAGAAATAACCTCTTTTTTTCTTTTTGAGTTTATACTTTTTTGTAATATAATAAGAAAAGAAGAGGGTGTTACTGTGTGGGTTTTAAAGAAGCCAGAATATGGAGACCAAATTAGAGTAAATCGTGGTGCGTATTTCCACCATGGAATTTACCAGGATGATGGATGTATATATCAGTTTGGAGTAACAGGTAATACCCAAGAATTAGACCCAAGTAAGGCTAGAGTTTGTACGACGACTTTAGAGGATTTTAGTAAAGGAAGTCCTGTTGAGGTTCGAGTATATACTAAGGAAGAAAAGGAAATAAAAAAATCACCATTAGATACTGTATCCTATGCAAGAGATCATTTAGGTGAGGGTGGTTATGATTTAATCACAAATAACTGTGAGCACTTTTCAAATAGATGTGCCTTTGGTAGATCAGAAAGTAAGCAAGTTGATGATGTTATAAATGCAATTCGTAATATATTTAGAAGATAATAAGGGGGAACAAAGAAATGCGTTTTGGTGTTGATGTTGGTGGTACAACAGTAAAGATTGGAGTTTGCGAGGATTATAAGGTAGTAGATACCTTCGTTGTTAAAACAACAAAGGAAAATCTTTTTAAGGATGTTTGCGAGGGAGTTATAAACTACGCAAAGGAAAAGAATGGTACAATTGATTTTGTAGGCTTTGGTATTCCTGGTGTAGTTATTGATAATAAAATTGTAAATATGCCAAATATTGGCCTTACAAATGTAGATTTAAATGAAATTGGAAAGAAGTATTTCCCTAATGCAAAGATTGCATCTACAAACGATGCAAATGCGGCAGCATTAGGTGAGGCATTAGTTGGTGAGAAGTCTTCATCAAGCTATATGGTTACACTAGGTACTGGTGTAGGTGGAGGATATATTATTAACGATAAAGTTATCGCAGGTCCTCATGCCGCAACAGGTGAAATTGGTCATATGTATATTGATTCTAAGCATGAATTCCAGTGCAATTGTGGATTAAAGGGCTGCTTAGAAACTGTTGCTTCCGCTACAGGTATCGTAAGACTTGCAAAAACATATTATGATGAATTTGAAACTAAGCTTGATAAGGAGACTATGTCTGCAAAGGATGTTATGGATGCAGCAAGAGAAAAGGATCCATTAGGCCTTAAGGTTTTAGATTTAGTTGCAGAAGCATTAGGTAGAGCACTATCTATTATTGCAGTTACCTGTGATGTTGATGTATTCTACATTGGTGGTGGCGTTAGTGCAGCTGGTGCTGTTTTAATTGATGCAATTAAGAAATATTATAATAAATATAGCTTCTATGCACTTAAGGATGTAAGAATTGAACCAGCAAAGCTTGGTAATACTGCAGGTATGATTGGTGCTGCATATTTAGCTTAAAAATAGTAGGGGATGGATATTCCATCCCTTTTAAAATAAGGGGGGGATTATTATGATTTATAGCTTTAGAAATGATTATTCATCCATTTGTCATAAAAAGGTAATGGATAAATTAATAGAATCTATGGATGAACAAAATATTGGCTATGGAGAGGATTATCATAGTGATAATGCTAAAAGATTAATTATAGAAAAATTAGGGCATGATGCAGATATTTATTTTTTGGTTGGTGGAACGCAAGCGAATACTACAGTGATTTCAGCAGTCCTACGCCCATATGAGGCAGTAATCGCAGTAGAAAGTGGACATATCAATGTACATGAGACTGGCGCAGTAGAGGGTCAAGGCCATAAGGTAATAACGATAAAGGGTCATGATGGTAAGGTCTTAATTCCAGAAATTCAACATATCCTAGATACACATATGAAAACTCATATGGCATTACCTAAAATGGTATATATTAGCCAGTCAACTGAGGTTGGTACTGTATATAGCTTAGAGGAATTAAAGGAAATCTATGAATTTTGTCAAAAGAATTCCTTATATTTATTCTTAGATGGTGCAAGATTAGCCTCGGGTATGGCAGCATCCGGTATTACATTTTCTGATTTAGGTAAATATACGGATGTATTCTATATTGGTGGAACGAAGAATGGTGGCTATTTAGGTGAGGCTGTCGTATTCAATAATAAGGAAATAGCAAAGAATTTTGATTATGCTCAAAAGCATTATGGAGCCTTAATGGCTAAAGGCTTTGTTGCCTCTATTCCATTTGAGGTTTTAATGCAGGATGACCTATATTTAGAAATAGGTAAAAAGGAAAATGCCTGTGCTTCCTATTTAGCAGAAGGATTAAAAAAGCTAGGCTATAAATTCTATAGCAATTCTATAACAAATCAAATCTTCCCTATTGTGCCTAAAAATCTATTCTTGATATTAGAGGAAAGGTATGGTGTAGAGCTTTGGGAGAAGCTCGAATGCGAATTTTATGCAATACGATTCGTGACCTCATTCACAACTACACAGGAAAACTGCCAAGAAGTACTTGATTTTTTAAAGAAATATCAATGTAATTGATTTTTATTTGATTTTTTTGAAAAAAACGAAATATTATTAGTCTTTCTTTTGACAACCTAATTTTATAGTGCTATAATGTAAACAAACTATAAAAAAAGGGGTATATATTTATGTCAGTATGTGTTTTAGATGAATACGATAAGAAGATTATTAAATATTTACAGGAAGATTCTTCCATTTCAAATATAGATTTATCAAAGAAGATTGGACTTGCACCATCCTCTTGCTTACTTCGTGTAAAGAATTTAAAGGAGCAAAAAATTTTAAAGCAATTCACAGCTGTAGTTGATGAAAAGATGCTAGGCTATGAAATCACATGCTTTGCAAAGATTTCTATGCATCCATTAAATAGAGAGACTTCCAATCAGTTTATTGAAGAAGCAAGAAAGATTCCTGAAATTGTAGAATGCTATACAATTACAGGTGATAGTGCATTTATGCTAAAGATTGTTGCAAAGAATTTCCAGTATTATCGTGATTTTATTTTTGACAAGCTTTTATCTGTACCATATGTTTCAAACATTGAAACATCTATTGTAGTAGCTACAGAGAAGAAGACTAATTTTATTCCATTAGATTAATCATGAGCCCTTAGGGGCTTTTTGTTTCACTTTTAACAAGGGAGGTATTATTATGTTAAAAGAATGCTTTAAGGCAAACAGAAAAAAGATTTTAGATCAAATGGAGGATAATTCCATTCTTTATGTGTATTCAAGAAGAAAGGAAGAATCCTTAACGAATGAAAGATATAACGTAAATCGTAATTATTTTTATCTTTCTGGTGTATTAGAATTTGATAATGTAGTTATGCTTACTAAGATTAATGGTAAGGGGTCAGAGGTTATTTATATCAATCCATATGATGAATTTAAAGCAAAATGGGTTGGTGCACCCTTTTCTAAGGAAAAGGTAATGGAATTATCTGGTATTAAGGATGTTCGCTATTTGGAAAGCTTAAAGATGAATAGAGATTCCTTATTAAATGTATGTAATACCATATATTTAGATTTTGAACCAAATGAACTTAATGATTTACCAACAGAAACAGAAAAGCTTGCTTCTGACATTAAGCTTAAAAAGCCTTGGGTTAATGTTAAAAATGCAAGACCATTCTTCCAAAATGCGAGAATGGTAAAGCATGAAGAAGAATTAGAAGAAATGAAAAAGGCTATTCATATTACAAGACTTGGTATTGAAAATATACTAATGAATATGAAGGAGGCTTATGAATATCAGCTAGAAAGCTATTTTGATCAGGCTATTAAATATAATGGAGGTACAGGCTATGCCTTCGCTACCATTGCTGCATCGGGTAAGAATGCAACATGCCTACATTATAGTGATAATGATTCTATAGCTAAGAATGGAGATTTAATTCTATTCGATTTAGGATCAAGTGTTAATATGTATTGCTCGGATATTTCAAGAACCTTCCCAGTAAATGGTAAATTTAGCGAAAGACAAAAGGAAATCTATAATATTGTGCTTGAGGCCCAAAGAAAGGTTTTCGAGGCTGCAAAGCCAGGTGTAACTATAAGAGATTTACAGCAGGTTGTCATTAAGCATTATGAGGCAGAGCTAAAAAGAATTGGATTAATTAAGGATCCAAAGGAGGTCTCTAAATATTATTATCATGGAGTATCTCATCATATTGGTCTTGATTGTCACGACCTATCTGATCACTTTGCTCCACTTAAGGCTGGTGAGGTAATCTCTAATGAACCAGGCTTATATATTGAAGAAGAGGGCATTGGTATTCGTATTGAGGATGATATGCTAATTACAGAGGATGGCTCTTTTAATCTTTCTGGTGAAATATTAAAAACAGTAGATGAAATTGAAGAATTTATGGAAAAAAATAAGAGGTAGTATATGAATAAGACAATTTTAAAGAATTATGCAAAGCTAATCGCAAGAGTTGGTGTAAATGTTCAAAAGGGACAGGATGTAAATATTACAGCAAATGTCAATGATGAATATTTTGTAAAATATGTTGTTGAGGAATGCTATAAAGCTGGCGCTAGAAAGGTTACTATCGATTGGATTAGTGATATTTCTGATAAGCTTGCTTATAAATATCAGGATGTTGAATCCTTAGCTGAATTCCCAGTGTGGAAGGAAGAAAAATTAAAATATCAGGTAGAAAAGCTTCCAGCAAGAATTTTTATTGATTCCTCAGACCCAGATGCAATGGCGGGAGTAGATCAAGAAAAAATGACTGCGGTAAGAAGAATTATTGGTCCAAAGACATTACCATACCGTGAGCAAATGGAAAACAAATACCAATGGACTATCGTTGGTATTCCTGGTGTAGATTGGGCTAAGAAGATTTTCCCTAAGGAAACCAAAAATAACGCAATGAAAAAGCTTTGGGATGCAATTCTTACTACTGCAAGAATTTATGGAGATCCAATTAAGAATTGGGAAGAGCACAACAAGAATTTACATGAAAAATATACAAAGCTTAATGATTTAAAGATTAAGACTTTGTATTATAAAGCATCCAATGGTACAGATTTTAGAGTATCTTTAAAGGATTGTATGATTTGGAATGGTGGAGATGAAACTACACTTAGTGGAGTAGTATTCCAACCAAACATGCCAACAGAGGAATGCTTTACATCTCCAGATAAGAATTCTGCAAATGGTGTCGTTTATGCTGCAAAGCCATTATCTGTTATGGGTAAGGTTATTGATAATTTTGGATTTAGATTTGAAAACGGTAAAATCGTAGAGGTATTAGCTAAGGATTCATCTCATAAGGAATTGCTTGAAAAGCTAATCAGCCTAGATGAGGGCGCAAGAATGCTTGGAGAGGTAGCATTAGTACCATTTGATTCTCCAATCAACCAAACAGGCCTATTATTCTACAATACATTATATGATGAGAATGCTTGCTGCCACTTAGCTATTGGTAGAGCATTTAACGAATGTATCAAAGATTTCGATAAGATGAGTGAAGAAGAGATTAAGGCAGTAGATTTAAATACATCTATGATTCATGTCGATTTTATGATTGGTACAAAGGATCTACATATTGAGGCAGATACCTATGATGGAAGACATGTCGTAATCTTTGATGAAGGTACCTGGGCAATTTAATGGAAGAAATTAAAATTGTAAAATTTTTGGGATTCTCTTCAACCTATGCTCCCTTTTATAGCGATGAATTTATTATAGAGCGTGATGGGAATGTTTATTATAATGGAATTATAAATGAAAGAGAATATCATTGGGAATTTCATACAAAATCGGAAGGCTTTACCTTGTCTTTCACTGGCCTTGTAATTGAATTATTCCAATCCAATTTCGATCAGGTTATTAAGGATGATAAGAAAAATGGCTATAAAATAGAAATCATTACAGAGGACGATAGTCATTATATTTATACCTTCTACGGATTAATGGAAGAAAACGATCAGGAATCCTTAAGAAACATATTGACGGAATTCATTCCAATCTTTGAAGAATTACCAGAATATATGGAATCTAAGGAAGAGGATTATGAAAATGAAGAGGAATTCTTAGAATCATAAGAACAGTAATTTATTAGGGGCGATTTTCTTCGCCCCTATAAAATACTAAAAAAAAGTAAAAATTGTTGTTGACAAGCAATTAAAATTTGATATAATTGAAATGCACGTTGAAAATGCCGCAGTAGTACAACGGTTAGTACATCTGATTGCCATTCAGATGATGACGGTTCGATTCCGTTCTGTGGCTCCAAAAGGATTATTATCTACGTTCTGCGTAGTTTTATGTCATATAAGTTTAAGTTTTTTATAAAATAAAAAGCTTAACGAAAATAGCACTTCCTAGAATCTGTTAATAATATCGCCAAATATTATTAACTTCATATAGTGCTTCAATCTACGAATTTGAAAGAAAATTGAATAACACTACATTAGATATAAAGAAAATGTCTAGGTAGATCAAGCTTAGCTTAAGTGCTACCTTCGTTAAACTTTTTATCTAGTTATTTAAATTTAAGAACAAAAACCAAGTTCAAATTCGTGAATAATTAAATATTCATAAGAGAATGAATATATATGGGTGTATAACCCAAACCTGGGGGACACAATTTTCGGTGAGTTGGCGCTTAGTGAGTTCTTGTGTTCCTCGGGACATCGATATATGTTCATTCTTTTTTTGTTCTCAAGCATATTATAGATATTAATAAATCTTTTGTCAACGACATTTTATTTTCGACAATCGTTAAATTTATGTAATAAATTTAAAAAAATAGGAGTATCTTATGAATGATAATTATAAAAGGCTAATCGCTAATAAAATTGATAATTTTATATCAGACAAGAATATGACTAACGAAGACTTTGGTAAAGTATTTGGAGTGTCAGAGTGGGTGGTTAGAAGATGGCGTTCTGGTGAAAAACCTTTAAATCCTGATCAACTTGCGAGACTATGTCAGTATTGGGAAATTGATTTTAATAATCTATTTAATAATGATTATTCAACTAATTATTCTTCATCTATGTTATCATTATCAGATTTAATTCCGGTTGAAGCCGAAGTTATAGAATTATATCGTTCTAATGACGACTTTAAGAATTTGGTTGATAATGCAACTAAATTAGCAAGGAACAAATAAGTCTATGACATATAGACTACTAGACATTAAAGGCACGTTTGACAATCATATTGTTTTTCGTGCTTTTTCTTTTATTTAAGCCATATTTTAGATGTGCTTATGGCAGTATGTACACATAGACAAATATATGTCTATAATGTAAAATGTGTCATAAAAATGTATTGAAATATTATTTATAGACATATTAGACATTTATAAGTCAATATGTCATTACTAAAGTTATTTAAATATATACTATGTATATTTTTAAATAGATTTCTATAATTAATATGTCAATTATAAAATATCGTTAATAATTTTTGACATAGTTGACATACAAATATATACATGTTATAATTGTTATATATTGAAAAGGAGCGCCAACTCATATGAAAAAGATTATATCTGTTGTTTTAAGAAAAGGTGGTACAGGTAAAACCACTACATTAATGGCTTTAGCAGATGGCTTAGCTATAAGAGGTGAAAAAGTATTAGTAATTGATTTGGATTCACAAATGAATCTATCAATGCTATATGGTAATTTTCACCTGAAAGGAAAAAGTATTTTTAATGTATTAACTGAAAAATCATTTAATATCTATGATGCAATCTACAATATTCCTGGTGATTATTTCAAAAATATTGAAGTAAAGGGTAAAATTGATATAATACCTGCTAACTCATATGTCGATCAGTTAGATAAATCATTAGATGAAATGATGAGGAAAGAAGAAAGATTACTTCGTGCGATTCAAAAATTAAATCCAGATGATTATGATTATGTTCTGATTGATACAGGACCAATTAATGTAACCAATGTAGTAATAACTAATGTAATTGTTGCATCTGATGAAATAATTCTACCTGCAAGATTAGAGGAATTATCTTATAAAGGTATTGAATTGATATTACCTAGAGTAGAAATGGTTATTGAAGAAGAACTTAATCCAGAACTTAAAATTAATGGAATATTAGCTACTCAAGTTATTGGTAAAAGAAAAAACACTAATAAGAACCTTTATAATAAGCTTATTGAATATGCTAAAAAGAAAAATATATATGTTTATGAGAACTATATAAGAAATTTGGAAGGTGTAGTAGCTAAACAATACATTCATGAATCAATTTTTAATCCAAAAGTATTTGAAAAAGAAATAATACATAAGGACGGAACTGTTACAAAACGTAAATTTACAGCACAATCTGAAATAGCAAAAGATTACAACGAATTTATAAATGAATTTTTAGAAAGAGAGGAAAAATAAAATGCCAAGATTTGATGCCCAATTTGAAAAAGAAACAGAGGAGCTTGAAAAGCAACAAAAAGAAATGTTATCACAATCAAAAGTAGAAGTTGATGTCAAAGACATAGAATTGTTAAAGGATAACGAATGTCATAGACTTACATTACGTCTACCTAAAGATGTGTTTAATTCAATGAAATTAATAGGTAAATTTGAAGATTTATCTGTCACATCTATTATTAATAAAGCTTGTTTAGAATATTTAGCTAAAGATGAAAATCAAGCTAAGATAAAAAAATATAATAAGTTGATGTCATAACAGAAAGAAGATGAACTCACAATGCGCCAAAAAATAAAATTAATATTATTATCACTAATGGCAGTAGTTCTATTATTCACATTAACTAGTTGTGAAGATGACATTCTAACAAAAATATATACTGGATATCTTTCAGAGGGTGAAAAAACACTTAATGCTGGTGGTCAAGTTGAACTTGATGAATTCAAATCATTTAAGTTTGTTAGTAATGAAGAAAAGAAGATACAAAGTGAAACAATCACTATAATAGAATTTTATTTCTATTCAGAAGATGCACAAACAGTTACATTAACTTTTAAATGGCAATATTATACAAGTATCTTTAATGTTGAGCATACAACAGAACTAGGTAATGTAACATTTACTTCATCAGATAAAATCAATGAACCAATCTTTGTATCATTTGAATTAGAAGAAGATAATTATTTTGTTATAAAAAACAATAAGACTCAATATCTTATTATAGATGTTTCTGCTCCTGAAGGATTTAAATGCTTTATGAAGGTTCCTGATATATTACTTTTAACTGAAGATGATGAATCTAAGCTAGAAGATGAATTTGATGAGGAAATAGAAGAAGGTGATGAATAATGGAAGAATTTGGATCTTATCTTAAAAGTTTAAGAAAAGAAAAAAATATAACATTAAAAATGTTATCCAAAGAATTAAATGTTGGTGTTCCGTTTTTATCATTAATAGAAAATGGCAAAAAGCCTGTTCCAATTAGTTATGCAGATAAAATATCAGTAGCTTTAAATCTTACAAGTGAAGAACACAACAAGCTTGTTGATTCTATCAGGTACAGTAATAAGACAATATTAGTTGATTTAAGTGAATTATCTATAGAACAAAAAGAATTAGCTATACTATTTAAAAATAATGTTAATTCATTATCTTTAGAACAGATAGAAAGGATAAAAGGGTTATTAGGTGATAATAATTCTAAAATTCCTGATGGTTAAAAATATTTTAAATGAATTTAAATATTAATGAAAGGAATTAAACAATATGGAGAACACTCAAATAACAAGAGAAGAAAGAGAAGCAATTGTTGCAAAAGTATTCAATATGGTTGGCTCAGGATTCGGTGAAGAAGTTTGTCCTTCACTTAAAAATGATGAAAAAGTTAAAGATTATATTGATGGTAAAATTGATTTAAAAGAATTAAGTTCTTATTTGATTAATAAAGGAAAAACGATGTAATATGAGTTCTAGAAAGTATAAAAACTTGTTTTATCCTAATAGTGATGTATTAATCAATAAGTTGAATAAACATACTGTAGAATCTCTAAAAGAGGCTGAGGAAACAGTTGTCTCTGGTAGGATGTTTGAACTAGATGATATGAACCATATGAGTCAATTATTTGGAACAAAATTTGATGATAAGCATTTGCTTGCAGTTCATAAATATCTATTTCAAGATGTATATGAATGGGCAGGAACTTATAAAGTTGCATCTTTATTTAAGGGACAGGATATATTGAATGGTCATACAGTTCCATATTGTCCTGTAGAGATGTTACAAATAAACCTTGAAAACATATTTACTGATTTGAAAAATATCCAATGGGATAAATTGTCTGATAAAGATAAAGTATTAAAGTTTGCTGATACTTATCAATATTTATGGCAATGTCATCCTTTTAATGAAGGTAATACTAGGACTACCTCTAAATTTATGGAACAATATGCCTATGTAAACAAAATACCTGTAAATTTCAAAAAATTATTCAAAGATCCAACTTCATTAAGAAATGCATTTTGCTTATATTCCATTGGTGATTCTAAAAGTGATGAGATACTAAATAATTTATTTCTAAATTCGATGACTAATTCAAAAGAGTTAGATAATGAAAAATTTGTTTTAAATTTTAAATATAATAATGTATTTACTGATTATGGAACAAATCAAACATTATTTATTAATCAATTAGAAGCTGAATTAGGAACACAAGGACTTTCAAAATTTGCTACTGGATATTCTTCTAACGAAGATTTAACAATTGATGATTATGCATTTAGAGTCCAAGAAGTTAAAAAGAATATACCTAATTTTGAAAAAATAATAAATGACATATCTTTGGCTAGTATTTCAAGAACAATAAACCTAAACTATTTAATTGGTAAGGAATATATAAAGCAGGATGTTAATTACATTAATCCAGAAACTTTAAAAGCTGAATCTAAAGATAAATTAACACAAAATGAATTGTTGCAACTCAATATGCATGTAAGGCATAAAGAAATAGATTCTGATGTCTTAATAAATAAGAAATTTGATTATGATAATGAAGAATATCAAATTAAATCAATTGATGTCCTGGATGATGGAAAAGATAATGTAGTCCTTGAAAGGACATCTGATGGAATGAAATTTAAAGAAGAAGACTTTGCATCTTTGCCAGATTTTAAATTGCATTATGGTAAAGAAACTCAAAAAGCATCAATTAAACAAAAAAGTAATGAAAAAGTAAAAGGATAGGTGATATATGTGAAATATACATTTATGCATAAAAATATTCAAATTTTAGATATGGAAATAGATGATAAAGGATATATAGAAAGGATTTATGAGTTATATAATACTAATCATTTACCTGTTGGCATCCATATGCTTAAAGATTCAGTGAATCGTGGTGAACTAAATGATTGGTGGAAATCTCGTTCTATACCTGCATCAAGAAACGGCATTAATTGGATATTACAACAATTAAATATATCATCACCTCAAGAATTATTAATTAAGAGCTTCGGTTTAAGCTTATCTGATCAATATTGGATAAAGCCGTTTGATAAAGATTTAAAATGGGAAGATATTAATTTCTTTGACAATGATTTTTCTGAAGATATAGGTGATTTATTGGTTGGTAATGCTAAAGACACTAAAAACATTAGTATGTTATCTCCAGACAATACATCTGATGGTAATTTAAAGAAACGATGGAAAATCATTAATGGTAAACGATTCTTATTAAAATCCGGCTCTGGTACATTACAACAAGAAGTATTTAATGAAGCCTTAGCTTCCAAAATAATGGATATATTAGATATAAGACATGTTCATTATGAAGTAATGTGGATTAATAATAATCCATATTCTGTATGTGAAGATTTTATTACAAAAGAAGAAGATCTAGTTCCTGCATGGAGACTATTACATTCTAAAAAAATGAATAATTCAGAGAATGAATTTCATCATTTATTAAAATTAGCTAAAGAAAATCATATTAATGATTATCAAGAAGAATTAGATAAAATGCTAGTATTAGATTATTTAATAGCTAATGAAGATAGACATTATAACAATTTTGGATTTATAAGAGATGTTGAAACATTAGAATATAAAGGATTTGCTCCTATATATGATAATGGTTGTTCATTAGGTTATGACACCATGAATTATAGTGAAGCATTTAATCCAAATTGGAAACCATTCATGACAAATAAAGTTACAAGTCAATTGGAACTAGTTAATTCATTTGAATGGCTAGATTTAAATAAATTAAATGATATTGAATCATTGGTAAATGAAATATATCCAGATATGATTGAATATCAAAAAAGAAAGAATGAAATAATTAATTTAATTAATTATAGAATTTACAAATTAAAAGAATACATTATAAACAAAAAATAAGGAGAACTCACGAAATGAAATTATTTAAAAAATTATTGGTATTAACAATTAGTGTATTTACACTAGCTGGTCTTGCTTCATGTGGTGGAAGTGGTGAAGCAGAAGATTATAGCAAATTAACATTTGAAGATGTATTTGAAATTGAAGAAGTTAAACTTTCAGATGGCACCACATATGCTCCAGGTTTAACAATGACTCAACTCACATCTAAAACATTAGATGGAGCATACACTTATTATGAGAAAATGGATTTTTATTTGAAAGCCAAATATAAAGTTACAATTAAATCAGTAACATTTACAATGGCAACAAATGAAACAGATTATACAGGGTATTATTTTGGATTGGTTCCTTCATCATCTTTTAATTTTAGTGTTGAGGAAACAATTAATGAAACTACACCAACAATCACAAAAACCTTCAATGTGAATCCTGAGTTAACTTTAACTTCAGGAAAACTAATTCAGGTAAAACCTAAGGTTACTAAAGGAGAATTATATACTACTGTAGGTAAATGTACCATTTATAATTTTTCATTTAATTTTGAAGTTTTAGGCAAATAATAAAAAAATAAATTAATTCTTATAAGAAAGGAGAGCGCCAACTCACATGTTTTTAGGTATAGCAGATATTTTTGTCAATTTATTTTCAAAGATGATGTATGGGTTATCCCAAGCATTTTTATGGATTTTATACTGGATTGAAAAAGTATTTAAAATCCTTGCTGGCGTTGAACCAATACCAGGTTCAAATCAAAGTACAAGTTCCATTTTAGATCAAATATTTGGTATATATGAATCATCAAATGGAACTAATTTAAATCAAAACGGTGGAATACAAATAGAGAATAGTACAACTATTAAATTATTTGGATTCTTCCTATTAATAGGTTTATGCGTATTTATAATATGTCTATTAGCAGGAGTAGTACGAGCGTGGATTAAAAAAGACACTCCAGGAGAGATGAAGAAATGCCTTTCTTCGTCTTTTAAGGCTGTCTTTTATTTCGTATTTATTCCTACTTTTTTTGTAATATCTGTATTCCTTTTAAGTAGAGTATTTTATATAGTCACTAATTATTTATCTGTGACTATCACAGGAAATGATATACAATATGGTACAACCGAAAGTACATCTATAGCTAACACATTATGGCAACGCATGTTTAGTGCTCAAGATAGAAAACGATTAACTGAATTAAATTTTACAAATAGTTATGACGATATTCAAAATATAGCCAACGTTTCTCTTAAAATGGGTGAAACAAGCTACAAGTATGTAATTGTAATTATAGTAACAGCTATTATGTTTTGGACAATGGGTATAGCGACCATTGGACTAGCTGAAAGATTAATTAATATTGTATTCTTATATTTAGTATCTCCAATTATGATAGGTGCATCACCTCTTGATAGTGGCGAAAGATTAAATCTTTGGAAAGATAAAGTAATAGTTAAATTCTTTGGCGTAATGGGTAATATCCTCTCCATGTATATATTCTTACTGATCTTGGGTATAGTAGGAAATATAGTTGATAATTATCATGGAGATGATGCTGGATATTGGGTTTTAACTGCAGTATTTGCAATAGTATGTATTGCAGGTGCAATGATGTGCTGTAAAGGTCAAACATTACTTGCTGGATTAATATCACATGCTCAGGCAAATGAAGAAGGATTGTCTTCAATGGCTACGAGTCAACTTGCTGGAAAAGGTCTTTCTATTGCAGGTGCCGGAATTGGAGCTGCAGCTACTGGAGCCTTTATGGGGACAAAAGCATTAGCGAACAAGGGCTTAGGCATATCCAATCCTTCTATTTCACAAGTTGGTAAATCTGGTGGAGCTATGGCTGGAGCTAAATTAAATAAAGCATCAGGTGGTGCACTTAATTCGGCATTACAATCAAAGAATGCATCATCAGGTGGAGCTATGGCTGGTGCAACAGGTGGTGCTGGTACAGGATTATTAAATTCTGCATCACAATCTGGTGGAACATCTAAACTAAATAAGGGATTACAAACTACTGCAGGTGGCTTAAGAAAAGTCCCTTTGGTTGGTGGTGCCCTAGCTACAACGCTTGGTCTTGGTGCAGGAGCTGGTAAATTAGGTAGTAAATTAATAACTAAACCAGTAAGCGCAATTAAAGATAAGCTTTATCAAAGTAAGATGAATAAAGATGCAAATGGTAATAAATTGCTTAAAGGTGATCCAAATAGAATGTCTTTTGGAGAAGCTAAAGTAGCTAGAAGAAGTGAAGCTTTGGCTAAAAAGCAATCTATCCAAAATGGGAAGATGCAAGCTAAGAATCAAAATGCTGAGCATAAGCAATCTATTATTAATCAAGCTCAAAAGCGTGGTGAATTCCAAGCTAAGCAAATTAAATCGCAACACAATGGTGCTAGCAAAAATAGTATGGCTCAAAAAGCAGATAGTATTTTAGCTAAAAAGGCTCCAGAATTAATGAATAACAAAAACAATAATTCTCAAAGAAGAGAGGCTAAAAAAGGAATTATTCAAGCTATGGAGCAAGGATATACAGGTAAAGCCTTAAAACAAAAAATAGATGAGGCTATTAAGAATAGTAATAAGCCTCAAAATAGTAGTGGTGGATCTAATTCTGCACTTGCTAAAGTAGGAAAGGATGGTGGCAAAAAATGATTAGATTAATTCCACCTAAGACTAAAACATCAACTACTATTGTAAAGGGCATTACTTTTAGAGATTTATTTGTTACTATGGGATGGATGATTGTTGCAGTGTTAATGTTTGCATCATCATTCCCTGCAGTACTTAAGTATATACTAGGTGTAGCTTTCATTATATTGATGATCACATCACTATTTACTGTTGATAATAAAAAAGCATATATGTTTTATTTATCAATGTTCCAGTATTTCTTAAGAAAGAAGAAAGTAGAATCTGTTGATTTTAAAGAAGCTACATCTTATACATTTAATGAAGATGGTGCTTTGGATGGAGCATATGGAAGTTTAAAATCAATGGCAGTTGAAATTAAAGGTATTGACTTTAGTATTTTAACTGAACAGAACCAGGACAGAATAATTAATGATATTGCTCAAATATTTAAGATTCATAAGAGTGGTTCTATATTTAAAGTTGAAAAGCCTGTTAATTTTTCTAATTATATAGCGAAAAATAAGGCTAAAATCGATTATTGGAATAATCAGATAGAATCTTCAAGTGAAGATAAAAAAAGCCGTTATATGAAGAGAATAGATGTTTTAAACAATATTGATTTTACATTAACTCATTTAAATGATGAAAAAGCAATAGAAGCAGAAGCTTTCTATTTTGTAATATACGATACAAATGAAGATTCGTTAAAATCTTCATGTAAAACAATTTCATCAATATTAAATGATGAAGGAATTGAATCAACAATAGTTGATAATGAAAATATGAAGATCTTCTATGAACAATTCTATAAATGTAAGATTGAGAATGATACATTTGCATTACCTTCCATTAAAGAAAAATGGAATAGAATTGTAATTGATGGAGAAGAATATAGAATTGCAACTATAACTCATCTTCCGGCATTATGCTCTAATGCCTGGATGTGGCAATTATTCTCAATTGATAATACCGTAGTTAGATTGAGCTTTACACAAGCTACTAATAGAAATAAAGTATATAATGCTATTAATAAATCTATTTTAGAGCTTCAAGGTAGACTGGCTGAAAAGAATGTTACGGAATCTAGAAAAATAGATATTAATAAAGATATAGAATCATTACAGATGCTATTGCAACAATTAAAAATGGATAATGAACAATTACATTTAGTAACTTATCTAATTTTATATCCATCTTATATGGCTAAAAAGGTTGATGAAATTATCAAAGGTTCAAATATTTATGTTGATCATTTATTATTCCATCAACAAGATGCATACATGTCTATGCATCCTTATAAATTAGTTGAGCCTAAGTTTGAAAAGAAGTATTCTATAAATTTACAAACATCAACATTAGCCTCTACTTTTCCATTTGTATCACATTTATTTTTGGATCCGGATGGAGATTATCTGGGAGATAATAGGTATCCAGTATTCTTTGATATATTTGATTCTTGGAAGAAGCACCACAGATTAAGAACTAATTCTAATTTAGTTATTTTAGGTAAATCTGGTGGTGGTAAATCATTTTATACAAAGAAGATGTTACTTCAACAGGCATGTAATGGTACAAAAATTTTTGTACTAGATCCAGAAAATGAATATCAAGTTTTAGCTTCAAATTTAGAAGGTAACTGGATTGATATGGGTGGTATAACTGATGGAAGAATTAATCCGTTCCATGTATTTCCTTCTTTAGATGAAGATTCAGAAGGAACTGGAGAATTAAAATCACAACGTCAATTCTTACAAGAATTCTTTACAGTTGTAATTCCTGATTTAGATAGAGAAGTAAGACCATTTTTAAATCAAGCGATTCAAAAGGTATATGATTCTAAAAAAATAAATGATGGAACCATCTTCAAGGATTTAAAAGCAGAAGATTATCCTACATTCGATGATTTATATAATGTAGTAGTAAATTGGTTTGATAAAGAAGCAATATACGAATTTGATAAGTCAATGCTTAGAAAATTGATGAATGCCCTTGAGGACTTTAAAGATGGTGGATTGTATTCTAATTTATGGAATGGTCCAACAACCATGAAATTAGAAAATGAATTTACAGTATTAAACTTCCAAAGCTTATTTGCATCTAACAATAATATTGTTGCAAATGGACAAATGTTACTTGCTATGAGATTTTTAATGCAAGAAGTAATTAAAAATAAAGCAAGAAATGAAGCTTTAGGATTAAGAAATAATATCCAGATTATAGTTGATGAAGCGCATCAATTTATTAATCCTGATTTCCCTGTAGCGTTAACATTCATGTCACAAATGACTAAGCGTATTAGGAAATATGGTGGTGGAATGGTAGTTGCCACACAAAATATTAAAGACTTTATCGGTCAATCAGAAAGTACAAAAGCTAAAGCTACTGCAGTATTAAATGGTTGTCAATATTCAGCTATATTTGGATTATTACCAGATGATGTTAATAGTGTTATAGAACTATATAGGTCATATAATGGTGGTCTTACACAATCTGAAATAGATTCATTAACATCAGCTAGACAAGGCGATGCCTTAATAATGGTTGACTATAAAACGAGAGTTACAGCTCATATTGAATTATATATGAATGAGATTCAATATTTAGAGAAATAAGGAAAGAGAGGAACTCACAAATGCCAACATATGATAATAAAGAGGAACTTGATAGGCTAAAAGCCTATCTTCCTCAATATCTAAGAGACCAGGGCTTTTATAAGCCTAATAGGGCAGGATTCTTTTTATGTCAAAATCCTGATCATACTGATACTCATCCTTCGATGAGTCTAAATAAAAAGAATAATACATGTCATTGCTTTGCATGCAACGCTACTTATGATATCTTTTGGTTTATTCAAAGAGATTACGAATTATCATCATTTAAAGATGCCATAAATAAGGCGAAAGAGCTCTTTGAAGGTGCTGAGCCAGTAAAACAATATACTCCAAAAGAAAAAAGCTATAAAGAGTATATTAATGGCATAAGAAAGGAAGTAGCTTTTGATTATATGAATCAAAGAGGAATAAATAACTGGTTAGCTAATTCCATGGGCTTTTATCTAGATAAAGAACATAATTCAGTTATTATTCCAACTTCTGAAAATAGTTATTCTGAAAGATTTATTAATATTAATAAAGACAGTGAATCAGGTACTAGATATAAGCATTATGGTAAATCTCATCTGTTTACGCCTATGCCTAATCCAGAGAATCATTTTAATGAAATACCACCTATTTATATCACAGAAGGTGAAATTGATGCTGTGTCAATTATGGCTGGTCTTAATATAGGTGAAGGTAAAAGTGTTGATGATAGACTTGATATTGATGATATTAAGGCAATTCCAATCGGATTAGGCTCGGCCAGCAACATTTATTTATTAATAAATTATTTGAAAGAAAAAGATGCTCCTACCTTAGAAAAATATAAGCTAGTACTTGCTTTAGATAATGATGATGCAGGTAGATCTGCAACATCTAAGTTAAGAGAAGAACTTGATAAATTAAATATTAAATATATTATTCCAGATTTATATGGGAAATATAAAGATGCTAATGACGCCTTACTAAATGACAAAACTGTATTTAATAATAAACTAAATAATATATTTATTAATTATGATGAAATTTATAATGAATCATTAAAAAAGGAAGAATTGAAAGAAGATGTTAATCCTAAGCCACAAATTAATTATGAAGAAGAGGTAAATAAATTATTCAAAAAAATTAAAGATGAAGATATTCATATTGATTTAAATCACGATAAATTAATTGAGTTAGGAATAATTACAAAAGAATTCGGTATATTAAAATATAAAGAATTATATTATTCACTAGTCGAAGCTTTAAAGCATCCAATTAATAAAACTGTCAATGACATGAAAGATGTCAATGTGTCACAGTCTAAGAAATATATTAATAATAAAGCATATGAAAAAAACACTCCATTAGTATTAAGAAATTTACCGATTTTCGTATGCTGGAAAATGACATATGACGAGACAACTAATCGATATGTTAAAATGCCAATTAATCCTAAAACTGGAAAAAGGGCAATGGTCAACGAAGAGGAACGTTGCTATCCACCAGTGTATGATGAGAATAAGCAAATAGTATTTGATATTGTTAAGGATTCAAATGGTAAAGAACATCGTAAAATAAGAAGAGACTTTAATGGTTATTTTAATATTAAAAGATTATCAGATGATGCATGTTCCTGGACAGATTTTAAAACAGCATGTGAAGCTGTAGATAAATATGGATGTGATGGAATAGGCATTAATGCAGTAAAGCATCTTAATTTATTTTTAGCAGATTTAGATCACGTAAAAAACGAAGATGGTTCATTAAATGATATGGCTAAAGAATTTATGAATAATATCCAAACTTATACAGAATATTCACCTTCAGGTGATGGTATTCATATGATTGGGTATGCTAATGTCGATGAAAATAGAGCTATTAAAAAGGATAATGTTGAATTGTATACTGCTAAGCATTTTATTACCTTAACTGGTAATATAGTTGATAATATACCTGTTAAAGTATGTTCTAAACAAAATGCCACATCAATTATTAATGAATTAATAAAAAAGTATTTATCTACAGAAAATCCATCAGAAAAGAAATATTTTTATCAAGTAGATGGTAAATATAAATTCGAACCTGAAACCAATAAAAATGGATTATCTAACGAAGAGATAATAAATAGAGCTTCAGCAATGTATGAAGCTAAAAAGAAAGATTATAATGACATGAATATTTTTGATGAGTTATATTATAACGGAAACTGGGAATTATTTTTTAAAAGCCAATCAGATGCTGATTTATTCTTGGTTGGAAGGTTAGCCTTCTTTAGTACATCAAAATCACAGGTTGATGAACTATTTAGACAGTCAGCTTTGATGCGTGATAAATGGGATAATAAATCTGTAGGTAGTGGTTTCCCATATGGTATGAATACCATTAATACATGTTTTAAAAATCAAAAATATCATTATAGCGTAAAAGTTAAAGAATAATACGAAAGGAAAGAACTCACAATGCCAACAAAAATTGAAGATTTCGGGGAAAAGTTTTGGGGAGCAAGAAAAGACTTATGGCACCAACGTGGATTATTATTTTCTGATCTAGAAGGAGCTAATCCTTCAGAAAAAGCAAAATATGCCATAAAGTCTAATGTAATTCCTAAATTAGATTATAAAAAAATGAAGGAAGATGGATATTCAGTTAATGTTTTATATTTTTATAAGATGGTTATAGATTCACTTCCTACAAAACCTCATTATCGAGGTAATCATGTATATTCGAATGGTCAAATGAATTTTGAATATGAAAATGAAGATGAAGATATTAATAATTTTATTAATCTATTAACAAATGTTAAAAAAACATTATTAGAAAATGTTAAAACAGATGAAGATATTGACAGTTTTTCTGATAAATTAAATCCAGTCTTATTCGATGTTAATCATATTGTTAAAGATGGATATAAGACACTTGTCAGAGAATCAAATTTACTTTCTGTTTCACAAGCTGGCTTAAGACGTGTTAAAGGCGCTGTCTTAGAAAAGCAATTTTTAATGACAGCAGAAGAAATAGAAAGAGCCAGATATGAGATTTATTTATATGATAATGAACATGTTACATTTGAAAAAGATGCTTATAATGGAGATAAAGAATATCTAGCTATTAGATCTATTGGTTATAGTAGGTTTTTCCATAGAGTAGGTATTCCATCTAATGAATGGAAAGAAAATACTTATTTTGTTACATATGGTAATTTTTTAATAAGAGGTATTAATTATAGTACCAGAGAAGAAGCCTTAACGAAAATAGATGAATTTATAAAAGAAGACTTAGCTAAAGATGCTGAAGAATCAAAGAAGACTTCAAACAGAAAAAAGAATTTCACTCCTTCAGGAGTAGAAAATATAGAACGTAAAGCTAATTTTGATTGGCTTCAAGATGATGCTACTCCAGAAAAATATTTAAATGAATTTAAATTTAGGGGTGGAGAATTTGGTAACTGGGAAAATCAAAAAGAGCGTCAAATTAATTTAAACCACGCTTATAATTCATTTTCTGATATAGCTCTTGCACTAGGCATTAGTTTGGAATCAGTATCAGGAAATGGTAAGCTTGGTATTGCTTTTGGTTCGAGAGGACATTCAAGAGCTGCTGCACATTATGAGCCAGATTCAGATGTTATTAATTTAACAAGAATGAATGGGGCAGGTGCTTTAGGTCATGAATGGGGACATTTCTTTGATCATTTAATTGGTGATGGTAGATTTGCATCAGAATCTTATAAAATGCCCGAAATGAAAGAATTAATGCAAATAATGAAGTATAAGGATGAGCCAATTAAAGAGGATGATTTCAATGAACAAAAGAATAAAGATATCCAAAGATATCTAAAAGGTTTGAATCAATATATAGATAGTTATTTTCCTGGTAAAGATAGCTATACTGTAGAACAACTTCAAAAAAGGACTAATCTTATTAATGCCTTAAAAGAAGATGCTACTAAAAATCCAGATTCATATTTATATTTTTCTTTTGGTACTAGAGATGAACCTAAAGCATTAGTTGATTTGAGTAATTATAAAAATGAATTAACAGGAAGAGTAATTCCTAAAGATAACAGAAAAGATATAGCTAATTATTGTCAATGGTATGGCAATGCATCTTCTAGAACTTTTGATTCTACTTTAACTAAAAGGGTAAGTACTGAGTATTATAAAGGTTCTATATATTTCGATGATAATTATTCACATTCAGGACATGATTATTGGAAAAGTGATGTAGAATTATTTGCAAGAGCATTTCAATGCTATTTGAAAGATAAATTAACAGAAGCTAATATCACTAATGATTATTTATGTGGTTATGCTGATGGATATATTATGATGGATTCTAAAGGTGA
>Ga0310695_10005141_pt1 | contig 23125 bp, 20 predicted proteins | sample RumenRJG_04DNA_FD_203882 | JGI IMG/M metagenome (GOLD analysis project Ga0310695, IMG submission 203882) | Bovine rumen microbial communities from Lethbridge, Alberta, Canada - RJG_04 (v2) (version 2) | ecosystem: Host-associated > Mammals > Digestive system > Stomach > Rumen | place: Canada...
CCATCAGCGTATTCGTACACCAGATCGACTGTTCCGTTGACCTGCAGAACGCAGGCGAACCGCTCTGGGCGATGACGCGCCTGAAATACTTATGCGAGCCCTCCACCAAAGGCAGCAGGGATACGGAGCCGCCTCCTGCGGACTGTCCAAAGATAGTCACGTTATCAGGGTCGCCGCCGAATCCGGCAATATTCTCGTGAACCCACTTCAGCGCCGCCAGCTGATCCATGAGGCCAAGGTTCTGTGAATCCGGGTAATCCGCTCCGTCCGGCAGGTGTGAAAGGCGAAGAAATCCGAGCGCGTTCAGCCGGTACTCGATTGAGACAAGGATGATGTCCGGGTTCTCCTGCACGAAGCTGGTACCCTCCTCGCGCGGCTCGGGTGTGGCGCCGAGCTCATAGGCGCCGCCATGGATCCACACCATGACCGGTTTCTTCTGAGTCCCTTTCTCATCAGCTTTCCAGATATTCAGATACAGGCAGTCCTCACCCTGAGGGTAGAGACCTCCCATCTGACCGGGACTTCCCACCTGGCAGGGAGCTTTTCCGAAGTAGTACGCCTCGTACACGCCGTCGTCCGGAGTGACATCCACCGGCGCCTTCCAGCGCAGGTTCCCGACCGGCTGCTTTCCCACAAAGGGTATACCCTTGTATGCAATGATATTCCCATTCTTCTTTCCGACAAAAGTGCCGTTGATGCACTTGACTCCCAGCGAACGGTCATAATTCCCGTCTGTAATTTTTCTGTTCTCTCCGTACAGAGCATGCATCTTCGCTGTCGCTTCTTCCAATCCCATCATTACCATTCCACTCATTGCTTCAATCTCCTTTTCACAGATTCATTTTTCTTTCTATCCAAAAATACACTTCCTTCGGCTTGTTCTGTCTGAAGTACCGACAGAGCCTATGATTTCTGCTCACGTGCGGCGAGGATATCAAACATGTAGGTAGGCGTAAAGTACTTGTCCATGAACTGATAGTAATCTACCAGGGGGAGCACGGCCTTGTATTGGTCAGCCAGCAGATCACGTTTGATACGTATGTCATCAGGCCCGGCAATATCCAGAACGTTCTGTTCCCCGGCCGAGTAAGGCTTCCATTCAACCTTATCTGTGGATGGGTTGCCGCAACGCGCGAAATTGGTCCACATCTGCTGAACGGTGTCAAAAATCTCATCGGGGATGTTCGTGCCGTTGAAAGCACTGCTCGTCCCGACACAGCGAACGTCGAACACGAATATGAGCTCCACGGAATGTGCTGCTCCCACATCAGGATTGCTGCCCGGATACGACCAGTAGTAGCAGAATGTCTTGTTGAACGCACTCTGCTCATCGAGCTGCTTAAGCATGGGAACCCTGAACATGAGCTCATCTATGAACTCCGTTTCGATAAGCCCCGGCTCCCGGAACCTGCAGACACGCTTAAATTCCTCATAATACTTTTTGTCCTCTTCCTTCAGATAGGGAATTGCGTCTCCGACGGTGCGCTGGGCAAATATCTTTTGCTCTTCCACGCTGAACATCGGACCCTCGCCCATGAACAGTCTGGCCTCGTCGGCTGTACTGCCGGCCATGATTGTTATGTGTTTCGCATAGCCCTTCTTATACATCTCGATAGGTGCCTCGGGAAGTACCTCTGTTCCGTAGTATGGACAGGACGTGAAGTTCCCTACCGCTCCGACATATGCCTCATGAAGCTTCTCTTCGCTCAGTGCCATGATGTCGTCCATGGTCTTGCAGCCTGTGTACTCAAGCAATGCCTTAGTCTTATTCTGCGCGGCTTCGCAGCCGACCGGGAAGGCCAGACCGGTCGAGCCGCTCTGGGCGATGACCTTCTGGAAATACCGGTTAGCTTCCTTCATGACCGGCAGAATGGATACCGAACCGCCGCCGGCACTTTGTCCGAAGATAGTCACATTGTCCGGGTCGCCGCCGAAAGCAACGATGTTCTCGTGTACCCATCGAAGCGCCATAGCCTGGTCCAAGAGACCGTTGCAAGGCGCAGTCCCAAAGCTTTCACCGCCGGGCACCGACGAAAAGTCCATAAAGCCGTACATGTTCAGACGGTAGTTGATAGTTAACATAATAATATCGCTTTGCTTCTGGACGAGGTTGGCTCCGCTGTAGGAGGCCTGAGATCCTGAGCCGACAACATATGCCCCGCCGTGAATCCATACCATTACCGGTTTCTTTTCGGTCTTGTCGTCGGCGTTGAGCCAGATGTTTAAGTAGAGGCAGTCCTCGGACTCTATCTTCTGTACGCAGTCCGGATAGCCCGTTGAGCCGAAAGCACCCTTTCCGTAGTACCTGGCCTCGAAGACTCCGTCGCCCGCATCTACGTACTCCGGTGCCTTGAAGCGACGCTCGCCCACGGGCGGCTTCGCGTAGGGGATACCCAGCCACGACGCGACCCCGTGCTCCTCGGTTCCGACGAAGGTGCCGTTTATGCACTTCACGGCATGAGTCTTGTCATAGTCTCCCTTGATCTCACTGTTCAGGCTCTCGTATGACTCCAATCTGATCAAATCCTTAAATTCTCTTTTCATATTCTGAACTCCTTTCAGAAGAATTCAATTTACTTTCTTTCCTGCAAAGTACACATCCGTCGGCTTGTTATTGCTAAAGCCATCCTTTTCTGCCGTAAGCAGGTCTTGATCAAATACCAGATAGTCCGCGTCCTTGCCGGCAGTGATCGATCCCTTTTTATCCTCTCTGCCAAGCTGCTTCGCGCCGTTGATCGTAAAGCCCAGCAGCATCTCTTCGATATTCATTCTCTCATCTTCCGGAGGGAATACCGTATCGCATCTTGCAAATTCATAATTTCTGGTCTTTTCGGTGATCTTACGTGTCATGCCGACTTCCATACCAAGGTAAGGATTCCATGTCATAAAATCCATGAAAGTGATGTTATCACTGGACCATGCGACCAGAGCACCGCTGTCCCAGACCGTCTTGCAGCGGAACTGCTTGCATGCGCGATCCATGCCCAGCCATTTAGCAGACTCATCCGGGGTTCCCGCATGCCAGTGCGGTGTGAAATTCGCGATCACGCCAAGCTTTGCGAAACGATCCAGATCCGCGTCATCCTCAATCTCCAGATGAGCACAGGTAACCCTTACCTTTAAGCTGTCTCCCAGCTCCTTTTTGGCCATTTCATATCCATCAAGTACTGTGCGTGACGCACGCTCTCCCACAGTGTGAAGATGAAGATCCAGATTCGCCTCATTGAGGTTTTTCAAAAGCTCACAGATTCCCTCTGCGGAAAAAGCAGTAGTTCCGACCGTATCTACATCCACATAAGGGGTGACCATGGCAGCGGTATGGATCTTCTGTGTACCGTCCATGAAAATCTTCATGGTATGAACCTTAAGGTGCTCCGTGTTGTACTCACGATTGAAGCGCTTCACCTCCTCAAGACCCTCCTTGGCATCCCGCTCAGCGTTGATCACAAGGCTTCCGTCAACATAAACGGGCAGCTTGCCCTGTTCATCAAGAGCCTTCAGACGCTTATACACCTTCTCATGAAACTTTGCGTCCCCCGGAAGACCGGCATCAAAGACGCAGCTCACTCCGTACTCAACGCAAAAGTCAATCCAGCGTTTAAGGGCTGCGTCAACCTGCTCATCGGTAAGCTCCATCGAGCTGTCGAGGATGATAGGTATTTCCGCTGCGCCTTCAATACAGTTTCCTGTCACATGTCCGTCCTTACGCACATAAATAGCAAGCCCCGGTATGGGATCGGGTGTGTCGTCTGTAATACCATGTCTTTCAAGGATCTTTGAGTTTACCCAGATGCTGTGTCCCTCGCCTTCCTGGATCTGAAGCTCGGCATCAGGACAGATGGCATCGAGATCCTCCTTTACGATATCCTCTCCGTTAAGATACTTTTTCTCCAGAAGGAATCTGTAACGCTTCTGACCGGGGTTCTCCTTGATGCGCCTTTCCATAATGTCAAGAGCCTCCTGTTTGCCGTTGGGCTCAAGGCGTTCTCCCATATCAGCATATTCAAATCCTACAGGGATAGTCACATGGACATGACTGTCGATGATACCGGGCATGATAAACCTGCCGCCGAGGTCTGTAACCTCTCCCTCATATTCCGAAAGACCGGCCTCGTCACCCACATAGACGAACTTGCCGTCCTTTACCACAAGAGCGGTTGCCTGCGGATTATCCTTGTCGGATGTGAAGATTTTCGCGTTTTTGATGATCTTGTCTGCTTTCATGTTATTCTCCTTCCATTTAACTTGTTTGCACGGTCTTTGCCCGTCGTGGTACGCAAAATAACTGAATGACCTGTACTTGTAGTAAAGATGTTACCGTTATTTCGACCGCATCTCAAGAGGGGTTTCCAGAATGTCAAACCCATTTTAAAAAGGGCAGCCCGGAACTCGCCAGACTGCCCCAAAGCATTACTTTCCGCTTTAGCAGACTCTCTTGGACGATCCGTTCCCAAGGCGCTCTGCCCAGGACATCATCAGGTCCTCGCGCCTTCCGAACAGATCCTTCTGCATGCCGATGGTATCGTCGAAGACCATCGTCTGGCGGTCGTCCCCCGAGAACTTCTTCCACTCGTATTTGTCGGTGGAGGGGTTGCCCGTCCGGGCGAAGTTGGTCCACATCTCCTTTGCAACGTGGCGGAACTCGCACTCCTCATTGCTGACAATCTTTCCGCTCCCCATCGGATCCTCCATGGGAGTATCGAATAAATACGGTATCTCAGCTGCGTGTATCACGCCAAGCTCCTCAGTTGTCACCGGCTTCTTCATGAAGTACATATAGGTGTTGCCGCCGGCGGCAGAGTGCCTGATAGCCATATTGGTGTTACCGGCGCGGAAATTGATGTCGTTGCAGTATTGCTCCAGTCTGCTCCCCTCGCTTTCGTTAGCGAGGGTGGCCATGAACTCATCGTACATAGCCTTCTCCTGCTCATTAAGCAGTGCGCGGTCCCTCTTAGCGATCCACCTCAGCGTGTCAAGGAACCCTTCTTCGCCGCCTTCGGACGGAACGAAGTATCTGACCTCGTTCTGATTGGATCCGATCATCAGATCGAACTTCGACCTCTTCTCGTCTCCCCACATCCCGTACATATCCATTCTGTCCTCGGGCAGCGTGACGCCGTCGAGGAGCGGGAAGTTGGCAAATCCGAGAAGGCAGTTCTTGTCAATGACACCTGCTTTCAGATAGGCGTCTATAAGCTGTTCGGTGGTAAGCTCCATCAATTCGTCCATGGTCTGGCAGCCCGTTGCGGTCAGGAAGTTCTGCGTGACATGGATACCGTGCTCCATCGTGTCGCAGTAGGCGATATTTGCGCTCTGAGCGATGATTCTCTTGAAGAGCCCCTCGCTTCCGTCAATGAGCGGGAGGTACGTGACGCTGGCTGAGCCCGCCGACTCGCCGAAGATCGTCACATTGTCCGGATTGCCGCCGAAGCCTGCGATGTTTCTCTGTACCCACCTTAAGGACTCAAGCTGATCAAGGAGGCCCAAGTTTCCTGCCTCCTTGAAGTTCTCTCCGCCCGGAACCCGCTCAAAGTTCATGAATCCCAGGAATCCGAGCCGGTAGTCGATGGACACAAATACGATGTCGGGGCACTGTTTGGAGATATTGGTAAGGTCGTATAGGGGCGACGCCTGGGATTCGGCGCAGAACCCGCCGCCGTGAATCCACACCATGACCGGCTTCCTGCTGTCAGTGCAGCCGGTATTGCAATATATGTTCAACACGAGGCAGTCCTCGCCGAACTCCGCAGTTCCCATCGAATCGTTCGCAGGTCCGATTGGAATGTGGCCGGGCTTTGTTGCGTCATACACACCGTCATCGTCTGCGGCAGGAAGCGCCTTCTTCCAACGAAGCTTTCCCACCGGCTGGGTTGCGTATGGGATGCCCTTCCAGATGATCAGCTCGTCTGTCTTCTTTCCGACAAAGGTACCGTTGTTGCACTTTACCGAAAGCGACTTGTCATAATTACCGTCCGTGATCAGACGGTTTTCATTCTTCTGTTCCATATTGATAATACCTCCTTCACGAAATACATTTCCCACTTCCTGCGGCTTGTGATATCAATGGTATCTTTATTTCTATTAAGCCTCAATAGGGGTTTCCAGAATGTCAAGTTTTTTTGAGTACAAAAAATACCCCGACAGGATTAGCCGTTGACCTGTCGGGGTTCTATTATTTTGGCAGACTCCATGAAGGACTGCATAAATTATCATCCGTTGTTTATTTCCCTAAAGTTTGAGGCATTAGATTTGTAGAGTCTTTTGAATACTTTGTAATTGCGTTCATATACTTCTCTGTTCAGAGGATCAGGAGTATAGGTGTGATTAGCTTTTACAAGCTGACGTGAAAGCTCTAGCACATCAGTTCCTCTAATGCCAGCCGCAACAACCAGGGCCGTTCCTACAGCTCCAACCTGTTGTGAATTATCTACGGTTTCTATCGTCCTGCCGGTAATGTCTGCAAGCATCTGACAGGTAAGGGGCGATAAGGCTCCGCCTCCGACGAAACGGATCTTATCAGAGGTTTTTACTTTTCGCTCCGAGCATTCCAGGAGCCAGCGCAGGTGGTAGCAGATGCCTTCAAGTACAGCACGTATCATATCCTTCTTGCCGTTTTCGATCCTTATGTTAAAGAACATCCCTCCCGCCCCGGAATCCTCAAACGGACAGCGGTTACCATGCAGCCAAGGCGTAAAGATCACACCATTTGCACCGGGAGGGACTTTGCTGACCTCTTCTAAAAGATAATCATAAAGGCTTAGGTATTTGCTCTCGACATCCGTAATTTTGGTTTTTTTCAGATATACGCCTATCTCATCCAGTGCAAGATGTTCCATGACCCATTCAAAGCACTTCCCGGCTGTTTCCAGTTCCGCGTAATAATTAAAGTACCCATGTATTGCTGACAGGACGCCGGTTATCATTGCATCTATATCTACCGTCTGATGATCCATAAATGTGGATACCCATCCTGATGTTCCGACATATATGTGTGTATCCCCCGGCCTGGTACATCCGGCACCGATATTCACAAAGGTCGTATCTCCGCCGCCTCCGAATACCGGAATCCCCCTCACAAGCCCAAGATCATTCGCTGCTTTCTCTGTCAACCCACCGACCGGATCCGTACATTCTATAATATCCGGCATATGCTCAGGGTGTACCCCGTACATTTTCAGTAGTCCCTTATTCCAGCCTTCCTTTCCTTTGCGGGTATCATAAAGGAATGTAGCGAATGCGGTATCAGCTGTTCTTATGATCCTGCCCGTACAGCGCGCCACAAGATAGTCACCTACATCCAGCCATTTATACGTTTTCCTGAAAATATCAGGCTCATTGTTTTCCACCCACTTGTACTTCCAGACCGGATCCTTGGCGCTGACTGAACCAGCATAATTCACGATCAGATTCCGTACAAGCTTGTACAGGCTGCAGCCGGAAACCTTGATGATGCCGCTGCCCATGCATTCCTTATATTCATTAACACCCTTTTGATCCAGATAGTTCATTGGAGGCCTGAGCGCATTCCCCTTCTCATCCACAAGGACAGTTCCCTGCATCTGTGAGCAAAACGCCATTCCCTCGATCTTATCAGGTGTTACATCCGACTTGCTAAATAAAGCTTTAGTAGTTGAGCATATCGCTTTCCACCACTCCTCAGTGTCCTGTTCGGCACCGCCGTTTTCTGAAGTATAAATGCCATAGGCTGCTGTAGAACTTGTCACAAGGGTTATTTCCGAATCTATATTAAACAGGCAGGTTTTTACGCTGCTTGTCCCGAAGTCATAAATGATAGCGTACATCCGCAGCCCTCCTCATTTCCCGCCGATAATCAAATTATTTTATCTCAGTATTGAAACTGCCCGCATATCGTATGTCACTGATGCCTCGTATTTTCTCAATCTGCTCATCCGTAATCCCCAAAGGATTTTTTACTTCAATAACGAAAAAATATTTCCCCAGCGCACTTCCCTCAGGTCGGTCATGGATTGTCTCTATTTCAAGATTTACATCATGGATCTCTACAAGAATATCATCAATCCTGTTCGCCTCACAGTCGGCTATAAATACCGCATTTGTATATCCCGATACCTCAAGAGGGGTCATACCAAGCACATAAAATCGTGTCTTATTGGAATCCGTGATCTGAACATTTTCAGCGAGCACCTCAAGACCGTAAAGCTTTGCAGCAGCCGGAGCTGCAACTGCGGCTATCCTCTTATCTCCCTGATCGGCAACATAGCTTGCTGCGGCTGCGGTACTGCTCATTTCCTCCGTGACTGCATCAGGCAGATGCTCATTACGCCAGACCTTGCTTTGCGCAATCCCCTGGGCGTGTGAACATATAGTTGTAATATCCGAAAGTTTTGTACCCGGAACACCCATAAGTGTCTGGCGGATTGGAAGGATAACCTCTCCAACTACATACATATCCTCACTTGCGATCAGGGCATCCACATAGTTTGTGACCGCACCGCCTATCGTATTTTCCTGTGGGATCACCGCATAGTCAGCTTTTCCTTCCTGTACAAATGCGATAGCATCATCAACTGTTTCCTGCGGAAGGAAATCATTTGCACCATCAAAAAAGAAAACCGCTGCTTCCTCGGTATATGTTCCGGCAGGGCCAAGATAGCTTATCCGTACATCTGACCTTATCCAATCCGGAGCGGAACTTGAAGTGCTGTCCGGATTAGCATCTGTATTTATCCCACTCTCCGAGAAAAGCATGCCATCCTCACCTACCAGGTCATTTTTTACCGGGTTTTTCCTTGTCGTGCTTACGACAAGCAGGGTGCTCACGATAACAAGTGCAACGATAGCAGAAATCCCCACTGCTCTCCAGACTTTGAGTTGTTTACTCTGTTTTTCCATTTTCTATCAGTCCTCTTTCAGGTGGATGCTCCAGCCAGTATCGATCTTATCTTTCACTATCTTCATAGTCTCATCATCCAGATCCGGCCAATCGACCACCGTGGTTGCATGGTCTTTTACCAGATGGGCTTTTTCCGCACAAAGGGCAAGAGGCGTATCTGCTAAAGAGTCGGAGTAAAAATTATCTATCACGGGAAAACCGTGGTCAATTATGTACTTTGCCTTTTCCTTCGCATACATCAGGTTATTCATAAACACGCCATACTCACGGTCATATTCAGTCGCCATGTAATTTACACCAAGCCTGTTTGCTATAGGTCCGATGATGCAGTCCGGAGATGCGCTGATGATGAGATCGTCCGGTCTTTTCTGTGCTAGATACCATGCGGATATCCTGTTCTCATATTTATCCCAGTATCGCTCGATCTGTATATCAAAATCATCTATCATGGTTAGATAGCTGAACATCTTCCGCTGCAGGAGATAATTGGGCAGTATTCCCAGTTTGTGCATAATCAGGCTTTTGATCATACCCGGCAAAAAGGTAAACCACAGCTTCGGATGTCGCTTCATACACCATAGCGCAAAGCCTATGGAGCAGTCCGAATAAAAAATCGTTCCGTCAAAATCATATACATTCATTTTCTTTCTTCACGTCCTATTCGATAGTAAGGATATCCGAAAAGCCTGTCACATCAAAAATCTCCAGCACCTCATCTGAGGCGTTCTTAATGGTCATGCTTCCCTGTTTGTTCATGATCTTCTGTGCGGAAAGAAGAACACGCAATCCGGCGGATGAAATATATTCGAGGCTCTTTAAGTCAAAGCTAAGGTTTTCCACTCCCTCTAAACTTTCCTTTACCTCTTTTTCAAGGACAGGAGCAGTGGTAGTGTCAAGCCTTCCCTCAAGCGCCATTATAAGATTCTTTCCCCCAGCCTGTTTATCAATACTTAACATGATCGTTATCCTCCTTGTTATGAATTCGTAGATCCCTTTGTCTTCCCGATCTCCTCAAACCGTGGGAACATCATCGGGTATACTCCCATTATCAGGAACATGATGACAGCATACCGTGCGGTTCTGACCAAAAAGGCTGCAAGGCTTGTGCCTGCAAGAAACTGCTTGTCAAATGGGAGCTTTAAAAGTGTATTTACCACAACATATATTAATATGGCACCGAACACACGCAGGATCATTGCAGAAATCCTCTGTGTATTCTCATAATTTACATATTTTCGCTCAAAGATAATTGCAGCTACGGCACCAATCAAGCATCCGAGAGCAGTAAAGTAATCGGTCGTTCGCACGTAAAGCAATCCCGGTATCGCGGATATCAGCAATATCGCATAGTACAGCCACTCCTTATGTACATACCGGTCAAGCAACATAAACACTCCGATTACCGCAAATCCCAGTATCCACCCTGCCAGCACATCCGTCGGATAGTGCATGCCTGCCACAACTCTTGAAACACCTACCAGCACAGTTAAGACTCCGGCTACGATCCAAAGCCAGTTCTTTTTGACCTCTTTTGCCAGCGCAAAATATAATGCTGGAATAGATGCGCTGTGCATACTGGGGAAAGAATACCCCTGAGCCGCCACATCCATAGCCGCCGCACTTTCATCCGACAAGGCCAACGGTTTCACTCTGTCGGGATACTCCATGTAGGGCCTTGGTCTTAAGGCAACCGACTTGATCATCGGAAGCCACAGATTCACGCAGGAAACAATAAGTGTCAATTTCTGTCCGGCTTCCTTTTTCCAACAGAACATCACGATCAATACAAGTAACAGCAGCCCCGTCTCCGCGCCAAAAAAATCAAAATACTTCGAAAAGTCCGCTGCACTGCTTAAGCTTGTCTGTAGCCATTCAATTAATTTTGCTTCCCATTCCATATTTTACTCCTCGTATTTGGATTCCTTAGAATCATCCGGAATTGTTATTTTTACCACTGTTCCCCCGTCATCGCCGGGCGAGATGTCCATGGTCCCGTCACACATGAATTCAAGCCTTTGTCTGATATTTTTCAAGGCTGTATGAGGTTCACTTTCATCTGGAGGTACAAAGCCTCGGCCGTTGTCGGCAACAACGATCTCACTGCCCAAATCCGTTTTCCGCGTCCTGACGGAAATATGAAAGGGGCCGGCATACGGATCCCTGCCATGCTTTACGGCATTCTCCACGATAGGCTGCAGTGTCAGAGGCGGAACACGGAAAAAAGTATGAGGCGTGTCATATTCTATAAAAATGCAGTCCTTATACAGTGCCTGCTCTACGGCAACGTAGGCACGGGTATGCTCCAATTCCGAAGAAAACGGGATCGGACTGGCACTTGCTATCGCGGTAAAGTTTTTTCTCAGGTAGGTAGTAAAATCCATGATCACCTGCCGTGCCGTCTCCGGATCCTGGTTGCAGAGGCAGTATATACTTGTCATGGTGTTATAAATGAAGTGCGGCCGCATCTGCAGCACCATAATGCTGGTGCGCTGATTGGCAATCTCCGTCTGCTGTCTGGCAATCTCTGCCTGCTGTCTGGCGTTTTCCTTCTGCCATCGGATTTCCTTCTCTATCTGATCAGACATGATAAGACCATACATGGACAGAGCGGCGAGGATGATGCAGCTGTCCAAAAGCAGGAAAGCATCGGCGAAAAGCAACACAGCCAGAGCTATCGTAAGAGGCACTATGGCGACAAGGAAACCAAGATAGGTTTTTCCGGAGAGACGCTTCCGGTATTTTATGGCCCCTGCAAGATTCAGCAGCATGATAACTATCAGCGGCAGGATCAAAAGCGGATACGCAGCTTTACGATAATACTGTCCGTCCGGTGCCACATAAGTGAAAGCGCCGATAAAAGGAGAAGCCACAACCATTGCCATATAGATCCCCCATAGGACAAGTACACTGCTAAGAAGCCTGCTCCGACGCATGTTTTCTCCACTACAGCGCAGCAGATAAATCGTCAGCATAAGCAGCGTTAACGACGGGAGCAGGGATTCCATAAACAGCACAAACCAGATTGCAAACACCGGTGCATGACAATACTGGAGGACTCCCTCAAGTATGCCGAAAATCAGGCACATTATGAGAGCCATGTAATACAGACGGAAGAACCGCCTGCTCCAACGGTCGATTGCAGGCATAACTGTAGTGAACCATAGTCCGACCATGCTAAGCAGCAGCAATGCTCCGTATATGAAGAAATAAAAATTATCTATCAGACTGATCATTCGTCAGTACCCCCCCCCATAAAAAAGGGTAACGAAGCTTTTTAAGCTGTTCTTTTATACCATCCGGTGTAAGCGGTTTTAATATAAACCCACTGGCCTCTGTCTTCCATGCATCGAGAGAATAGTCTGCATATGCAGTCAGAAATACCACGTTTGTGGTGGGATTTATTTCCTGAAGCTTCCTGCAAAGTTCAAGTCCGCTGCTGTTTCCCATCTCGATATCAAGTACTGCAAGTTCCACCCGTTTTATCCTGGCGTACTCAATCGCTTCCTGTGGCCAGATAAAACCCATGATTGTGGCATCCGGCATGACCTCCTCCAGTACAGACACACCGTCGGACAAAATGACACTGCTGTCATCCACCATAATGACATTGGGTGCTTCATCGCTCTGAGCCACCATCATAAGAAGCGTGTTCACATCCACCCCGAGGCATCTGGCAAGTCGCAGGATCATTGCGGCATCCGGCAGACGGGTTCCATTCTCCCAGCGGGCAATGGTAGAATGGTTGACAAACATCTGAATGCCCAGCTGCTTCTGCGACAGCCCTCTTTCCTCTCTCAGCTTCCGCAGGTTTTCCGCAAATAAACCATTCATAAAACGTATCCTCCGTTTTGAAAACTCAATGTTTTACTTTGATTATACTATTTTTTTCATCATATCTCATGGGGATGTTCCAGAATGTCAAGTTTAATCTATTGAAAATCCTATATCTCTTTGCGAAACCACCGCTTCATTCTGCGCCTGTCGCTGTGTTTCTCTTTGGTGCGATGCACCATTTGCAGCTACTATTGCTTTCTTGGCTGCAAGTCTTGCCCGGAGTGACGGGCGTTCCCCTCTTGCCCTGCGTTTTCGCTCCTCTTCCTCGATGCGCTGAAGTTCTTCCAGGCGTTCCTGTTCTGCCTGACGGGCTTCCCTCTTTTCCTCTGATTTCGGAACCGTGTTGCTGAGTACATTGTCGATCTGGTTAAGATTTACCTCTTCCAGCTCCTCAACCTTGGCAAGCGGCTTATACTCTGCCAGCTTCACCAGAAGCTCCGCCGCCTTGCGAACATCCTCGATGTTATCACTCTGTGATACCACATCTCCGAGGTATTTCTTATAATCCGCTGAATTGCCGCTACGGATATCATCAGCGATATTCTGCACCTGCACTTCCCAGTTATCGACCGTATCCTTGTACTCATAAGGATCAAAGTCATTGGAAAATCGGTCTATCTCCGCAGCGAGCTTTGCAGCTTCATCCACATATACGGGCTTTACGGCATCCATATCTATCGCTGTCTCCCTGTACTGCCCTTCACGCCCCGGCAAATTGCCGATTACTTCCGCTTCGGGAAATGCCCCGATCAACTGCTCCAGTTTTGATACCGCTTCGGAATTCATACTGATATCCGGCAGGAAGCCCAGATCATTCAGGTTGATACGGTTGCCATACAAAGCATCCCACTGTATATCATCCATCTCCTTCGTTCCGGCTTTATGCACATTGATACCGACTGCCGGGATCATATTCCCATGCTCCGGCGGGATCGCACCATATATCGCCTTTGCCTCCTCAATGGTCGGGATATTGTCGTGGTATGCTCCCATGCTGTGAAACTCGCCGCACTCCGCTACGGTATATGTGATCACCATATCCTGCTGCAAAGTAGTCTCCTGCGCCATCTGCGCCTGTTTTTCCATCAGGTGCGCTTCCACATCCTTCAGATATTCCGAAAGACTTCCCGTCTTCTCCTGCGATATGGGATTGATATCAAGGCACACGCCACCCATAATGATGTTACCGCCTTCATGAAGCGTATTAAACAGTGTGTCTTCCCTTTCTGAACCGCCGAAATACAGCACTACATCAAGGTCGGAGCCTTCCGTTTCCATTCCACGGCAACGACTGCCGGACACCACAACATCCTCTATCATCACATCAAGACCGTAATCATTCACAATGTCCTGCACTAGCTTCCTTACGCTTGCCTCTATCGTATCGGGATCCATCCCATCAAGCTCATGGAACATCTCCTTGGTCTTATCTTTAAAAGCACTTATGACCGCCGCATCATTCAGGCTGTCATTCATATTTTCTGCCATTTCTGCTCCTTTCCAAAAGGCTCCGGAGCCAGAACCCCGAAGCCATTTTATGATTATGCTATTACCTGATCTTTTTTCTTCTGCACATCCGGTGCTTTCTGATCCATGGATGCCACGATCGCCTTTTTCTCATTAAGCCTTGCTATCAGGGAAGGTCGTTCTTCCTTTGACTCCGGCTTAGGAGCAGGCTCTTCCGCATCATCCATCTCCGCAAGCTCTTCTCCATCGGATATATCCTCTTCATCCGGTATATCCTCATCAGGAGATTTTTCCGGCTCACTTACGGGCTCTGCTTCAACTGCCTTTTCCTCCGCAACCTTTTCAGGCTCCGGCTTCGGTGCATCTTCATCAAGATCAACCGCATCCTCACCCTTTTCGTCCATATCCAAAAGACTGTTCAGCTCTGCAAGCCTTGTCAGCTTATCGTTAAGCTCCTGCTCCTGCGGAAATGGCTTTTCCACCTCAATCTTTGCGGTTTCAAGCTGTTGCTCCACATTGGCCAGCTTCGCAATCGCATCTTCAAGCTGTTTTGTCATGGATTCCATGGCATTACCGATACGGGTAATGTTACCGGACGGATCAGAGCCAATCTCCACTTCATGGCTGAGTTTTCCCTTCATGTTCAGCGTAAACTTCCTGAAAAATGAATCAAAGGTTACATTCATCTTCATACCAAGGTACTCACCGATTGGCACAGCCACATTAGCCTGTTTCATTTCCTTACAGATACCGATGATCGCTGTCCCGGCTTCCTTCCTGTCATCATAGGTCTTTCCGGCTACCGTCATGGTAAAGATATCCTTATCCGCAGGCTTGTTGGCATTGTAAGTGGCAATATCTGCCTTCATCCCGGATATACGCTCCTTTAACGCTGATATCTGCTGAGGATAGTTCTTTGCGATATTATCCTCCAGTCGATACTTCTGACTGGTATGGTTCGCTTTCATCAGCTTCAGCTTCGATACCTGTATATCGAGATCCATCTTTTCCTTAATGTACGGATTACCTGTTGCCAATGCCTTGACCTCTGCATAAGTAAGCGCCGCCTCGTCGATATCCTCACAGCTTCTGACCGGAGATTTACTGGTCATGATCTGGCCGATGAACTTTTGCTTGTTCTCGATGAGCTGCCAGGAGTAAGCATCGAATGTCCCTTCCGTGACATATCGGAAGATCTTCACCTTCGGATTGGTATTGCCCTGTCGTAAGATTCGACCTTCCTGCTGTTCAATGTCAGACGGTCTCCACGGCACATCCAAGTGATGAAGTGCTATCAGCCTGTCCTGCACATTCGTACCGGCTCCCATCTTCTGCGTTGATCCCAATAAAAAACGGACCTGTCCGCTTCTTACTTTGCCAAACAGCTCCGCTTTCCTCGTCTCGGTATTCGCATCATGAATAAAGGCTATCTCTTCCGGTGGCACTCCTTTTGCTATCAGCTTATCCCTGATATCCTCATATACATTAAAGGTTCCGTCTCCTTTTGGCGTACTTAAGTCACAGAAAATTAGCTGGGCTGACCGCTTATCTTTTGTCTCCTCCCAAATCTCAAATGCTTTTTCCACACATACACTGGACTTGCTGTTAGGATCATCCGGCAGCATATCATTCATGAGTCTCTGATCAAGTGCCAGCTTACGCCCATCGTTGGTAATTTTAAGCATATTATCGACTGAAGAATCCACCATGCGGTTTCTTACACGCTCTGCCCTGTCTGCCAGGGATGCCACCATTTCCTTCTGTGCCTCTGACGGCTTTAATGTCACATTCTCATACTCTGCCTCCGGCACAGGAAGTTTTAGCATATCCGGTGTCTGTATATCTGCACTCTCCTTCTCTTATGGCACTCTCTTCCATGGATGAAAGCCATAAACGCTTGATGGGTTTATCACAGCCTGCCTGCTCATATACAAGACGGAATATCAGCTCACCCTCACGCCCCGCATCGGTAGCGCAGATAGTCTCTGTGACATCCTTATCGTGCATGAGCTTTTTAAGCACCTTAAACTGTGCTCTGGTATCTTTTTTGACCTCATAATCCCAGTTTTGCGGCATTATCGGAAGAGAATCATACGACCACTTCTTATAAGCGGGATCATAGGTATCCGGCTGTGCCAACTCGATAAGATGTCCTACACACCACGAAATGATATAACCGTTTCCCTCGATATAACCGTCCTGCGCATTCTTTACGCCCAGTGCATCCGCATAGGCTCTGGCCACGCTGGGCTTTTCGGTAACCACTAACTTGTATCCCATGGCAGCCTCCTTATAAAGAAGCTTCCTTCGACTTTGTGGCAGTTTTCTGAGGTGCATCATGCTTCTGCTGTGATACTTCCGCCTTTTTCTCGGAAAGCCTGTCCTTAAGAGATTCTCTCGGCTTTTCCTCCTGTTCCTTGCCTCTGGACTTATAAAACTCCACCATGCCCTTCAGCTCTCTGTTGGATACCTTGGTCTTTTCAGTCTCCCAGATCTTCTTGCCGTCAGCACCTTCTCCGACGCAGTGATCCTTGCGTACTGTAGTATGACCTTCGGCAGGCAGCTTCATCCACATACCCTTACCATACTGATCCTCATGCACCGCATTTGACCTTGCCACAAATGTTGCCCAGGGGCTGTGATCATTTTCATCCTTATTGGGAATAAGGATCTGCTTATACTCCTTGCCATCCTTTCCCGTAAAAGGCTCTCCAACACATCCCTTGCCAAATTTGATGGTGATCTCATCCATCTTCTTTTTTTCTGCTGTCTGTTCCATAAAACTCATTTCTCCTTTCAAAAGATGACGGAGAGGTTACCCTCTCCGCCGTAAATGTGTTTATTCATCTTTTTCTGATACATCTGCTGCGCTCTCCTCTTCCGTATCAGATATTGTTGCATCTTCCATATCCTCCGCCGTAGGAGCAGGTCTGTCTTTCTGTTCTTCTGTAGGTTCAGGATAATCTGCCGCATCATCGGCATTATCAAACCAGGCGTCATTAGGATCCTTTTCCTGCTCATCTGCATCGTCTGCATATACTTCCTCTTCGGCTTCTTCATCCTCATCCTCGACAAAATCGCCGTCCTGCTTTTTCTTAACAACCTTGAAATAATATGCAGCTCCGATCACGCCACCGCCAAAGATTGCCATGATAATGTATCCCAAAAGCGGATTGCTCTTAACAGGCTCTTCCGGCTCATCTTCGGCAGGCTCCTCCGGTTCAGTCTCCTGTGGTTCCTCCGGTGTCTCAGTAGGAGTCTCAACTTCGTGGGTATCGTCGATATCCGTATTGTTATTAGGCAATGCGCTCTCCGTCACAGGAATCTGCGATTCAAGAGCCGCTGAGTTCTTAGGCAGAGTCTCCGAATTATCTGTTGTTACATTAAGCAGGTCATTTTCCGTGATCTCTGTCAGGAAGTAAACCATTTCCTCCTGTCCGTCACGATCAATGATCAGATAAAAGACCTTGCCGCTTGCAGCTTCAATGGTATAGAACTCTTTTCCAAGGTTCATATCCTCACCGTTTTCTCCATCTGATAAAGCGGCTTCCTCTGCATCAGCCTTGGCAAACTCGGCTTTCTTCTGTGCCTCGGGAGATGTATTGGTGCTGGTTGTGGTACTTGTAGAGCTTGTCGTATTTCCATTACTGTCAGTCCTGGTATGATCTGTAACCGTTGCTGTCGCACTGGAAGGCTTCGTTGCCTCTGCACTTGCAGGAAGCTGTTCTGCCGGATTGCTGTCATCATCAGAATTAGGATCCTTGTAGTATGGATTCTTTGTCTTATAAACCTCCGACACATTCCCGGCATTATCCATGGCTGTGATCGTGAAATACTCATAGCCTGCATCAAACTGTGATAGGCGGATATTCACTGTGCCATTCGTAACATCCGTAAACTCATACCCATTCACATAAATAACCTTTACACCGGAGTCATTATCGGATGCCTGTATGGTAAGAAGTCCGTCCGATACCGCCGCATTAAGTGTAGGCTTGCTTGTATCAAAGCACTTGATTGATCGGCTTCTCTCATAACTCTTATCATTGCATTTTCGTTTGTCTCCTTTTCATTTTCTGCATGAAAGGCCCCGCCTTCATCGGGCGGGGTCTGTTTCGATTCCTTATCCCTTGCAGCTATCATGTCCGCAACCTCTTTTTCAGAAAGGCTGTTAAACAGTGCCAACTGCTCCGGTGTTATATGTTTCTTTCTGATGATCTTCATCGCTTCCGCATCATCCGCTTCCTGTTCGAGTCTCGCCCAGTATTTCTCACGCTCGGTGTAATACTCTTTCTTCTCGGCGGCATGAATACGGTTTTTCTTGATTGTTTCTCTTTTCATCTTGCCTCCTTAATGTCCCGGCAATCTGCCAAATGCGTAGAAATGGCTCTGCCAGTATGGTGTGTTAATGGAAGAGTATTTGATGGGATCGCCTGCATGGATCATCTGACCATTGCCGGCATAGATACCAACATGGGTTACCGGATTACCGGAATTATATGTACCTGTGAAAAAGATAATATCCCCGGCTCTCGCTTCTGATGCGCTGATATGCTGGCACTGGTTATAAATGCCCTGCGCTGTGGTACGTGGCAGATTGTAATATCCGCTGTGAGTCACCACATAGCACACAAAGCCCGAACAGTCGAAGCTTGTTGACGGATTGCTGCCGCCCCATACATAGGGGTATCCAAGGTAGTTCTCCGCTTCTGCTATAAGCGCTGCCACATCACCACTGCCACCGATAGGATCTGTCGTACCGTAAATGGATCCGTTACCGTTTTCAAAATAGAAAAGCGGATTATAATACTCTCCATCCGATAAGCACTCCAGATGTAAGTGGCTTCCCGTTACGGCTCCCGTACTTCCGGTCTTGCCTATAATCTCTCCATGCCTTACTGTCTGCCCTGCGCTGACATTCATATTTTCCAGATGCGCATACTTCGTGGTAAAGCCTTTTGAGTCCGTGATCACGATATAATTCCCGTAATCATCGTCATAGGCTGCCGTAGTAACTGTACCGTCATGCCCGGCATAAACCTCTGTCCCTTCCGGTACTGCGATATCAATACCTCTATGGAACTGGTTCTCTCCGGTGATGGGATTCTTCCTGTAGCCGTAGTAGCTCTTAATCAGGCTGTACCAGTCCGTATCAATCATCAAAAAAGGTCATATTTTTTATCTCTCGAAAAATTACCATATGACTTTTTTGGAAAAAAAACGCATTAAAAGTCATGTATTTTTTCCATATTTTTTTGATAAAAAAACAAGTATATGACCTATATATGTAAAAATCCCTCAAAAGGTCATAAAATCTACGCTTGCGCAGTTTAAAAAGGCAAAAAAATATGACTTTTTCAGGCATTTTTTTCAGATAAGGTCATACATCTTTTTTTCAGCATACTCTACAAATAAAAAATGCATGACTTTTTAGAAGAAAAATCATCAAAAAAGTCATACATTTACAAATCACACTTATATATCCCGTCACAAAACAAAAACCTGAATTTTTGTCATATCAGATTGGTATTCTTCGCCCCTCGGCAAGACAACTAAAAAAGGCAAATTAAAAAGCAAGCTAACTCCATATACTGCGTTGGCAAGCCAACAACACTAACAATTCCCCGTATAAACAATCTCAAGTTCTTCCCTCGCAACCTCGGCGAGTCGATAGACCTTTCTCACATCGGTCGCGTCGCGGTCGGTCATCTTGAACCTTGGAAAAAATCTCGAAATATGAAGCGGAATGTTCTTCCCGTTTGCCGCTTCGAGTCCATGTATCCATGCGGACATCTCGTGCATCTCTTCCTCACTGTCGTTCTCACCGGGAATTATCAGTGTTGTAAGCTCAACATGGCAATGCTTTACCGCTTCCGCGATAAAATCCATCGCCTGTTTCCTGCTGCCTCCGAGAAGTCTATCATAATATTCATCCGTAAATCCCTTAAGATCGATATTCATCGCATCAATATACGGAGCTATCTCCGCAAGAACAGACAACTCGGCTGTTCCGTTAGATACAAGCACTGTTTTTAGGTCACGTTCTTTTGCAAGCTTCGCTGTATCAAGCACAAACTCATATCCGACAAGCGGCTCATTATAAGTAAAAGCAATTCCGATATTTCCCTGCGCCCTCATATCAAGCGCAACTTTCACAAGCTCCTGCGGCTTTACGGTCTCGGCATCTTCAGCATATCTCCTCGCTTCCTCCGACCAGGAAATATCATTATTCTGGCAAAAAGGGCATCGCAGATTGCACCCGAAACTTCCTACCGACAGGATATAACTTCCGGGAAAAAAATTGTTCAACGGCTTCTTCTCAATCGGATCAAGCGCAAGTCCCGACACCTTGCCATAGTTATATGCAATTACCTTCCCGTCCCTGACCGTTCTTGCACCGCAAAATCCGATGTCACCTTCCGATAAGGAACAATGCCTGAAACACACTTGACATGCCGCCATAAAGCCTCCCGCTGCCATTATTCCACATTTCCTCAGAAATGCCTAACCACTTCAAACCTCTGCAAAGTATACGGCTCATCCTCAAGTATTCCGCCCTTTTGCCTTGCTATATCAATCTGCTCCTCCACGGAATCTATACCGTCAAGATTTGGAAGAAGCAGCCCTCTCTTAACTCCGTGACTAACAATAACTCCATACTTCTTTACATCAAGCTTATCAGGTGAATCTATATCCTCAGTCTCCCCGAGAACATCAACACTTATATCAAGAAACTTAAGCTCATCCTCGGTTATCGGATCAAAGCGCGGATCGTGCGTACTTGCACTTATCGCATTCTGAATTATTTCTTTTGCAATATTGTCCTGAGTTGCAGCGATCGTCCCTATGCAACCGCGAAGCTGTCCCATCTTGTGAATTGATACAAAAGTACCTGCAGTTCTTGTAAGAAGATCATCTGAAAGACCGTCAGGAACCTGAATCTGCCTGTGTTCCTTTACCCACGACTCGACACTTGCCCTCGCAAGCCTCACATATTCATCATTCGCGTCAGCCTTTTCCTTGCATTCTTTTTCAAGCTTTTTTTCATATTCTTGTAAAAAATGTCTGCTCTCATCCGCTCCGTCCGGATAAAAAGTACAGATTCCGTAGCCCACTCCCGTTACATCCTCATGCGAAAGAGCCGTTGCCTTAACGCGAAGACCGTCAAAAACCCCAGCCATGATAACAAACGACCTGTGCCCGCACTCTGCGGCAAGTTTACACAAGCTCTCATCAAATTCGAACAACCTGCCAAACTCTGCTTTTCCACACACCTCCATTATGTTTTCATCATATTCGGGGCCCTCTTTTGAAAAACCGTAAGGTCCGTATTCCTGCAACTTATGCGAAAGATCGCCGCTTGCAATCAAAACGACTTTTTTTCCCGATTCATCGATAGCTTTCGCAATTATCTGCCCCAGCCTGTAATGATATGTCAAAGGAAGCCCCGAAAGCCCTATACGAATAATCTTTCCGCCACTATATTTTTGGCGTATGAACCACAAAGGAACCATGGTTCCGTGATCGAGGGAAGACTCCCTTTCCCCCATAGTTCCCGCGGGAAAATTCTCTTTTTCTGCAAGAAGCGCAATCGCATCTGCAAGTTCTGTGTCATACTCTTCGGAAAATCTGACTCCGGATGCGCCAAAATCCGCAAAACTTCCCGTTGCTCTGTGCCCCGGCGATATATGAAAGTAATCCGCATACATCACGGAATGCGGACTCGTTATGATGATAGTGTCAGGCTTTAAAGCCGCCACTTCTTCCGCGACCTTCTCATAAGCATTTGTTGTTGCAAGAATCTGTTTTTCTCCGCCTCTTCCGACTTCCGGAATTATAAGCGGTGGATGTGGAACCATAAAAGCTGCCGATACAGTCATTTTAGCCTCCTATCTGAAATTGCGGATTTCTGTAATTTCATTAAAATTATCATGCATTAAAAAATCTATGATCAATTATAAATGTGCATCACACCTACATTTCGACACATATATCATATTACGATAAATCAGCACTTGTCCACCTTAACGTTTATTAATATTCGTTATTTCCGTTAGCATAAAACATATTCCCACACACCACCGCATATATCATAATTCCCACACAATGCACAATCCCCGCATATAACATGTTTTTAGTAAAAAATGCATGTAACAGGCGGCTATTCCTATAAATGTTTATGTATATTTATGCTTGATATTCTTTTTCATTCACCCTATAATACAGACAAAATTAAAAAGAATGCAGAGTAGACTGTAAAGCGTCAAGTGCCGGGTGAACAGGGAGTTGTCATTCGGACGAAGGGTAATCCGCGGTTTTATGGTCGCATCCCGCTGCTACATAGTGAAGTGTATAACACCTCTCGTGTAGACAAAAGGAAGCTGCGAGGAGGTGTATTTTTTATGAAAAAATTACGTGACACAAACACACTTACTCTGGCCGCCATGTTAACGGCTCTGGGTATCGTACTGGGATTTCTCAAAATTCCCATCAACCAGATCATCGAGATCAGATTCGGCTCACTCCCAATCGGCATCGCAGGTATGTCGCTCGGCCCCGGTATTGCCGCTATTGTCGGAGCACTTACCGATATAGGTGGATATCTTGTAAAGCCTACAGGCCCGTTCTTTCCCGGATTTACTATTAGCGGAATCGTAAGCGGCCTGATCTTCGGCTTTATTCTTTACAACAAGAAGCCGACACTTGCCAGAATTATTGCGGCTGAAGCCGTTCACACACTTATCGTAGGCATCATCATGAATACCTACTGGCTCGAAATCCACTCGGTCAGTTGCCTTGAAAATGCGGAAAACCCTTGAGTTTGGTGTGCACCCCGTCAAGTAGACAATTAAAAAAACAAAAAGTTTTCTTCTCGATAGTATCGGGCAGTTTTTTATGCCGCCTCCATAAGTTTCTTGTTGTGGAATTCTATAGGAGTAAGAATTCCCA
>Ga0310695_10005143_pt1 | contig 23122 bp, 22 predicted proteins | sample RumenRJG_04DNA_FD_203882 | JGI IMG/M metagenome (GOLD analysis project Ga0310695, IMG submission 203882) | Bovine rumen microbial communities from Lethbridge, Alberta, Canada - RJG_04 (v2) (version 2) | ecosystem: Host-associated > Mammals > Digestive system > Stomach > Rumen | place: Canada...
TTCCGTAAACATTCTGTATTTCAGCTTCTTACGCGGATTTGTCACTAAGCAAAAATTTTTTTTCTCGCCATTTATCTCCCGACAAAACGAGAAAATCACATTTAGATTCATCTTGAAATCATGAATCAAGAGGCCCGTCATCTCCCTGTACCTTTTAATAAGACGTAAATTAAAATAATAGATTAATATGGTGGGAGTTAGGAGCTGCAAGGCTTTATTTTTTTCACCGCAGTGAAAAATAGTACAACCACGAACTTAAGGATTAACGGAAAGCATTATGATAACGATACAAGACCTATACAACATTTTGGAAAACAAGATTGCCAATGAGGCGCAGAAGACGCTTATTAGGAATAACTTCCCTCCGCAGGTTGCGGAAAGGATGTGTGCGGCCATAGATGGACATGAAAAGGCAGAACTCTTCAAACGTATCCTGAACGAGTACAATGAGTGGTTATTGAACCAGCAGCGGCAGCAGATGTGTGTGCAGCAGTTTCTGAGGGAGTATTATGGCGGGTAGCGTGGGAATTACAGAATCCATGGAGTGTAGCTGCATTGCAGCGGAAACATGGAATCACGAATTTACGGAATAAAGGAGGAGGTAATGATGAAACGTATTGTTAGGATTAAGGTGATTGGTTCTGACGGTGCGTTTTTGTGGTTAAATAACTAAAGACTTATTAGCAAAATGGAAGTACGGGTAAAGAATCTTAAGATTAAGAATGAGCCCTTGAAATTTTATAAGGGTGACGAGAATGGAGTTGTAGTAGAAAAGAAAGACTATAAAACTTCGATATTTAAAAATCAATACATCCAAGCGCTCAACCTCTTTGATGAACTGTCAGAGAGAGTAGAAACGGGCAAGGAGGTATCGCAAACCAATATTATAGCTTTTTGTGGGGACAGGGGCGAAGGAAAAACATCGTGTATGCTAACCGTAAGGCATATCATAGAGAGTCGGGACTTGGATACATTCAAAGAATTGGTAGGCGGCATCCCAATGAAGCCTTTAGGGGGATATGATTTCTTAGAGATGATAGAGCCATCGTTTTTTGACCAGGAGCACAATATACTGGAACTGGTGATAGGACAACTTTATCGGAAATTTAAGGAAATAGAGTTGGATGAGAGATTTTGCGGGTCGGATTTATATAAGAGAGTTCTGGGACTGTTTAATAAAGTGAAGAAATGTGCTACACTGCTTATATCATCGACAACGAATCTCTATGATTCGATAGAAGAACTGGATGAATTGGCTGCTAGCATGTCACTTCGCAAATATATGAACGATCTCCTGAAAGAATACCTGAAGCTTGCAGGAAAAGAGATGCTTGTTATCACCATCGATGACATGGATTATAACTGGCAAGGGGCTTACGACATGACAAAAATGCTTAGCAAGTATCTGAGCGGAGATAAGTGTATTATCATGGTGTCGGTAAGCATTAAGCAGCTGGTAGAAGTGGTAAAGACCAGTTTTGAGAACGATATACAGCATGAGGATATCAGCATTGATTTTGATTCGATAGCAGCTAAGTATATCAATAAGCTGATACCATTGCACTATAGAGTGGAGATGCCTAAGGTGCTGGATATATGCGATACTCCCATAGAAATATACGAGCGAATTCCAGACGAGATGGATTTGCTTGTCGTTAAGTATGACACCATCAAGCAATGTATGGTGGAATTGATATTCCAAAAGACTCGCTTCTTGTTTTATAATAGCGTTTTGAATGTGTCGCTAATAGTGCCTGACGATTTGAGAAGTTTGAGACATTTATTAGGATTACTATTATCGATGGAGGATTATGATAAGAACTCCGACAAGGAAGAAGTAGTCAGAAGGAATATGGAGAACAAACGTATTTTCCAGTCGTATCTCTATCATACTTGGACTCAGCAACTGAAAAAAGAGGATAGAGAATTTGCACAACGTCTTGTGTATAACGACCAAAGTACGGTGAATAAGCTGGTTGTGGACTATCTGAAAAAGAAAACAGACGAGAAGATAAAAGAGGATGCGTTTTGTCAGGCAATATTTTCATCAGCCAACTACACTTACAACGTATCGGTGGGTGACGTGTTTTATGTGCTAGACTATATCTCCAGAAACGCTATAGACAGGGAGAGTAAATTGTTGGTGTTTTTCCTGAGATCGTATTATTCTATATTGCTGTACACCTATTATGACATGATATCAGAAAGCATTACGACTTTACACCCGGAAAGATTGAATAGTAATGAGGAACTTTTTAGAGCGGACTCTTGGTTCAACAAAGCAAACAGTATGCAGAAAATAGTTAACGGATCCTATTTTACGTACAAACCAGGAACGATTCTCAGAACGATGTTTGATGACAAGATTGTGGCCTTGGATCTGCTGTGTATTGATGCAAACAGACTGCATCAATTGTTGCACAGAATAAAAAAGGGATTATACCGCTACGATGCAATGGATAAAGAAGGGAAAAAGACTTTCCAGCAAGATTTTGTATTAGCAGAACTGTTTGTAATGTCGATATCCAGACGGACGTATGAGAAGGGAAATGCTAAGGTGGATATTGATCGAGACATCCCGAACCCATTCTTTGTGGAGTCGTTTGGTGAAGACGTGAGATACTATGTGTTTGATATATTGGCACCGTTTGTAAACTTGATTAACGTGAAGTTTACTTATGGACGATTCCAAGAGATAGCCGGAGATATGTATTCGTTTGCACGCGAGCATGAATGGACATTATTAAGAAAGATGATGAAGAAGGCTCTTGGTAACAGTGTAGCCCCCGAGGGCGAGGATAAACTTGACTATCAAGAGCTCAAACTGGCGTCGGACGCCATTATTAGGAACGCTGAAATCCTGACTATGCTAAAAGAACGGATAGAAAGTTTGGATAATGTGTTTATAAACGAACGTGCGCAGTCGAAAACAGTAGAAGGTTTTTACAGGCTTCTGACTGAAAATGCCGATATGAAAACCTACGAGCGGGTGAATGGAAAATATAAACACATAGGCTACCGATTCTTAGAAACCATTGCGGACGAACTGGAGCATTGCAATGAAGATGCATATTTGAACATCATCTTCTCGCAGCTTATGGAAGAACGAGATAAGAACAAGACCCAGGCAAAGAATCAACTGCAGGATTAAAAACAATGCATCGAACAAGAATAACACTCCAAGCCGCGTTTTATGACTACCCAATAGGTGATCTATACTCGTTGGTGTATAACGAGAAAAACAGAACGGGAGCGAAATTCCTATACGCGCTTGGGCAGACCATCGGTGTGAGGGATGAGAATGCAAACCAGGCTGTTAGCGGCATGGAGGTGACCAGACTGGGCAATCGTGGCGGTAATGTGATGGGGAATTGCTTTGAGGTTGCTGCAGAATTTGCTAGAGATGTGTTGGCTATAGCTGCTGACGGATTACTAAAAGTGAAATTTGAGCATCTGTTGAAATGGAGAGCGCTTACGAGATTGACAGGGGAGGACTTGCTGACTATAGCGTATCTGGCAAAGACTGACCAGCAAAACAGGACTGATTTCTGCTGGCATGATGTTATGGATACAGACTGCCCGTGGTTGGAAGATATACTGAAAGAAGGCGTTTGTGATATACATAGTCATCTAAATGCGAGCTTTGATGCCTTTCAGTTGAACTGGATTGGACTGATGAATCAAATAAAAGGTCGTAACGAACTGTTTGACCAGCTGGAGCATCCAAAGGATAATCCGGTGGTTCTGAGAGATTTTCAGTTCTCGGATTTGTATACTTGGTGTGTATTAGCTGCCAAAATAAGATGTTGTTTGTATGAAACGATTGTTGAAGGAACGATGAGCGAGGATCGTTTTCTGGATTTAATGGATGATTACTCCAATCTAAGGAATATTACTTATTATAATACTCTGGTTGAGAATGTAGAAGAATCAATCCTTACACAACGTTATATGGCACGAAGACGTTATCAAACCAATGACTTGCTAGACTATGCGGTCGATTTGGGTCAGGATGGATCTTTACTGAATTCGCCATTTTCCGTACTAAGCGGGGAACGCAGATTATTATATTCCGTGTTAAGAAAGTATTTTAACAGGCAGATACGACATTCAGAGATTATACAGTTTGTATATCTCTATGAACGAATCAAAGTGGAAGTAAGAAAGGAGTTGGTTCAGACAAACAGCAAGACGGGACTGGTGAACTTTAAACTCTACAATGGAACCAAAGATACTTTCTCGAGAAGGGACGAGAGGCTAATGGAGGTGATGAGGCTGTATGGCATACAATCGAGCCTTGAAAAACCAAACACCCTGCTTGAAGGAAGATTCTGTATGCATGAAGCAGATACATTTTTGGGATTAGACTACGACAAAGGGATTCATGGCGGTAATGTATTAGGAAAATACCGCGATAGACTGCGATGTGTCATCCATCTGACAAAGCGAAAGGTTTATTCCGGAGAAAGAAGAGGACAAAAGATTAGAGAGAAGTGGCTGAAGGAAATTAACCAAGCTCTGATAAGCCAACAACGTAATCCTTCGATAGTGGGAATAGATTTTGCCGGTTCTGAATTATATACCCGCCCAGAAATGGCGGGCCATAGTATACGATATGCCAGGGCACATGGATTAACGAACATAACTTATCATGTAGGAGAAGACTATTATGACCTGGCCGATGGGTTGAGAGCTGTTGATGAGATTATCAGATATGGCGAAATGGATGAACATAGCAGGCTTGGACATGCTTTGGCTATGGGCATAAACGCCAGAAACTATTATAAGCAGAATGATTATGAGATGGTATTGCCTAAACAATACAGGCTGGATAATCTGGTATGGATGATCAAGCGGTCGAAAGAATGGCGTTTGCATTTGGACCAAACGTTGGAGGAAAGCATGGTAGAAGAGTCAGGAAAGTTATATAGAGAGATAGGATATCCAAGAGTTTTTAATCTTGATGATTATTATGCCAGCATGATGCTCAGAAGCGATGATGATATGGATTATGTGGATGATTGGGCAGGGTTGCAAGATTGCGAAAATAAATGGAACCGCACGATGCTACTACAATTTAGGGAAGGAACAGATTATAGAACTATTGAAAGGGCTTGCAGACTTTATAACCTATATTTAGAAGATTCGATATATCAGAAAGGAAATATACCCATTAAGGTTCGGGTGACGAATGATTATATCAAGCAGATAATACGGTTACAGAAGGCTGTAGGCCGATTGGTAGTCAAGAAGGGCATTTGTGTGGAGTACAACCCGACATCGAATGTGCTGATTTCGAATATGAAGCGTTATGACGCACACCCTGTAAGTAAAAACAGGAAGTCCAAGGGTATAGCCAAGATGAAAGTGGCATTAGGGACAGACGATAAAGGTGTGTTTGCGACCTCGCTTTATAACGAATACGCGCTATTGGCTGCTGCCATGATGAAAAAGAAAAGAAGAATGGGCTATCCGGAGTGGTACGACAAGCATGTGGCTGAGTATTTAAAGGAGATAGCCGATGCGTCATTACAAAATAGATTTTAAAGATGGGAAAAGTAAAATATGATTTTTTAGAGTCGCTGAATAGAATTGCCAGAATCGTAGGCGGAAACATAGACTCGACAGACAGAATGACGGAAACTGTCGATATGAAAGTTGAACCAGAAATCATCAACAAGAAATTGACATTGGTGGTTGTCAAGATTGATTTTAACTTCAGTAATAAGGATTCGGAGTATCCGGAAAGAGTGTTTGCGGCTTTACTGGGAGAACTGAAAGAGATAGCCCGGGGCTGGGAGCAGTGTCGAATGGTGGCCGTGATAGGCAATAAGCTTATGGCTCTATATGAGACCACTATGAAAGAAGATGTGGACGATGTTATCAACATGGTTGGCAATATGATAGGCATTGCGGATGTGGTGAATTATCAATTCAGGGCAGTGAAGAAAAATAGAATAAAGATGGAAATCTCTATTAATTATGGACCAACGTGCTTGTTGAATTATGGTGACCCTCGTTGTAACATTATAGCAGATGATGAGCTGATAGAGGAGAACGAACTGCAGTTTACCCGGTCTACGCATAATGTGGTTATATCTTCCACCATATTTAATAATATTAAAGAAGAGTATAAGGGATTCTTTAAAGGAGGGAATAGGTTTACAGGAGAACCTTATTCGGGAAGTATTATTAATACGGGGATGGCTAAGTGGCTGGAAAAACAGGAAAAGAAGGGTGATTAAGGAAAGGAGATTGGAATAATGTCAGAACAAGATAATTTGATAGGATGCCATCCGAAATCACCACATATCTATGGGGATTGGTGGACATGTGTAGATATGCCTGTTAGTGAGACAAAGAAACATCGTTCGCTAGAGGAGAAAAAGGGAGCTAGGAAGGCCGCTGTCGATCAGATAGCTAAATGGCTTGTGGAATACCATCTGACAGAGATTAAACGTGAGGCAATAGAGAAAGCAAAGGCTATTCTGGATAAACACCAACTTAGCGAGTACATTGATGATATTTTGGTGTTGCCAACAGTTGATAAGACTAGAAAGGGAAATCTTGGCGAGGTTTTGTTGATTGAATATATCAAAGCAAGCAAAGGATATACACCATTTATCTATAAGCTGCATTACAACCCGAATGTGAATCAATCGATGAAGGGAGACGATGTGCTACTATTTGATGAAGCTCATTTGGAAAATGAGGTAGTGTATGGCGAATCTAAATTCAGGAAGGAACCTTCAAAGCAGGTGTTATCTGAGATGGTCGGAAATTTGGAGGGGGCAAAGAAATTGCCAGCATCTATCGGATTCGTGGCAAATATACTTTCACTAGAAGGTAGAAAAGAATTGGCCGCCAGCCTGATGGATATTCATATGAAACTTATAGCAGGCTTAGTGCCGCTTACCAATGTAGGCTTCCTGTTTAGCTCTATGTCAGCAACTCCCAGTAAAGACGTGAAGCAGGTTGTTGAGAATAACTTGACAACCAGTAATCCTCGTCTCGTGGTTATTTCGGTAGGTGTGGATAACCCACAAGAAATAGTTGATGATGCCTTCGCAAAGGCTGATGCAATACTAAAAGCGTAAAATAGCGAATATGTCGGTACTGGAATCAACAGATCAATATATTGCCCGATTATCTTCATTCCGTGGCATAGAGAATCAAGCCAAGGCAAGATACATCCTTTATGGTGTACATGAGAATGAAGAGAATTTTCCAAATTTTGACCGTCAACTGACTGTCAAAACGGTGGGTCTTGCCTTTATTTGTCTCGAAGTGGCTTGTTCATGTTTGTCCAAGGGGAATGTAGCTGAAGCGATGAACTATTTCGAGAAAGGCGCATCACTTCTAGAATATAATTACGCTGCTAAGCGAGATGAGAACGAAGGCATCACAGAGTTTAACCTGATGGTGAGTGGGTTGGCATATTATTGCGGGTGTCAATATTCAAAAGCATTCGTGACCATTCGCAAAAGCCGGTATGAGACACCTTTTACACAAATGATCTACAACTTTCTCTGTAAAGACTTTGCAGGTGTTGAACAGATAGTGAAAACCATTTTGTTGACGGAACCAGATGGCAGAGAAATAACAAATGCCTACAATATATTAGCAGCAAGGGCTTTTTCGCTGGTGATTGACTATTTCTACTATGGAGATGACGGATATTTAGAAAGGGCAGAAGATATATTAAAAGATGCGACTACTTTAGCCTTATGTGGTGATGACCCAGCTGTATGGTGGGAGTTCAGGCTATTGAGAATCATCTTTTGTCAATTCCGAGATTCATCACTTTGGGCAAACCTTAAAGATCATCCTCAGTATAAAGTCGATGACAACGGCTGGAGGGCTTTCTTCGAAGAATTTAGTGATGTGTTTGAGCGTAGAGGGTTGGAAATGCCTGATTGGGACAAAGAAGCGAAAGATACCGTAAAAAACTATATATATTCGTTATGCTTTAGAAAAGTGCCTATCACAGAACTTTTTATTTCTCAGCGTCATGCATTGGAAAAAGTGTTGGAAGAGGATGGCGCTGTAGTAAGTTTACCCACAAGTAGTGGTAAGACAAGAGTAGCAGAGATGGTTATCTTGCAAACACTTTTATATCGGAAAACTTCGAAAGTATTGTATATTGCGCCGTATAGGTCACTGGCATATGAAATGGAAGAAAACTTTTCGACGGCCTTCAAGACTATTGGTTATGTAGTGACTCACCTATATGGCGGTGCACAATTTACTTCTGTTGACCGAGACGAAATGGAGGAGGCTAGATTATTTATTGCTACGCCAGAGAAAGCAAAGGCGATACTTCGAAGTAATGCTGACGTGGTAAATTCTATCAAATTGGTTGTTATGGATGAAGGCCATCTTCTTGGAAAGCAGGACAGAGAAGTTGGCAACGAAATGTTTACGGAGGAACTGAAGTTTATTGTAAGTCATAATGGCGGTAAATTTTTGGTGCTATCGGCAGTGCTACCAAACGCTGACGACATGTCGTTATGGCTAACCAATCATCAAGACCGGGTAATCCAAAATGATTGGAGACCCTCTTCTCAGCGATTAGGTCTGTTATGTTACTATAGGAATCAAGTTAATATTGAGTGGAGGGGAGATTATCCATGCTTTAACAACCGCTTTGTGACGGGGAACAACAATAAGAAAACAGCTGTGGCCAAAGTTGCCATCCGTTTAGCAGAACTGGGCTCGGTATTAATCTATTGTCCAAAGACGAAAGAAGTGATGTCGAATGCTCAAGTGATGTTTCAACTGATAGAGGAAGATGATGATATAGACTGGGGTAACGACTTGGATTGGCGCCGGTTCTGTATGATATGCCAAGAAACCGAGGAAGATAAAGAACTTCTAAGATATGCAAAGAAAGGAATATTATGTCATCATGGAAACTTGAAGGACGACTTGCGGAGATATGTGGAGAGGTTGTTGAGGAAAGGGAAAGCCAGATTTATATATGCAACTAATACCTTGGCCCAAGGCGTGAATCTTGGAGTTGCTACGGTTATTGTGATGAATATATGGCGTGGAGCCGGAGAAAAACTGCCGAAGAATGATTTTTGGAACATGGCGGGAAGAGCAGGCCGTTCGTTTGTCGATACAGAAGGGAGAATATTATTTGTCTGCGACTGTTCGGATAGAGATAAAGAGGAATATCGTCGCAGAGTTGCTCACGAATATATAGACGAATTGGCATTGAATAATGCAGAGAGTGGAGTTGGTGTCTATTTGAGGCGACTTTGCGAGATACAAATAGAAACGGGCATTGATTTCGACTATCTGCTACAATTGATTACAGAGAACAATCTGGCGGGACTAGGCAATGATGCGGACTATAATTGGGCGAAGTTCTTTGAAATCATCGATGATTCATTGTATGAGCTTGACCTGAGAAATCGTGTTGATGCAAATGACGATGCAGCATGGGTGGACAAACATTTCAGGACAGCGCTATCGGTGATTCAAGAAACAGATGAGGAATTGCGTGAGAAGAGAATACAGATTTTTAAGGCAAGGGTAAAGGCTGTAAGGAGATTTGTTGGTGGAAATGAGATGCCGCAGGCTTTTGCCACGTCGGGTATCCCATTGAAAGCAGCGCTGTTTTTGGAAGAGAATATCGGTGAGATCACCAGAATGGCGGATGAGTATTTGGCATCTGCGATGAATCTTGATGATTTAGATTATTTCTTTTATCAGTTTGATTTGTTGTTGGAAGGTATACCATCGGAGCGGATTATCGTGCCTGACAGTGCGGAAAGAGATAGAATAAGAACTAACTGGTTGTCGGGGGCACGTATGAACTCTAATGATATAGGGATGGCGCAAAGTTATTATGGCTATACTGTATCGTGGCTACTGAGTGCACTGGCCAATCGATTTGCATCGAGAGAGGAAGAAGGGTATCAGGAGTTGTTTGAGATAGTGAGTCTGGTGGCTAGTTATGGACTGCCTTCGAAATGGGCTGTGCAGATTTATTTGAGTGGTGTTAATTCTAGAATGATTGCTACGGAGGTCTCGCAGAAGTTGGATGCACTTGATGGTGCTGGCCGACTATCGGAAGTGTACGGCTATTTGAAACAGCATGCTGAGGAAATCAGAGGTGATGAGAGATACAGCGAACTAGCGAGAGGTTGGATGGAGACGTTGTTAGTGGAACCAGAAGCACCTGTTCGTAGAATATCAAAATTGCAGAACTTTCAATTTGGAAGTGGAAATGAGGAGGCTACGGATGTGTTGTTCTGCAAGAGATATGATGGGAAAACTTATTTGTGTTCGGACGACTATAGGTATCATATAAGTGTTGAGGATTCAGATGGCCTGCCGTTTTCGAACGTGGCAGATGTGCCTGGGGTGTATTTTAATAGAGAAGGCGATGCTTGGCATATGGTGAATGTGAATCCGTATGTCGAAGTTGAGTGAAGATATTTAATGAGAGAATAATATGGCACTTTTTTCAGAAAGATATGGGTATTTGAAGCCTTCGGAGGTTATCATTCGCGGAGGAATAACAGAGGACATAGAGAATGCCGTCTGCTCGGCATATGACTATCTAAATGAGTGGATGAATGATATTGATGGTCACATGGAATATGACCATTACTATAATGAAATGGGAGTCTTTTTGTGGACTCAATTCTTGAATAAACGCAAAGAAGAGTATTGGCATCATAAAAGAAATATTCCTGTAGAGGTAGTAAAGGACGTGGATATACCATGGTACAGAAAACTTGATATAATAGAATTGTCCTGTAAATGGCTCCTGAGTTCAAACGATCTAGCTCTCCAATCAATAACAAGTGAATTTGTAAAGTATCTGAATCACGAGTTTGATAGATTGAATTATGCATATCGAATTGTAGATAAAGAAGTCGTAGAGATAAGTAGTGATCTGGAAATTGCGGCTATTGAAACAGCTATCGATAAGAATGAGAGTAATGTGAGATTGCACTTGCAATCGGCACTGCGACTATTAGCAGAGAAGCCTGTCGGGGACTATCGGAATTCCATTAAAGAATCCATATCTGCAGTAGAGGCGGTTTGTCGGGAAATGACTGGAAAGAATACCTTGGGTGATGCTTTGAATGAACTGACAAATAAGGGTGTTGAGATTCCCAAGGTGTTGAAACTTGGATTTGATAAGCTTTACGGGTATACTTGTAACGCAGATACAGGCATTCGCCATGCTCTTATGGATGAAGATGGTACATATGTTCCATCGTCAGCAGAGGCGGTATTTATGATAGTGTCGTGTTCTGCATTTATAAACTATCTGAACGCGAAAAAGGCGCGGTGAGATTAATCATTATATGCAGATATCATCGGTATACCGTTTCGCCGATATTATCAATAAATTTTATAAGAAGAAGTATAGATGGGTAATATGAACGAAATATTTGTTGCCATAGAAGATACTGATTATATTGAGACTCAGATAGGGATACTGTGTGAGAAGTATAGTAATCGATGTGGGGCAGATTATGTGCAACAAAGGGCGTTGTTCAGATAAGATGGAGGATGTAAAAATCTATTATAGTGAGCGCTTGGCTCAATTGAATAGTGAGATACAGACAAAAGGTAAGGGGATAAGCCCAATGGAACAGTTCTTGCTAGATAAATTCAATGCAGAGATTGGCTACTGCAATATCGCAATGTTTAAAGCAGGGATAGGTGCTATAGAAGAATTGAAGGGACTGGTAGAGATTGGAAAAAAGCACACAGAGAAGTTTGAGAAGGAATATAGGAGGAATGGAAAGAGTAAGGGGATGTATTTGTAGGTGAGGGAGGGGGAGATGCTATAATTCAAGATGAGCGGTGGTCCATACAGTGGAAAGAGATAACGAACTTCATGATTGCCAATAAAAGGCGCCTTCGAAGCTCATAGAATCGGAACGCGGAATGAGAAACTGGTGGAAACACCAACTGAAGCGTCTAAACGCGAATGAGCTGATGACCAGGGAATAAAGTTTTAATCAAACTATTAAAAATCATTATGTCTGAGAAAAAGTATGATTTGTTTATCTCTCATGCGAGTGAGGATAAGGATGATATAGTGCAGCCCGGCGTTTCAAAAGCAAAGGCCTCAGATGAAATACTGACACTCCTTGGCGTGACTGACAGTTTCTTGAAAGAAACGACGGGTATAGATTTACAAGTGATAACAAGTTAGGGGCATTTTGCCGTTTAGGATCCCGCATTGCTATGATATGAGGATGTAAAATGTTAAAAATGAGAAATAATTTGCAATAAATACAATCTGATTGGGCTATATTCGTTAACTTTGCAAGTTGGAATAGTATACCTACGAAAAAATGGATAAAATTGAAATAAAAGGATATAAGTCGATACACGACATGGAATTGGTACTGCAGCCTATCAATATACTGATAGGTGCCAATGGTAGCGGAAAGACCAATTTCCTGTCGTTCTTCGAGTTCCTGAGAAACATATATTCGCAGAACCTGCGCGGATATGTTGCAGAGCGTGGTGTGGAGAAAATATTACATAAAGGAGCGAAGATTACAGAAGAAATCTCGTCAAAGCTCTCTTTTGGTAGGAATAAATACTCGTTCACCATCAAGGCTGCCGAGGCAGGCTTTGTATTCACCCATGAGGGCTTGTGGTACAGCGGTAATCCCTATGTTTCTAATCCTCAGGAGATCTCGACGATGGGATATGAGTCGAATCTTCGACAGGCAACTGTGGCACGTGCCCAGTATATCAGGGATTATCTGGGAGGTTTGGTGAAATATCACTTCCATGATACTAGTGCGAATTCGCCATTTACACAGACCTCGAACGTGGAGAATGATAAATTCCTGCTTTATTCGAAGGGACAGAATTTGGCAGCATTCTTATATAATATCCGTGAGACAGCTCCAGTATCATATAACCTGATAGTACATACGGTGCAGTCGATAGCTCCATACTTTGGTGACTTTTATCTGAGACCAACAGAAAATGGTATGGTGAGATTACAGTGGACGAGTCGCTACTCAGAAACAATCTATGGTCCTACCGACCTGAGTGACGGCACTATTCGTTTCATTGCCTTGGCTACGCTTTTCTTGCAGCCAGAGTTGCCTGCTACCATTATTATTGATGAACCAGAGTTGGGTCTGCATCCTGCTGCAATCACGAAACTCTCGGGAATGATAAAATCTGCTGCAAATAAAAAGTGCCAGATTATAGCGGCTACGCAGTCAACCGATTTGCTGTCGCACTTCCAACCGGAGGATATCATTGCCGTGGATTTGGTGGACGGATCCAGTCGGTTCCAGAAGCTTGACAACAAAGCGTTGAAGTTGTGGCTTGAGAACTATTATTCTGTGGATGAGTTGTGGAAACGCAATATCATTTCGCAAGGACAACCTAATATCTGATGGCCATGAAAAGAATAGTAGTTATTTGTGAAGGTCCAACGGAAAAAGAGTTCTGTGAAACCATCCTTTCGCCCTATTTTGCGCCACAGGGTATTTATCTGAATGCACCGCTGATAAAACACTCCCATGGAGGCATTGTGCCATGGGGGTTGTTGCAAAGGCAGATAAACATTCATTTGCGATCAGAGCGGAATGCTTACGTTACTACCATGATAGATTATTATGGCATCACCAGCAAGCATAACTTTCCACAGTGGGAAGATGCTCGGCAGGAACCAGACATTTATAAGCGCATGGCAATTTTGGAACGAGGGATGAAGGAGGGCGTTGAAGAGGATTTGCGCTCACGTTTTGTCCCGTACATCCAGTTGCATGAGTTTGAAGGGCTGCTATTTAGCAACGTTGATGTGTATGAAAGGGTGATTCCCAAAGGAGATCTTGTTGGCGGTGAGGAGTTGAAGCAGATTGCAGCGACATTTGATAATCCGGAGTTGATTAATAATTCGCCAGAGACATCGCCGTCACACAGACTTGCACGCATCGTAAGAGGTTACGACAAGGTGGTATATGGTAACTATCTGGCCGAGAGCATTGGTCTGACCAAAATTCGTGAACGTTGCCCACGATTCAACCATTGGATAGAGAGCCTGGCGGGAGTGCGAGATTTGTAGCTTCTATGGATTTACAACTACTAAAAAATAAGTAACAGCAGTTGCAACTTCGAGATGAGGTTGCAACTGCTGTTTTTTTGTGGATATATGAAAAACCTTGGCGCGCTTCGCAGTGAACCAAGGTGTTGATTGTTATATAGATTATACGAACGAAGGTTTATAACCTGTCGCTTCGAGGCTTGTGGAAATATTTCATACTACTATTAGTTTAGAGGTGAGTTTTACTGCGGTGACCTGGCTGCAGCGCAGCATACTCAATGCTGGCTGGGAAACAGGGACACTTCTTGGCTACGTGGGGCAACTCACAATGCCCAACTATGCGGGCATCGGGGTATTCGGCGGTGAGTTCCTTCAGCAACTCGTAGAGCGAGTGCTTCTGGGCTTCGGTGCGAGTGTCTTCGGGAGCGCCCTTTTCGTTCAGGCCGCCTTCATATACAATACCGAGTGAACAGTAGTTATAATGGCGGGCATGGACGCCCTGGACACTCTCTGGCAACAGGGGGATGACACTGCCATCGTAGCGGACATAGTAGTGATAGGAGCACTGGCCATATTTGGCCTTGCCGCAGGCAATGAGGTTCTCAACGCTGAAAGGCATGTTGCAGGGGTTGGCTACGCAGTGGATTACAATGAGTTTGACGGACTTCAAGGGTTTCATAATTAGCTAAAATTAGATTTTTAGAACCAGTGAGGTGCACAGGACTGCACTGCGAGGGTACCGGCGACGGTGGTTATGACTGTAGCGAGGAATTTAAGGACCTTGGCTACGTTGTTCCAATTTACTTTTATCATATAGTTAAAATTAAATTTTAAAATTTAAAACCTATTCGTCCTTTTCTTTGGCGCAAAGAAAAGAACTAAAAGAAACATTCACCCCACCAAGGCCTCCCCTCCAGGGGAGGATGCAAACTCAAAGTCGCAGAAACCGACGACTTTTCGTGCTTTTTGGTATCGCGGGACTACGCGATAGAGTTTTTATAGGGGGCGCGATGGGGCGACTTACAAGAGCAAGAAAACGAACCAAAGAGAGATGAAAATCAAAGGTCTGAGCTAGCAGGCTGCGGGCATGCCAGGAGATGATTACTTATATGACTGTCGGAGCGGTCCTGTTGTGGCATCGCAACACCCCGGACTAGCCAGACCTTAGTTGATTATTGCTCTCGCTGCTTCATCAGTTTTGATCCATTCCGCTGTCGCCGGAGCCGCCGGTATTGCCGCTACCGCTGTTGCCATTGGTATTGGTTCCGGTAGATCCAGAGGTTGAAGACTTGGCTTTCGCCTCTACGAGGTCTTTGACATTCATGAACGAGGCCTTCTTCTTCAGCATCTTTGAAGAGAGGTTGCTAACGTCGGTTCGACTTGGTGAGAAACAAAGGAACAGACCGTTGATATTGGTTCCGAGGTTGAAGTCCTCCTCTTTTTCGGCACCAGTGCTCTTCACACTGAGGTAGAAAACTCCGAGCTCGCCGAACTGCACCTTCTTACCTTCCAGGAGCTGCTCGAGCATACAGTTCTGCAGCTTGTTGGCAATACCGAGGCAGACATCCTCACCATAGACGGAGTTGTGCTCCGACATATGCTTACAAAGCTCCTGATAGCTCATGGTCTTGGTGCTGACCACACGACCGTACCATTTGCCGAAGGCTGCGGTCTTTTCGTTCTTGTTTTGAGATACTTTTACGAGTATGGGCATAAATTAAAATTTAAAAGTTTAAAAATGTAAAAATGTAAGTGATTGCATCCGGAATGCAAGTGCAAAGGTACAACATTTGGGTAGGGCGATTTCCGCTATATGACCATTCTTGCCGATACTGGTAAATGCATGCAGATTCTTGCTGATTATTGGCTGGTATCAATGCAATATTTGTCAACAATCCATTTGACCACATTGGGAGGTAATGCTCCCTTGCCCTTGGGCATTCCCATTCGCCAAAGAAGGCGCTGATGGGGTTTTATCCATTTGCGCAGGGTACGGGCATCTACCCCGGCATAAGCAGCTAATTGCTGTCTTGTCATTGCTTTCATAACTGATGTTGAATTAGGTTGGTTTGCACGCAGAAAACTCCTTGAATTCTGCGTAAATTCACCTTGAATTTAGGCTTTATTCTCGAAGAGGTAATCGACGAGGTCAATCTTTCTTTGTTTCTGGTCGACGGTGGCGTTGGACTCGAGGAGGGGAGAGACGCGGAGAGGGTAGCGGAACTTATAGAGGCGCTGGGCCTCATTGGCGACCTGGCTCCACTTACGGTAGGCTTCGCCTTGAGGGTCCGTATCGGGGAAGATTATAACTCTGTACTGCAACAGAGGTTCCAGGAGGTCTGGCTTGAAAGTCTGGAGGCCGCCGCAAGAGAGCCAAATGTAGTCTGTGAACTTTTCACTTAGAATCACAGCTGTTTTTTCGCTTTCGACAATTGCAATACCCTTAAAATTCTCCTTTTCTTGCGTCCCGTTGGTAGCAAGCGAGCAAGGCTCGAGCGCTCTGGCGCAGAGAAAAGAAGTAAAAGAGACATCCTCCCTCCCAAGGCCCTCCCTCGAGGGAGGGATGCAACCGCTCCTACTCGTCGCTCTTTCATTAAGGTATCCTCGACCCATCAGAGGGTCGGGATGATTTCCTATAAGATGTAAACCAAATAAACAAGGTTGGAAGGTGAAGGTTGGGGGGAGGGTGTCCTTCATTAGGTGGTGGATCCAGGTGGGGGTGTGGGTTTTGTCGCGGTGACAGTCGGGCTGGTAGTACATGACCTTGCCGGTACGGACTTGCTGCTGGTCATCGATCTGCCAGAAGATGACCCCACCGTCCTTGGTGCAGCCGAGGCGATAGCGCTCTGCTGCGTGGCGCAACTGGGATTCGGTGAGATAGCCAGCAGAGACGGCGGATTTGCAAAATTGGGAATCAAGGGAGAGGCTCTTTTCGACTAGGGTTGCATCGAGGGGAGTGAGCTGTTCGGCTAGGGGCGTGATGTTTTCGGCTCTGTTGGAGCCGGTTGAACCACAGGGTACAGTCCCTATGATCTTTGCTTCGCTGCGACCACAGGTACAGTCCCCATGATTCAACTTCTTCGCTGCTGGTTTATCCTCTATGAGGGTAATGTGGAACTCGTTGACTAGCCAGTCGCAGGCTTCGATGAAGGACTTGTTGTCGTAGTCCTGCACCAACTTAATGACGTCGCCGCCTTCGCCACAGACGAAGCACTTGTAGATGTTCTTTTTCTTGTTGACGTGCATTGAGGGATGCTTGTCGTCATGGTACCAGCACTTGGCTCGACGGGTGAGTTTGCCGGTGCCATAGAGACTGATGCCGAGCTTGGAGCAGACTTCGAAGATTGGTACCTCGCGGATTTTTTGAAGATTTAATTCGTCGTATTTCATAACTTTAATGTTTTGCCGAAGGTGAAGCGTCTGACCCCATACGTAATTCTCTCTACGAGAGAGAATGTAGTATGTGGCGGCCCCCAGAGACTTCACCGTAGGCCGTTTAGAACGGTAAATCCTGTTGTACGGGCTCGGGGAGGGGCAACACGTACTCCTTTTTGCCGAAGGGATTGGTGGTGCAGAGGATGACCTTTTCGGCCACTGCCTTCTGCAGGATCTCGTCGTGCAGTTTGGGCTTGATGACTTGGGTGGCATCGTAGATGTGCGTCTTGAGGGTGTCCTCCTGATAGGGTTGACCGGCCGTCATGATATCGGCAAAGAGCTGCTTTACGTCGAAGACGTACTTGCGGCCCTCCTTGTGGGCGTATCTCGGATTGATGTCGGGCAACTTGTTAGAGCGGCCATCTTGCTGCATCTTGGCAGCCATCTTCTGCTGAGAGCGGAACTGGGCCTCAACTAACTCCTCGTGGGTACACAGATAGGGCAGTCCCTGATCGTTGACAGCGAACTGGAGCGGCGTGGAGATATCGTACTTTCGGGTATCGGTCTGAGCCCAGGTGAAGATGCGCTCAGAGCTCTTGGCACACTCGTACACCTCAAAAGCCTTGTTTTTGAGTTCGGTGCCTATCCAGCCACGAAGGTTGCGGTCTTCCTGCGACTTGTTCTGGTGGAGCACGCACACGATGGCGCAATGGTTGTCGGAAGCAAGGCGCATGAGTCGCTCGATGGTGTCTTGCGCCACCACACCGTCGTTGATATCGGCCACGAGGTCGCGAATACCGTCGAGTACCACCAGGTCGGGCTGGTAGCGCAGCACAAAGAGTTCCAAAATGCCTATACGGTCGGCCATGGCCTCGCCACGAACATTGAACACATCCATCAGATCGTTAGGGAACTGATCCTCGGCTATGCCTGTGAGGGGGATGATACGATTGCGCAGGATGTCTTGCGTCGACTCCTCGCTCTGCTCGGTATCATACCACAGCACGTGCAACCGCTTAGGCTCGATCCGTTCGACGGAGAGCAACTCGCTACGGAAGCACAGGGCCATGAGGATACTGCTGACGAATGTCTTGCCGCTCTTGGCTTTGCCCGACAGACCGGTGAGCTCGCCCCGCGCAAAGCAGGGCTTGCCGGCCAGACGGAACAGGAACTCCATGGGAGGGAGTATGGTCTGGGGCGTGATGCGCCTTCGGGCCTCCAACTGGCGCAGGCGCTGCTCCTGCTCGCAGGAGATGCCGGCAAGGCAGAGCTCCGAGCGAATCAGGCGCACAGAATCAGAGTTCCAGGTCATCCTCCTTCTGTTTTGACTCTACGGCATACTGACAATCGAGGTCCTCGTCCTGATAGATGAAATCAGAGAAGTAGAACCAGTTTTCGTTGAAATCATCGACACCCATGTGGGATGTGAGGCGAGCCATCAGCATACAGAATTCGGCGGCATAACGGTCGGCCAAATCTCGGATGGCTTCGTTGTTTCCGAGCGGGGAATAATAACCTTTGTCGGTTTCGTCGAGTACGATGGAGCGCAGAAACTGCGCCTTAAAACGATTAAAAAGCTGGATACAGCGTTGTTCGCGGTTGTGCATAATAGATAAATGTTTTAATTGGTTTAATAATTTGATGAGTTATTAGAATATTCGTGCTTGGACAGTAGCGGCGCCAATAGAGACGCCTAATACTGGGTGGTCGCTGCTTCCGCTTGCTTGCCAACGTGTCGACATAGGCGGGCAGAATATGGTCGAAAACATGGTCGATCAGGATTATGGCCCTTCGCTTGCACTCCTCGCGACCGAGGAAGTGCATGGTGTGAAGTACGATGCGCATGAAGCGCTTAACTGGAATATTTCGGGGCTCTTCGGGCTTAAGCCATTTGCTTTTTACGCCCGCAATTTGTACGAGAGCTGTGGTAAGCCCCTTGATGTGTTTCACTCTTTCGAGTAAACAAGCCATAAGCTCTCGTTCTGGGCCTGCCTCCATAGGGAGGATCGGCGGAGTTTTTAAATAACTCATTACTTCTTTTAATTTTTTAAATAATTAATATCTAATTTTGGCGGTACTACGACCGTTTGTCGCGTGCAAAGGTACTGCTATTCCGCGAAATGGTATAGGCGGCTATAGGCGTCTAGGTTCTTAAAAACTTTAATATTTCAGCCATGTCTTTAACATTTGTAAATACGAGATTCAATAATAATTCGATGAAACAAGACCCTGTCAGGGGACAGGTACCTGGCAGCTATTCATTTTCTTTCTGTTTCGCCAGAAAGATGTCCTTTTCTCTGTCGCAGAGAAAAGAACTAAAAGAGACACCCACCCCCAACAAACTTCCTCCTTTATATGGGGAAGCTTAACCGCTCCTTCTCGTCGCTCTTTCACTAAGGTACGCCTGGGCATCAGAGCCCTGGCGTGCTTTTACTGCGTGAAGTTAGAGGATGATAAACGTTAAAAATGGGGATGTAAGGAGAAAAAAACAGAAAAAGTTTGCTTTATATTGAGAACTTTTTGTATCTTTGCCAAAAATTCTAATTATGGAGAGAATAAATCGTAATTACTATATTGCTTTGGTTGGCAATTTGCTAGGCAAAGGTGAGGCTGTGGTACTGACAGGGCACAGACGTGCCGGTAAAAGCTGTATCCTGGAGTTGCTGGCGGCGGAACTGGCGCCTAAGGGTAATGTCATATACATAGATATGGAGAACCCGGAGAACGCTGACCTGGCTACATTCCGGGAGTTGTCGAATAGGATTAAGGCATCGGTGGTGGAAGGCCGTCGCAACTTCGTATTGATAGACGAAGTGCAGGAGGTGGTTGAGTTTGAGAAGGCCTTGCGCTATTGGGTGAAACAGGACGGCATGGATGTGGTGGTGACGGGGAGTAATGCGGCGATGCTGTCAAGCGATATTGCAAACTCGTTTGCCGGACGCTACCATCGCGTACATGTGAGCAGCCTGGACTATCAGGAGTTTTTGCTATTTTATGGTTTGAAAGACTCTGACGATGCTTTCTCGCAGTATCTTCGCTGGGGCGGATTGCCGTTTCTGTATCGTATACCATTGGAGGACGAGCGCACCAGAACGGAGTATCTTGGTAGCATTTACGATACCATATTTGTGAAGGACATCGTGCGCCGCAAGAACGTGCGCAACGTGTCGCTGCTGGACAATCTGGCTCGCTTTGTGGCAGATAATAGCGGGAAAGTGTTCTCGGCCAACAGTATAGCCAAGTATCTCAAGGGTTGCAGTATGGCTGTGAGTGCAAACACGGTGGGTGAATATATGGATGCGTTGTGTGATACGTATATGATTGACCGTGTGAAACGCTATGACATCAAGGGTAAGAGTGTGTTTGAGCAGCAAGACAAATACTATTTCGAGGATTTGGGACTGCGGAACTACTTGTGTCGTGATAAGCGGGCCCTGGATATCGAGAAAGTGCTGGAGGGGGCTGTTTATCTGAAACTTAAGCATTGCGGATATGATGTGTATGTGGGACAGTTGAACGGGAAGGAAATTGACTTTGTGGCCCGTCGGGGCGACGAGGTGATATACATACAGGTGGCCTTGCAGGTGACAGGTGAGGAGACCTACGAACGTGAATTTGGCAACTTGAAACTGATTAAGGACAATTATCCTAAATATGTGGTGACGATGGATCCAAATGTGGGACTGATTCACGACTCCGGTATCATGGCTTGTTCTGCCAGAGATTTTCTATTGAAACAAGTCATCTGATATCCCGCCATCCTGTCAGGGGACAGGTACCTGGCAGCTACAAAAGGTCGATGTCGAGAGGCATCGGCCTTTTTTTTGTTTCCCAAAATCCCCCATTCATTTTCTTTCTGATCCACCAGAAAGATGTCCTTTTTGAAAAGAACCAAAAGAGTTGTCCTTTTCTTTCGGCGCAAAAGAAAAGAACTAAAAGAAAGCCTCACCTACCCAAGGCCCTCCCTCAAGGGAGGGATGCAACCGCTCCTCCTCGTCGCTCTTTACACCAAGGTATGCTCGGGGCATCATAGCCCCGGCATGTTTTTCTTCGACTACGCGTAGCTGGTCGAATCTGTCAGGTACCTGTCCCCTGACAGGTTTGATTGCTTTATTGGCGCTTTGCGCTTTTGGCGTTAGCCAATATAACTAATACCTGAAAACACTTCTATGTTGCTTTCCAAATAATTGGAAGTTTTTTATTTTTAATTAACTGTTATATATCAATCAGTTACACTATTTTACTATTAAATGATAACTTTTGAAGATGTCACAATTTTAAGCCCGACACATAATGCCAGGTTGAAAGGAACTACCGACAACAGACCTATCAGACAAACTTCTATTAGATGATATGGCTCTCAAAGTCCGCACATCATTATACTTCTTCAGCAGATTAGGTAAGAACGCAACAAACTCGGGGAAGATAAAGCCTTCTAGCTTATCAGTGTTTTTTAGGAGTCGTTCTATGAAGTTGTCTAATAATCTGTATATCAATTACCCATATGGTATGGTACATATTCTTTTTCACTCTTCAGAACAGCTAAAATAATATTCGACAGTTTTCTGGCAATCCTAATTATTGCCTCCTGTGGTTTCATCCTTTCTCTGTATCTAAGATAAAGAGAGCCTAATCCCGGATCTTTTGCAATAGAGCTCCATGCAGCTTCGATAATCATTGGACCGAGTTGTTTATTGCCTCTAAAAGTTTTTTCACCATGAATAATCTTTTCACCACTACTATGACTGGTAGGAATCAACCCCAAATAGGCAGCAAATTCTCTTTCGTTATGAAAACGATTAACGTTATAGATCTCTGTAAGTATACTCATTGCAACAACGACTCCGATTCCAGGTATTGTCATTAGCAATTCACATCTGTGTTTATATCGCTCTATACGGCTCAAACTACGTAGCATGCGTGTAGCATTAAGCATATTTGAACGTATTGTTTCAACCTGTCTTATGAGAAGATCAAGTGAATTTCTAGTAGAAGATAGAAGAGTTACATCTCTTTTCAACCACGTCATAAAAGCACCAGACCAATGTGTGGTAGGCTTTTCAAAACAGTCAGGTAATGTCACTCCATTGTTATGAAGAATATGTTTTACCATGACTTTGTACCTACTCAATTCTTTTTGAATGCTTTTGCGGATACGTATTACAGAGCGATCGTCGAGATTCTCCTTTTCTCTGATGTATATTCCTCTAAGCAAACCTGCCTTAAGAGATTTTACAAGTTTAATAGAATCCAACCTGTCGGTCTTCATCACTTCCTCATATTGCGTTGTTGGCACATCAGCTGCATGTATTACAATACAATCGATGCCGACTTCTTTCAGGGTATAGTAGGTGGAGAACCCGCTAAATCCCGACTCATAGACAGCCATATAATCACCATCTGGGTAATGCTTCTTCAAAAAGTCAATGAGCACTTTGGCAGAAGCTTTCTGCGAATGTCTCTTTACAAACCCCACTTCTGGAGCAACTGCCACATCCCAATTTTTCTTGTGGACGTCGATTCCTATAAAAATCTTTTGTCCTTTGAAGGAAATGTTGTACTTTTGCATATGGTACGAGTTTTAATTGTTTATGTAATTTGTTTGTTAGCACTTGCAAATATACAATCCAATTATTATCGTACCAACTTTTATGCTTAAAAAAATATGAAAAACACACCGCGGGGGTGCCTTAC
>Ga0310695_10005144_pt1 | contig 23122 bp, 18 predicted proteins | sample RumenRJG_04DNA_FD_203882 | JGI IMG/M metagenome (GOLD analysis project Ga0310695, IMG submission 203882) | Bovine rumen microbial communities from Lethbridge, Alberta, Canada - RJG_04 (v2) (version 2) | ecosystem: Host-associated > Mammals > Digestive system > Stomach > Rumen | place: Canada...
CTGTATTTTCATAATAGTAACGATATGCTATTCTACCTTATGAAAAGCAGTTTTGTACAGAAAAATTTTGTGGTAAAATAATATTGCAACGTGTTTTGTCGGGCTGTTGCAGCCTGGCCAGTGTAAAGACAGTATCGGTTGCGTAATCTAAATAAATGTAAAAGGGGATAGTACCATGATCACCGGAAACAAAAAAGATATTGAAAAATTTATGCCATACGTGTCGGAAAGGCTTGGAATGGCATTAAAGTACATTGCGGAAACAGATTTTACGAAAGTGGAAAACGGGGAATACCATCTGGACGGAGATAAGGTATTCGTGCGGGTGGACCGCTATACCACGGAACCGAAGGATAATAAGAAACCGGAAAGCCATAACGCTTACATTGACGTGCAGTATCTGGGAGAAGGAACGGAAAAAATTTATTACGCGGCAAAATCGGAACAGCATAAAGTGATTGAAGATTATGCTGCAGACAGGGACCTTTTATTCTACGCTGACGCAGGGGAAAAGGACAGTGTAACCTTAGGTGACGGAGTGTATGCCATCTTTTTTCCCTGGGAGCTGCACCGGCCCGGCTGCCACGCGGTACACGGGGGCTGCCCTGTGCAGAAAGTTGTGGTGAAGGTGCTGGCAGAATAAAAACTTCTTGCCAAACCTGACAAAATGTGGTAATATGTGCAACGTTGAGTCAAAGTGCTGTGGGTTATGCGGATTTTCCGGAGTTTGCCCTTCACAATTTTTTGTCTGTATGCTTGCTAAAAAATGTAAAAAAGCTATTGACAAGGTCATGTGATTGTGGTAATATAACTCACGTAGTCGCTGAGACTACAAGCTAATTCCACCATAGCTCAATGGTAGAGCATTCGGCTGTTAACCGAAGGGTTGTAGGTTCGAGCCCTACTGGTGGAGCCATGTGGCCGGTTGGTCAAGCGGTTAAGACACCGCCCTTTCACGGCGGTATCAGCGGTTCGAATCCGCTACCGGTCACCACATTTTTTTTGGGCGCTTAGCTCAGCTGGGAGAGCGTCTGCCTTACAAGCAGAATGTCAGCGGTTCGATCCCGTTAGCGCCCACCAATTTAAAAGAAACAGTTCAGGACAGGTAATGACCTGTCTTTTTTATTTTCACGAAGAGTGATCTTCATTTTCAATTGCGTATGATTTTGTTTTAAAAGAAATTTGTGCTATAATTTTATAGACTGCTGTGGATGTTCTTCCGGTTCCCTCTTTTTCAGAGTATGAAAATGGATGAAAATGCTGCAGCATCTGTCACCATATTGGATATAGTTCAGGAAAGGATGTTTACCATGTTATATGTAAAGCGGATCACCGCACTGCTGGTTATGGCGGTAACGTTAATGCTTGGCTCCCTGCCTGCCATGGCAGCGGATTTGTCAGTAAAAGAAAATAAAACAAAAGCGGGTGTTACCAATGTGACGGTTCCTTATATTTCAGGGGCTGAAGGGGGAAAGCAGATTGATCTGCTGGTGAACCGGACTGTACTTTCTGCTGTAAATGCCGAACTGAAGAATATTTTATCAGAGTCAGAAGTGAAAGATTTTGATGCATCCCATAAAGATGAACCGGAACTGTCCGATGCTCTTCGGTACAATTCGGATTTGGTGAAATACACGGATAAAATGATTGCCGGAAAAACTGCTGCCGGCAGGTCTGCCGCTTCCTGGTATGTCCGCAGCGAGTATGAGGTTAAGGCTGCAAGAAGCACTTTCTTCTCAGTTGTCCTGAAAATACGTACATATACTGGCGGTCCGTCGGATAAAGTGATCTGGAAGACCGTGAACTTTGATCTTAAAGATGGCAGACAGCTGGCGCTGAAGGATCTGTTTGAGGCTGAGGCAGATTATGCTTCCCGACTCCGGACACTGATCGGGTATCAGCAGCAGGGGCGGGCGCGCCTTATCCGGCATATCAAAGGGAAGAATGTTGCAGATCCGGTTCCGGTAACTATTACAGGCCAGGAAAGTTTTTACGTAGATGACCATTATAACCTGGGAATTATCCTTAATTCTGGTGAATCAGGAACCGCTCCTGCAGGAAATGAAGGTGCGGCGACCGATAAACAGAAGCCCGGCCCGGCCACAATAGAGGTGTACGACATTTCTTTGAATGATTTTGCGGATTTAATAAAGTTGTAAAAATGTATATTCCGTGTTAATTGTCATAAAATAGGATGTAATACAACTTTAGTTGTAAAGCTGTTTTGAATTTCTACCAAAATAGTTTGATTTATCTATGTAAATAGTATATAATAAGCTTGTAAATACTTTATGAATCTGACCCCTGCTGCTTTTATGCAGCAGGGAATTCATATTTTTGCAGGATGGATTTTACATAGCGCTTTATAATAGGCAATCATTTGACAGAGGTGGATCGGATGAATAAGGAAGAGTTGAAAGCTGCGGTCTGCAAAGCTATCGACGAAGCGGCGGCGGATATTGAAAAGCTGGCGTTGTGCATCGAGAGCGAACCGGAGCTGGGTTTCAAGGAAACCAAAACGGCGAAAAAAGTAGAAAACTATATGCGGAACCTGGGCTTGGATCCCCAGACGGGACTGGCTCTCACCGGCGTAAAGAGCCGCGTGAAAGGCGGGAAACCGGGACCTACAGTAGCGGTGCTGGCGGAATTGGACGCCATCGGCACTCCGGACAGTCCCAAGGCAGATCCTTTGACCGGGGCGGCCCATACCTGCGGTCATTTCCTCCAGACCTCCGTTATGCTGGCGGCCTGCACCGGCATTGTGAAATCCGGCGTCATGAAAGATTTAGCAGGGGACGCGGTGTTTTTCTCCGTGCCGGCGGAAGAATATGTGGAAATCACTTATCGAAAAACATTGCGGGAGCAGGGCAAGCTTCATTATATCTGCGGCAAGGGCCAACTGATCTACGAAGGTCACTTTGACGATATCGACATGTCCATGATGATGCATTCCCAGGCCAACATGCCCCAGAAAGCGGTGGCTATCGGATCTTCCAGCAACGGGTTTGTTGGCAAGACCGTACAGTATATCGGCAAATCCGCCCATGCGGCCAATGCCCCCCATGAAGGCATCAACGCCCTGAACGCGGCCTGTCTGGGAATCATGGGCATCAATGCCCTGCGGGAAACTTTCCAGGAAAAGGATATTGTCCGGGTACATCCTATCATCACCAAAGGCGGCGACCTGGTGAACAACGTTCCCTCTGATGTGCGTATGGAACTGTACGTGCGGGCGGCGACAATGGAAGCCATCGACAGCACCCATAAGCGGGTGGACGCAGCTCTGAAAGCCGGCGGCGATGCCGTAGGCGCAGAGACGGTGATCGAAACCCTGCCGGGCATGATGCCCCTTCACTGCTGCAAGGCTATGAATGAACTGTTTGTGGAAAACGTGAAGCAGTTCTCGCCGGAAACCGAAGTAGTAGATGCCGGTCATTTCAGCGCTTCCACAGACATGGGGGATGTTTCCTGCCTGATGCCTGCTATCCATCCCTTTATCGGCGGTACTGACGGATCCCTGCATACGAAAGATTTTACAGTGACGGATTTCTCCGCGGCAGTGATCACACCGGCCAAGGCTTTTGCCCGGATGATCGTGGACCTGCTGTATGATGATGCAGCCTGCGCGAAACAGATCCTGGCGGAAAACAAACCGCTGCTGACCAAGGAAGAGTACATCGCCAAGTGCGATTCGTATTTTTCATAATTTGCAAATAATTCCAGAAAACGCTCTGTGTTTTCTGAATTATAAAAATTTTATTTTAGGGAAGTGAAAAAAATGACAGATTTCCGTCTTCATCTCATCGTTCTCATCCTGATCATTGTGGCGGAAAAAATCGGCAACATTTCCATCAAAGTCGGCGTGGGCACCATCGTGCTGCTGCCTATGATGTATGCGTTGCTGATGGGCGTTATGACGGCGCCCCGGTTTACCAAAATTTCCACCGACAAACAGGTCAAAACAGCCAGTTCCCTGCTGGGCGTGACCCTGATGCTGCTGATGGCCCGGTACGGCACCCTGGTAGGTCCCAGCCTGCCCAAAATTTTAGCTGCATCCCCGGCCCTGATCCTGCAGGAGTTCGGTAACCTGGGCACCATTGTCATCGGCGTTCCCCTGGCTGTATTTGTAGGCCTGAAACGTGAAGCCATCGGCGCTGCCCACTCGGTAGCCCGCGAACCGAACGTAGCCCTTATCGGCGAACGGTTCGGCCTGGACGGCGCGGAAGGCCGCGGCGTTATGGGCGTTTACATCTGCGGTACCGTTATCGGCACCATCTTCTTCGGACTGATGGCCAGCCTGGCAGCGGCTTACCTGCCTTTCCATCCTTACGCCCTGGCCATGGCTGCCGGTGTCGGCTCCGCCAGTATGATGACGGCAGCGGTAGGTTCCCTGTCCGCCATGTATCCCCAGATGGCAGACCAGCTGGCTGCCTTCGGCGCAGCGTCCAACATGCTGTCCGGTCTGGACGGCCTGTACATGAGTATCTGGATGGCCCTGCCCTTTGCGGAATGGCTGTATAAAAAGAGCTACCGCATTAAATACGGTGTAGATCCGGAACCGCCGGTAGTGCTGAATTTGACGGAAGGAAAGGACGGTGACGCGAAATGAAGATGAGTGAAACTTTAGGCGTTCTGCTGATTTGCGGACTTCTTTCGTTAGTTGCCAACGTAGTTGGAACAAAATTCGGTTTCTTTGAAGCCATTCCCGGCATGCTGTTTCTTATTGCCCTTGCCTTTATTGGCATCTGGCTGGGCAAGGTGATGCCTGGCGGTATCCCCGGCGTTGCTTATGTAGTAACCATCGGCTGCCTGCTGACCTATCCGGGCCTGCCCACTGCGGCTCCTATTACGGCAGCGGTTTCCAAGGTTGGCTTCCTGCAGCTGTGCACCCCGATCCTGGCTTACGCCGGCGTTGCCATCTGTAAAGACCTTGATGTGTTTGCAGAAAGCAGCTGGCGTATCGTTGTGGTAAGCTGTGTGGTATTTATCGGCACCTACATCGGTTCCGCTATCATTGCTCAGCTGATTTTGAAGGCAATCGGACAGATCTGACCGTCACCGGTAGTCACTGTTGTTTGCATCGATTTCTGGCAGCAACGGTACAATTAAATTGTAAAAAATAAATGTCGGATGCTTCTTCCTGTATTCCAACAGAGTATGGAAGAAGATGTCCGACATTTTTATTTGAAAGATTCAAAAAGTAAATAATTGTTATAAATGATACACTTCATTCATGATTTTACTGCATAAAAAAATATATTGCCCGGATAGTCGAAAAACAGGTGAATTTTTGCTAAAATTGATATAATATTACTAATAAACTATGATTTAGCTTTTAGATCAGGAAGGGGAGTATTTATGAAAATTATAAATCACTTAAAAGGAACGAACCCGGGAGTATCCTGTGAACTGTTTCCGCCCAAACAGGGATCCCAGTTAGCGAATGCGCTGGGAATCGTGCGATCCATTGCGGAGCAGAAGCCTTCTTTTATCAGCGTAACTTACGGTGCCGGCGGCTCCAACGCCGGAGAAGCTGTTGCAGTTGCGGCGGAAGTAACAAAATGCGGCGTGCCGTCCATGGCACACCTGACCTGCATTAATGCAGATGAAAAAAAGATTGAAGGCGTCCTGAGCCAGTTGCGGGACAGAGGTATTAAAAATGTGCTGGCCCTCCGGGGCGATCTGCCGGAGGGCATGACACTGGAAAATGCAACTTTTCAGCATGCCAGCGATCTTGCAAAAAAGATTAAGTCTTATGGTGATTTTTGCGTAGGTGGCGCCTGTTATCCGGAAGGGCATCCGGAAAGCGCGGGGCTCAACGACGACATTGAAAAACTGAAGATCAAAGTGGACAGCGGCGTAGAGTTCCTGGTGACCCAGATGTTTTTTGATAATGACATTATGTACAATTATATGTACCGTCTGCTGGCCCATGGTATTACCGTGCCGGTAGTACCAGGGGTAATGCCGGTGACCAATGCGGCCCAGATCCAGCATATCTGCAAACTGAGCGATACGAAATTGCCGCCGCGGTTCCGGGCTATTGTGGAAAAATTCGGGGATGATCCGGAGGCTATGAAGCAGGCGGGGATCAATTACGCTACGGCCCAGGTGCTGGATCTTCTGGCTAACGGGTTTATGGACGTACACATTTATACCATGAACAAGCCGGAGATCATCGGGGGGATTTTACAGAATCTTTCCTGTATCATAAAGCGGTAAATCAAAATTTATCTGTTGAGACTTACATGCCCGGCCTGATACCACCTGCACGCAGCGGCACGCCCCCGAAGGGCGCGAGGAGGAAAAGTACAAAGCCGGGCTTTCAACTATTCCGAAAGGTGTGAACAGCAGATGTCATGGCTGTGCGCCAACGGCGCAGTGCGCAGTCAGGCACCGAAGCGTTAGTGCCGCAAGTAAAGGTTGCATCAGCCGGGCAATCTAACGTACAAACTTCAATTTATAACATATTATGTCAGAAAAAATTTTATTTAACAAAAATGAAGCGTTGCGCTATTACCGTGCGCAGGCCGGTGACGTGAAGGCGGCAGCGCTGATTGACACAGCTTATGAAAAACTGAAAAAGGATTTGCAACCGCGCTGCACGGTGAAAAGATTCAGATGCAGCGTTTGTATGGAACAGGATCAGGGCTGTGTAGTTTTGGATAACGGTACGGTGTTTCACAGTAACGCGCTGGCCCGTTATATAGGCAACGCAGAAGAATTGTTCCTGTTCGGCGCTACATTAGGAAGCCGCATTGACGTAGCACTGCGGCGTATGGCAGTGACCAGCGTGGCGGAAGCGGGAGCTGGCCAGGCGGTGGCGGCGGCGTTGATAGAAACCTATTGCGATGACTGCTGCAACTTGTTACAGGCGCAGCTTCCTGAAGGGAAAAAACTGAAGTGGCGTTTTTCTCCCGGTTACGGCGACTGGCCCTTGGAAGAACAGAAAATTTTGTTTACGGTACTGGACTGTGCCCATACCATCGGCCTTACCCTGACGGAAAGCTGCATGATGGCGCCGGTGAAATCCGTGACGGCTGTAATGGCCATTGAAGATGTAAACGGGACAGTTACAGAAAACGAAATCAGTAAATGCCAGCGTTGCGGAAAAACAGACTGTGAATTCAGGAAAAAATATTTTTTGTAAAGATCCAGAACGGAGGAAGTTGTATGTCGATCCTTGATTTTCTGGGAAAAGAAATTTTATATTTTGACGGCGCTATGGGAACCCGTCTTCAGGCTGCCGGTATGAAACCGGGAGAGCTGCCGGAGGTCTGGAACATTACGCACGGAGACATTGTGGCAGATATCCATGCCAGCTATGTACGTGCCGGTGCCAATATCTTAAAATCCAACACATTCGGGGCCAATGCCATGAAACTGCAGGGCTCCGGATATTCTGTGGAAGAAGTGGTGCTGGCCGCCTTTGCAAACGCACGGAAGGCGTTTCGGGACGTCGGCAGAGCGGGACAATCTGTTCCCGGAGTTTCGGAAGATAAACAGTTTACTGCCCTGGATCTGGGACCTACGGGAAAACTGCTGGCACCTTTCGGGGACCTGCAGTTTGAAGATGCCGTTGCTTTATATGCGGAAACAGTCCGGGCCGGCGTAAAGGCGAAAGCCGACCTGGTCCTGATCGAAACAATGAGCGATACCTACGAGGCCAAGGCGGCCATACTGGCGGCAAAGGAAAACAGCGACCTGCCCATATTCGTTACCTTTACCTTTGATAAGGACGGTAAGTTGCTGAACGGCGCCGATGTGGAAACGGCAGTGCTGATGGCGGAAGGACTCGGTGTGGATGCCGTTGGCTTCAACTGCGGGTTGGGGCCGGACCTGGTGGCAAAACTGATGCCCAGGGCACGGGCCGTTACCTGTCTTCCCCTGATTGCCAATCCCAACGCAGGCCTGCCGTTGGAAAAAGAGGGGAAAACTGTTTTCACTACCGGCCCGGAAGAATTTGCGGAATACATGCTGGATGTTTACAAAGAAGGCGCTTCGGTGCTGGGCGGATGCTGCGGCACCAATCCGGAATACATCCGTCTGGTGGCAGAGCGGACGCAGGGACTGCAACCGGTTCAGGCTGCTGTGCATGGCTGCGGGGCTGCAGGGAAAGGAATGCAGACTTCAGGCATCATTCCGGCTGATAAAGATTCCACAGCCTTTTACATTGGCTCCGTTACGGCCGTTACCGGCTACGGTGCGCCGGTTTATTTCGGTAAACGGCCTGTGCTGATCGGGGAACGGATCAATCCTACGGGCAAGCCTCTGCTGAAAGAAGCCCTGCGCAACAACGATATGGATTATGTGTGCCGTCTGGGTTTGGAACAGCTGGACTGCGGCGCTCATATTTTAGATGTAAACACAGGCCTTCCGGGGCTGGATGAAGCGGTCACTCTGGCGGGAGCCGTTACCGGTCTGCAGGCTGTCACGCCCGCTCCGCTGGAAATCGATACTTCCAACTATGAGGCGATGGAAAAGGCCCTGCGGCTCTATAACGGTAAACCCTTGCTGAATTCCGTCAACGGCAAAAAGGAATCTATGGAAAAGGTGTTCCCCCTGGCGAAAAAATACGGGGCGGCGGTGGTAGGTCTGTGCCTGGATGAAACAGGTATTCCTGACACAGCGGAAGGCCGTCTGGCCATAGCTGAAAAAATACTTGCAACTGCTTCGGATTACGGTATTCAGTCGAAGGATATCATCATCGACCCTCTGGCCCTGACGGTGAGCACAGATAGCAGGAACCCGGCCATTGACATTGCAGTGATCAAAGCGCTAAAAGAAAAAGGCGTCCATACGGTGATGGGGGTATCCAATATTTCTTTCGGACTGCCTAACCGGGACGGGGTGAACAGCACCTTCTTCGCCATGTCCCTGGCGGCGGGGCTGTCGTCGGCTATCATGAACCCCCAGAGCGACCGGATGATGGAAACCTACCGGGCTTTCTGCGCCTTAAGCGGGGCAGATGAGGGATGTAAGGATTTTGTGGCCCGATACGCTGACGCGCCAAAAACCAAAGCTGCTGCGGCAGTTTCCGAATACACACTGTACGATGCCATTGTCAAAGGATTAGCAGAGCAGAGCGGAACGGCAACGAAAAAACTGCTGGAAGAAAAAACAGCGCCGTTAGATATTATCAACAACTTTATTATTCCCGCGCTGAATACGGTGGGGGAAGGTTTTGGCAAGAAGACCCTGTTCCTGCCCCAGTTGCTGATGGCGGCAGACGCGGCCAAAGCTGCTTTTGACGAACTGAAGAAACAAATGCAGGCCGGCGGCACGGAAAGCAGCGCCCGAGGCGATACCATCGTGCTGGCCGTAGTAAAAGGGGATATCCACGATATCGGGAAAAATATTGTGAAAGTACTGTGGGAAAATTACGGCTACCATGTGGTGGACCTGGGCAAGGATGTGCCTGCGGAATCTGTGGTAGAAGCAGTGGAAAAACACCAGGCGAAGCTGGTGGGACTTACTGCCCTTATGACCACGACCGTGGCCGCCATGGAAGAAACTATCAGCGCCCTGCGGGATGCAACTGACACGAAAATTTTAGTAGGCGGCGCTGTTATGACCCAGGAATATGCAGACACGATCGGAGCAGACGGCTATGCGCCGGATGCAGTAGCGGCAGTGGATTATGCCAACCGGATATTCAGGGAAGAAAAAGAATAGAAGAAGACTCTGATAACTCAAAATAACAGTGGGAAGGATTCATATCCCGCTGTTATTTTTATGAAGATTGTCATAAAAAGATAAAAAATTGAAAGTCCATAACTTTTTAAGTTTTTTTAGAGTGGACACGTCCACTTAAAAACCTAAGTAATGTTTTTTATCAAAGGATAAACGTATTAATAAAATGCTTCTTTGACTGATTTTACTTTATCGATTAAGGGAAAAATAAAAAAATAAAATGTTTTTTATTTAAATTGTTACAGTTTTTCAGGTGTTGCCTTGCGTGGACAAAAATGCTATAATCCATTTATATTCTAAAGCAATATCTTATATGCAAAAGCAACATCTGTGTTCAAAAGGAATGATTAAAGGAGGAGTATCGTTTATGAAAATGAAAAAATTCGTATCTGCATTCTTAGCATCTGCAGTAGCATTAAGCCTGGTAGCAGGCTGCGGTGGCGGAGACAAGAAAAAAGCTGAAGAGAAAAAACCGGAGGCTGCTGCAGGCGCAGTAAAAGTGGGCGTGTTCCTGCCTTTGACCGGCGATAACGCGGCTGGCGGTGAACTGGAACTGCGGGGCATTAAATTAGCCAACAAACTGCATCCGGAAATCAACGGCAAAAAAATCGAACTGGTGGTAGTTGACAACAAATCCGATAAAGCGGAAGCCGCAAACGTAGCTGCCCGCCTCATCGAAAAAGATAAAGTAAAAGTGATCCTGGGTTCCTACGGTTCCTCCCTGTCCATGGCGGCAGGCAATATCGTGAAGGACAGCAAGGTTCCGGCCATCGGCACCAGTTGCACCAATCCCCAGGTTACCAAAGGCAACGATTATTATTTCCGCGCCTGCTTTATCGATCCTTTCCAGGGTACCGTTATGGCTAACTATGCCTTCAAGAAAGGCGCCAAAAAAGTTGCCATCGTACAGGAAGTTTCCAACGACTATTCCGTTGGCCTGGCGAAATTCTTTAAGGAAGCCTTTGAAAAACTGGCCGGCCCGGGCAGCGTAGTGGAAATTGCCAACTACCAGACCGGCGACAAAGATTTCAGCGCACAGCTCACCAACCTGAAAGCCAAAAATCCGGACGCCGTTTTTGCACCGGGCAACTTCACCGAATCGGCGCTGCTGGTTAAACAGGCCCGTCAGCTGGGCATCACCGTTCCCTTCTTAGGTGGCGACACCTGGGAAACCCAGGACTTCATTAACGTAGGCGGCAAAGATGTAGAGGGCGTAGCTTTCTCCAGCGCTTTTGACAGCACTAAGGCAGCGACTCCGGAAGCGAAAAAATTCCTGGACGAATACACCAAAGAGTATAAAGGCGAACAACCTGGCGGCCTGACTGCACTGGCTTACGACTCCTACCTTATCGCTCTTAACGCCATGAAGACTGCCGGCGTTGAAGACAGCAAGAAGATCCGTGACGCCATCGCCGCTACCAAAGATCTGGAAACCACAACCGGCAAGACCACGCTGAACGCTGACGGCGATCCTATTAAATCCGCCGTAATCAAGACCGTTAAAGAAGGCAAATTCACTTATATGGACACCGTAAATCCGGAAGACCTGAAAGCGAAATAATTGCAAAGCTGAATAATTGCAGTGAAAGGCTCCGCAAACAGAAAACAGCATAACGTCTTTTTCTGCAGCGGAAACAACACTGTGCATGTACTCCCTGCTTCCCTCCCTGCGGGGGAAGCAGTTATTATTTATGGAACAGCGGATTCATTTTTCAGAAATCGCGTATCCTTTTTACAATTGTGCAGCTTGTTTGCAAACGGTAACTTTTTTATTAACGCAAAGCATATGAATCCATGTTTCTAACCTGAGGTGCTTTATATGGAGCTTTTTCAAGCGATTGCCAATATGACTGGGGCAGGTCTTGCCCAGCATCTGGTGAACGGTATCTCCCTGGGCAGCCTGTACGCCCTCATCGCCATCGGTTACACCATGGTGTACGGCATACTGCTGATGATCAACTTTGCTCACGGCGATATCGTCATGATGGCCTGCTACTTTGCTTTTTTTGGCATTACGGCTTTCCACATTCCCTGGTATCTGACGTTCATCGGCACCATTGCTGTTACAGCCTTGTTGGGTGTCGTCATTGAAAGGACAGCTTACCGTCCACTCCGGGACGCGCCAAAAAATTCCGTGCTGATCTCTGCTATTGGCGCATCCTTCCTGCTGGAAAACTTGGCAAACTATCTTTTCAGCGGACGCCCCATGCATTTTCCTGACATTCCGTTCTTATCCAGTATGATTTCCGTAGGTGGGGTACAGATCCAGGCTATATGCCTGTTCATCCCTGTCGTTACGGTCATCTGCCTGTTCGGGCTGTTGCATATCGTTAACCACACCAAGACCGGTATGGCCATGCGAGCTGTGTCCAAGGATTATGAAATCGCCAGGGTCATGGGCGTTAACATCGACAACATCATATCCATCACCTTTGCCATCGGTTCCGCACTGGCAGCCATCGGCGCCATTATGTGGGGCATCCGGTATCCCGGCATCACTCCCTACTTAGGAGTCATGCCCGGACTGAAATGTTTCATCGCAGCGGTTATCGGCGGCATCGGCAATATTAAAGGCGCGGTCATCGGCGGCTTTATCCTGGGACTGGGGGAAATTCTCATTGTGGCGTTTTTCCCGCAATTCTCCGGATACCGGGACGCCTTTGCCTTTATCATGCTGATTTTGATTTTATTCTATAAACCTACCGGTTTATTAGGCGAAAAAACGACGGAGAAGGTGTAATCATGAACAATAAACGAAATCTCATACTCACCCTCGTCGCTATCGTCGTACTTTTCGGTGTTGCATGTTTTGTACAGGCGGAAGTAGACTCCTATATCCGGCGCATTGTTAACCTGTGTCTCATTTATGCCATCATCGGCTTGTCAATGAACGTGACTAACGGTTTTGCCGGTCAGTTCTCTCTGGGTCAGGCAGGTTTCATGGCTATCGGTGCCTACATGGTGGGCATTTTCACGGTGCCGGTGGAGCTGCGGGCAGATGTATTTTATGCTGTCCCCATGAACCCCTATTTAGTGAATATCTATATGCCCCTGGGGGTGGCCCTGGTCCTGGGCGGCGTGCTGGCCGCCATCGTGGCCGGCCTTATCGGTACGCCAGTGTTGCGGCTCCGGGGGGATTACCTGGCCATCGCCACACTGGGTTTTTCTGAAATCATCCGTATTGTCATCACCAATGCTACCTCCGTTACCAATGGGGCTCTGGGCATCAAAAATATTCCGCCCCTGAATGATGTGCGGTACATTTTCCTGGCAACGGCCATTTCCTATATTTTGATTACGTTGCTTCTGAATTCTTCTTACGGCAGGGCCTTCAAGGCCATACGGGAAGACGAGATTGCGGCGGAGGCTATGGGCGTTAACCTGTTCTATCACAAAAACCTGGCCTTTATGGTAAGCGCATTCTTCGCCGGCATCGGCGGAGGTCTCTACGGCGCTTTGTTAGGCACGGTGGATCCCAAAAACTTCCTGTTTACCTTAACCTACAACTTCCTGCTGATCATCGTGCTGGGGGGCATGGGCTCCGTTACCGGCAGCATGTTCGGCGCCATCATCGTCACCGGCGGGCTGGAATACCTGCGAATCTTCGACGAACCCCTGGAACTGATGGGGGTAGCGATTCCCCTGTTCCGTCCGGGTCTGCGCATGGTTGTGTTCTCCATCTTGCTGATGATCTGCGTCCTGTTCTGGCGTCACGGCATCATGGGTACTAACGAGCTGACCTGGGAAAAAATCATACATTTTATCAAACACCCGCTGGACGGTTTCCGGAAAAAGGGGGTGCAGGGTAAATGATCAAAACCATTCTGCGCACACAGCATGTGACCATGCAGTTTGGCGGTGTCATCGCCGTCAACGATCTGAACATTGTAGTAAAAGAACACGAGATCATTGCCCTGATCGGGCCTAACGGCGCCGGCAAGACAACGGCCTTTAACGACATTACCGGCGTGTACACGCCTACAAAAGGCACGGTGCTTTACACCAAAAGAGACGGGACGGAAGTGGACATTACCGGCAAGAAACCCAGCGAGATCGCAAAGCTTGGCATTGCCCGCACCTTCCAGAACATTCGCCTCTTTAAAGATTTAAGCGTATACGAAAACGTACTGATCGCCAAGCATCTGCACCTGCAGTCCAATTTCCTTTCGGCCACTTTACGTCTGCCCGGCTACAAAAAAGAAGAAGAAGCCATGCGGGCCGACGTGGAACGGCTGCTGAAGGAAGTAAACCTGTGGGAGTTGCGGAACGAAAAAGCCAGCAGCCTTCCTTACGGTAAGCAGCGCTATCTGGAAATTGTCCGGGCTCTGGCCACGGAACCCCAGCTGCTGTTGCTGGACGAGCCGGCGGCCGGCATGAATCCGAAAGAAACCGCCGAGCTGACGGAATTTATCCGCCAGATCCGGGATCAGTTCAACCTGACCATCTTCATGATTGAGCACCACATGGATCTGGTCATGGAAATTTCCGACCGCATCTACGTGCTGGACTTTGGCACTACCATTGCTACCGGCGACCCGGCGGCAATTCAAAACAACGAACGGGTCATCAAGGCCTACTTAGGGGAGGATGAAGATGCTTAACATCAGAGATTTGGTCGTCGCCTACGGCGGCATTGAAGCGCTGAAGGGCATCTCCGTAGATGTCCCTGACGGGCAGATCGTGACCCTCATCGGCGCAAACGGCGCGGGCAAAAGCACCTTGCTGCGGACCATCATGGGGCTGGAAAAGCCCAAAAGCGGTTCCATGGAATACAACGGGGAAAAACTCAACGGCTTCAACAGCCAGCATATTGTATCCAGAGGGATCACACTGGTGCCGGAAGGCCGCCGGGTATTTCCCAACCTGACGGTGCTGGAAAATTTACGCATCGGCGCTTACATGCGCAGTGATGAAGACGGCATTCAGGCGGATATCCGGAAAATTTACGACATCTTCCCCCGGTTGGAAGAACGGAACTGGCAGATGGCGGGTACCTTGTCCGGCGGCGAACAGCAGATGCTGGCCCTGGGCCGTGCCCTGATGTGCCGTCCCAAACTGATCATGATGGACGAACCCTCTTTAGGGCTGGCGCCCCTGGTCATAAAAGAAATCTTCAACATCATCCGTTCCATCAACGAAACCGGGACCACGGTGCTGCTGGTTGAACAGAACGCTAACATGGCCCTGAAAGTGGCCCACCACGCCTACGTGCTGGAAACAGGACGCATCAAGATGGAAGGCAGCGGCAAAGAGCTGCTGGAAAATGAAGAAATCAAAGAGGCGTACCTGGGGAAAAAGAAAAAGTAAAAAGCAGGTGCCTTTGCCTATGTAGAAGCGATGGCTTTGTTTTTTGAAAGTCGGTTGACAGAGACCGTTACAGAATCAATGTAACGGTCTCTTTTTGATTGAATAAATGGTTTTTATGTTGTATAATTTTACGAATATGAATTACAGATTTACCGGAATAAAAGTAAATTGATTTTATTTATCCCATAAGGAGGCCGGGTATGTTTTTAGTTGATTGTCACTGCGATACTTTAAGCGAGTTGTACAAACAGAATAAAAGTTTATATGCCAATAACCTGATGCTGGACGCAGAACGGATTTTGCGCAATGGAGGCGGCCTGCAGTTCATGGCCATGTTTATTCCAACGGAAGTGTTCCGGTCCGGGGCAGGAGCCACCTATACCCTGAAGCTGATCGACACGTATCTGCGCGGCCTTCGTGAAGTGGAAGAAAAAGGCGTGAAAGTCAACCGGATTTTATCGAAGAAAGATTTGGAAAAATTGCCTAACCCGGATTTCAATGCCCTGCTGGCCATTGAAGAAGGGGGTGCCCTGGACGGCAGCCTCGAAGTGTTGCGGGTGTATTATGAGCTGGGCGTGCGGTGCATGACCCTGGTGTGGAGCAACCGGAACGATATTGCGGACGGTGTGAATGAAGAGTGCAGCAAAAGCGGCCTGACAATGTTCGGGCGCCAGGTAGTAGCAGAGATGAACCGTCTGGGCATGGCGGTGGACGTGTCCCATATTTCCACTTACGGGTTCTGGGATGTGCTGGAACACAGCATGAAACCCATTATTGCCACCCATTCCTGCGCTTACAGTTTATGCGACCATCCCCGTAACCTGCGGGACGACCAGCTGAAGGCACTGGCAAAAACAGGAGGCTTTGTGGGAATCAACTTTGCCGGACAGTTTTTGGAAAAGGATTTCAACGATGCCTGCATTGAAAGCGTGTACCGCCACCTGGCCTACATGATGGATGTAATGGGCAGCGACGATTACCTTGGCTTCGGCAGCGATTTCGACGGCATCAGCCATCCTCCGTACAACCTGCAGGGGGTACAGGATTTTGTGCCGCTGTTTGATTTCCTGGGCAAAAAGTTCAGTGATGCAACCATTGAAAAGCTGGCGTACAAAAACTGCGTCGCGTATTTGAATAAAGTGCTGTAAATTTTTATTGGGAAGCAAGAAGTTTATGTGCTGTAATTTATTTTCCTGTATGCGCAGCCATCGTCATACAGTTTTGTTAATTTTATATTTGGGCATCATTGCCGCGCTTTGGTACCTGCCTGGCGTGTTCCATCCCCGTTCGGTGGAGGATGTGCGTCAGTGGGTTACAGGCTTTGGCATGTGGGGACCTTTGGTGTATGTCTTATTGTATGTGGCCCGTCCCCTGTTGCTGTTTCCCGGTTTGCTGCTGAATATTGCGGCCGGGATTCTGTTCCCGCTTCAAATCGGCATTCCCTGTCTGGCGGCTGGTGGTCTGGGCAGCGCGGTGCTGCTGTTTTACATGGCCCGTACCGGTGTTGGCAGCGAGTTCCTGAACCTCCACGGTGGTAAATGGGGCGGACGCCTTCACAGTTACCTTTCCGACAGCGCAAAGAATTTTCGGCGCATGCTGTGGCTTCGGACGGTTCCCCTGTTCCCTTATGATGTGATCAGTCTGGTGGCGGGCTGCACAAAGATGCGAGCCATGACTTTTTCAGTTACCACATTGCTGGGGATACTGCCCGGTGCTGTTGCCTTCAATGTGTTGGGGGATGCCATGACGGGAAATTCCGGGCTGTTGTTTTCTGCTTTTCTTTTGGTTATCGCTTTTGGAATTCCTCTGGCTTTCTGGTATTGTGGTGAAGAAAGGAAGAATCTGAAAACGGCGGAACAGAGTGAGTGATAATTTATCAAATGTAAATTGCCGGTGGTAAAACTGCTCACCGGCTTTTTATTTTATGCTATAATAAAAGCGATGTGACGAGTTGAAATTTATATAAAGAAATTTTTTCAATGGAACAGTGACTTCAGAATAAAGACTTCAATGATTGTGTTTGCAGGGAGTTGTAACATGGAAAAAAATGTGGAAACGGAAATCAAATTATTGATTGGGAAAAAAGATATGAAAACGTTGCTGGCTTCGCCGCTGGTTGCCAAAAAGACAAAAAAGGGCAGCCACAAAACGATAAAGCTGGTGAATATTTATTATGACACCCGGGATTTGCTGCTGCAGCAGGCGGGCATTGCCTATCGGGTGCGGCAGGATGGGAAAAAGTATGAAGCGACCGTGAAGCTTTCGAAAAAAGAAGCCGGGGGGCTCTCCGCCCGGCAGGAATATAATGTAGCCGTAAAAAATGCGAAACCGGATCTTTCTGTTTTTAATGAAAGCGGACTGCAGGTGGATTTTGACGGAATTCTGGGATCTGCCCAGATTGAAAAACTGTTTTCCGTCCGGGTGAAACGGGAGATCCGTCTGTTGCAGGTTACGAAAGAGACTCTGGTGGAGATGGCCATTGACCAGGGGTTTATCTCTGCCGGCGGCAAAAAGGAAACCATTGACGAAGTGGAATTGGAGTTAAAGGAAGGAACGCTGGCGGATCTGTTGGCTTACACTGCAAAAATCGCAGCAATGGTGCCGGTGTTCACGGAGTCCCGCAGCAAATATGCCCGGGGTCTGGCCCTTTTGGACAAGCTGGAACCGGAAGGCACCCGGCCTGTTCCTGAAATTAACTGGGACAACGATTACTGCGCGGAATACAAGAAACAGTTTTATTTGCATGGAACTGCTGTCATGGAAGAGCAGAACGTATTTGCTGATTGCAGCCGGCTCCAGACCGAAGCCGACCGCATCTTCCTGCCGCATTTTGAGCGGATGCAGGAATTTTTGTACTGGCTGCAGCCTATGATGGACGGCAGCGCAGGTATGCAGGCCAATCTCCAGGGAGCCCTGGCCCCGTTGTACAGGCTGCGCTCTGCAAAATTACTGTTGCGGCGCTGGAAGTCCCTGTTTAAAATGGCGGACGGACGGCTTGGCAGCGACAAGGTGACCCGTCTGCTGGAAGACCGGATCGAGGATATGGGAGATGAAATTCAGCGGCAGGTGCTTTCCGGAACTTATTCGGGCATCGTCTTCTCCCTTTGGGCGGCAATGGAGAATTCCGGATGGAAAGCGGAAGAATATCTGCAGGCGGGACAGCTGTTGCAGGTTCGGGTAAAAAACATACTGGAAAAGATTGGCGAAGAGCTGGAAAAAGAACAGCAGAATAAAAGGGAAAAGGCCAGTGCTATTATTGTGGGCAATCGTAAGCCGGAGAAAAAAGGCAAAAAAATTAACTTGCAGGAACCCGGTTACGTAACGGCGCCCCATCTCAGCAAAGAGCTGTATTACCTTATCACAGCCAATGAAGAGTGCAAGCTGAACGACCTTTGCAAAGAAAGCCGTAAAAAGCTGGAAAAGCTGGGTGAGGCCTTTGCCATAATGGAAAAAGTGCATGCGCAGGGCCAGGCGGTTCCGGAAGAATTGCTGAAAGCCAATACTGTCCTTGCGGCCCGTCAGAGCGGGTACCTGCTGGGCGATCTTGCCGCAGAACAGCAGGCGGCACGCAAAGCTGTGAATAAGGCTTTTGCAAAGTGGGTCAGGACAATGAAAAAATAAACCAGAATTTATGTGCCAAGTTATGCTGTCAGGCAAAGGCATCGCAAACCCGTCACCGATTGCTATTCCATGGACTCATTCGCCTGTGGCTTCGAAACTCGGGGCTTCGCCCCTCAGACAGTCTCGCCACGACGGCGAATTTCACCTCATGGAATGACGCAATCGCCTCCGACGGTTTGCTCACGCCTTTACCTTGCCGCATAATTTTAGGCACACAAACCACAATTTTGTGAACAAATTGAAAACAATGTGTAAAAGCAAAAAAACCATTTGACTTTTTGACTTTATATATTATAATGAAAGCAGGCAAAAGAAAAGAGCCCCCGATTTGGGGACTCTTGCACCTGCCTTTTATTTTGGAATTGCGTTAGCAGTCGTTCGGTTAGAGTGCTAACAACTTATTTGAAGATTGCGATTCCCAGCAGGATCACCGCAATGATTGCCAGCAGGGTAATGTTGTACTTGCGCATCTGCTCCAAATGATGGCTGGTTACCGTTTCGTTCAGCATGTTGTAGCAGCGCTGCAGAACCTGCATCTTCCGCTCGATGTTTTCCTGCCATACGGAAGCTTTCAGCAGTTTCATGTAACGGGTGTAGACCCTGGCGTAAAAAATATCTTCCGTTACCAGCAGCGCGTTGGTAATGTTGCTGGTAAGGCTGCTGACGTCCGCCATGGTTTCCAGCAACTCGTCCCGCATGTTGCGGAACACGTTGATGTTCTTCAGGTTTTCTTTATCTTCAATGACATCGTAAGTCTTATCGATGGCGTGGTTCAGGAAGTTGTCGTAGTAGCGCAGTTCCAGGTACTGGGCGTTGGCGAATTCCAGCAGGTCCGGAATATCCATGCTGCCGGTTGGGTCGTAGACCACGGCGCTGTCCCAGGCCAGCCATGCAATATCGTCCGCATAGGAGAAACGGTTGGCAAGGGCAGATTCCCGGGTCTCTTCGTTGACCGGGTTCGGGTCTTTCAGCAGGAAGGGAACGATGTCCCAGTCTTCCGGAATGGGATCCTGGAAATAATAGACCACAAAGTCTTCATCGTAACCGGAAATGTTCTGGTTGCTACAGGCCGGGCCGATGGTTTCCATGGTGGCGTCCAGGAAGCGGCGGAATTCTTCGTCCGGCAGTTCTTCTACAGCCAGCACCAGGTTCAGATATTCCTGATAGGTAATATCTTCTTCCGGGGGAATGTTAAAGAGGATACAGATAACGCCCAGATCCTGGATGCGGGCTTTTACCTCTACTAAATATTCCACACCGCCGATATTCATCTCGTGGAAGCCAAGCTCCACCAGTACCGGGGGATCGTGGAAAGTGATGGATTTTGTGGAAATGCGGTCCAGGCGCAGGCGGGATGAAATCTTATTGCGGCTGTGCCACAGGGCCTGTACCTGGTCAAGATTGATTTCGTCGGCTACGTCAAAGAGGCGGTAGGCGATGACATTAGTTCTCATGATGATCCCTCACAAATAATTCTTGCAGATAATTCCCATAAAAATATCAAGATATACCTATCAATAACATATAGCTTTTTTCCGTTTTTGTAAAGTGAAATGTTGTTAAGTTGTTAAATCAAAGTTTTCCTGCTTGTGCAGGAAGTTTTTGCAGAAGGAGTGATACAGTATGAACGAAAACTATATGGATGATGTAAAGGCCATTATTGAAGCGGCCCAGCAGCAGGCACTGATGAATTACAATCAGGAAGTGACCAGCGCCCATCTTTTGCTGGCGGCCTGCAATGATGAGTTTGTCAAATTCCTGCTGAAAACATTTAAAGTAGACGAAAATGCTTTTGCCAACGAAGCCAGGGCTTTGGTCAGCCGCATTCCTTCTGTGAAAGGACAGGACCGGCAGCTGCTTATGAGTTCGGATTTCGCCCGGGTCAACGGCATTATGCTCCGTAAGGCGGGGCAGGGCAACGTGACTGTCGGCCATCTGGTATCCGCTCTGGCCAGCGACGGAAGCAACGACGTAACGGGGCTGTTCAAAAAATACGGAATCGACAGCAATAAGATTGAAAAGCTGTATGAGCATTACCTGAACAGTTCGGCCAACGACGAAAGCAAAAAGACCTTGGAAAAGTTCGGTCAGGATCTGACCGCCCGGGCCCGTCAGGGCAAGCTGGACCCGGTCATCGGCCGGGACGACGAGATCCGTCGCACTATTGAGATCCTGAGCCGCCGGAAAAAGAATAACCCGGTGCTCATCGGCGAGCCCGGCGTAGGCAAAACGGCAATCGTAGAAGGGCTGGCCCGGCGTATCGTAGCCGGGGACGTACCGGAAAGTTTGAAGAACAAAACCCTGTACGCACTGGATCTGGCTGCCCTGGTGGCCGGGGCCAAATACCGGGGTGAATTTGAAGAGCGTCTGAAAAAAGTGCTGAAGGCGGTGGCGGACAGCGCCGGGCAGATCGTCATGTTTATCGACGAGCTGCACACCGTAGTGGGCGCCGGAGCGGCGGAAGGTTCCATGGATGCGGGCAACATCCTGAAACCTATGCTGGCCCGGGGCGAGCTGCGTTGTATCGGCGCTACCACCCTGAACGAGTACCACAAATATATTGAAAAAGACAGCGCCCTGGAACGCCGGTTCCAGCCGGTTATGGTCAACGAGCCCAGCGTGGAGGATACCATTTCTATTTTGCGCGGCCTGAAAGAAAGCTATGAAAACCATCACGGGGTGCGGATCAAGGATGCTGCCCTGGTGGCCGCGGCTGTCATGAGCCAGCGGTATATCAACGACCGGTTCCTGCCGGACAAAGCCATCGATCTGGTAGACGAGGCGGCGGCACGCCTTCGTACCGAGATCGATTCTTCCCCTACGGAGATCGACGAAAGCAAGCGTAAGATTTTGCAGCTGGAAATTGAGGAACAGGCCCTGAAAAAGGAAGACGACCCGGCTTCCGCGGACCGTCTGGTGAAACTGCAGGAGCAGCTGGCCAAACTGCGGGCGGAGAATGCGGCCCTGATCAAGCGTTGGGACGACGAAAAGGCCGGCATCGTAAAGGTGCGGGAAGTAAAAAAAGAAATCGGCGCCGTGAAGCAGGAAATGGAAAAAGCGGAACGGGACTACGATTTGAATAAACTGGCGGAACTGAAATACGGCCGCCTGCCGGAACTGCAGAAGCAGCTGCAGGAGCTGGAAAAACAGTCCGGCGGGGACGACGCCCTGCTGAAGGAAGAAGTGGACGAGGACGATATCGCCCGGGTAGTCAGCACCTGGACCGGCATTCCGGTACAGCGGCTGGGCACCGGCGAAAGGGAAAAGCTGGTACATCTGGAAGAAACCCTGCATGAACATGTCATCGGCCAGGATGAAGCGGTGAAAGCAGTGGCGGACGCGGTGATCCGCGCCCGGGCCGGCATCAAGGATCCCAACCGTCCTATCGGTTCCTTCATCTTCCTGGGCCCCACCGGCGTGGGCAAGACCGAACTGGCCAAGACGTTGGCGGAAGTGTTGTTTGACGATGTGAAGAATATGATCCGCATCGATATGAGCGAATACATGGAAAAGCATACTGTGTCCCGCCTTATCGGGGCGCCTCCCGGCTATGTAGGTTACGACGAAGGCGGCCAGTTGACAGAAGCGGTGCGCCGTCATCCATACTCTGTCATCCTGTTCGACGAAATCGAAAAGGCTCATCCCGATGTGTTCAATGCTCTGCTGCAGGTGCTGGACGACGGCCGCCTGACCGATGGCCAGGGCCGCAGTGTAGACTTCAAGAATACCCTGATCATCATGACCAGCAATATCGGCAGCCAGCGGATCATGGAAGCGGGGGATACCATGGACAGCGAAGCGGTGCGTCAGCTGCTGCTGACCCGGTTCCGTCCGGAATTCCTGAACCGTGTGGATGACATTGTTACCTTCAAGGCCCTGAAGCCTGAACAGATCAAGGACATTGTGAAACTGATCCTGAAAGAGCTGGGGGACCGGGTACACAAACAGCTGGAGATGAACCTGACCTGCACCGACGAAGCGGCGGCTTTGCTGGCTAAGGAAGGATTCGATCCCCAGTTCGGAGCCCGTCCGTTGAAACGGCTTATCGTTCACAGCGTGGAAAACGTGTTGTCCAAGAAAATCGTCAACGGGGAAATCAAATCCGGCGACAGCGTGGAGATTTTCGTAAACAACGGCGAAATTGACGTGAAGTAAATTTATCGGAAGTGAAATTCCGATGCAGGATGCAAAAAACGCGATTAGTGTGATATGAACTGGTTAAGGGATCCTCTGTAATAAAGTTGCTGATTTGCAGAAAAATACGCAGGCCTCTTTCCTTTGGAAGGAGGCCTCTTTTTGTGACCTTTTTTAGAAATCTTCATGTTTGCGGTTTATTGCGCCGGAAGTTTATGATACAATATAATGTAAATATTTTTGATAGACAAAATGAAATTTTTATAAAAAAGCAAGGAGGCATTCACCATGGGTAAAATGAAAAAATTTCTGGCGGCGGGCGTAGTCTGTTATGTTGCCTATAAATTGGGACAGAAATATTTAAAAG
>Ga0310695_10005146_pt1 | contig 23105 bp, 19 predicted proteins | sample RumenRJG_04DNA_FD_203882 | JGI IMG/M metagenome (GOLD analysis project Ga0310695, IMG submission 203882) | Bovine rumen microbial communities from Lethbridge, Alberta, Canada - RJG_04 (v2) (version 2) | ecosystem: Host-associated > Mammals > Digestive system > Stomach > Rumen | place: Canada...
ACCCGCTCTTGGGAAAAAGAGGTTCGCGGCGACGAGTACTGGGGAACCTGATAGACACGATTTGATCAAAGCAAACGAAACACCACATCAAACCAAATGATGATTCTCCACAAAAACCGCCCTGCCAAACGGCAGGGCGGTCATCTGTTTTGAACCACTGCTGAAAGAACCTATTCAAATTGATTCAGGGTTTGTTAGGAGAAATCGGCAACTCGTCTTCTTCGTAGTTGATATTGCTTGTGCAGATAACGTCCTCTGTCCGGAACTTGATGACCTCAAGCTCGGTGGGGAGGTATTGTTCTTTTTCCATATCGTCCGACCTCCTTTAATCAGGGAAATAACTGTCAGCCGCTTTCGCGTACAGATACAGCGCCTTGCAGACGTTCTGCAATGCTTCGGACTGCGTGCCGTCGCTCAGAACATTACTGCAATAGGTCATCGGACTGTAAGTGATCGTGCCAATTATCTCTTCGCCATCCTTGACGGTCAGGGTGAAGGTCTTTTTCAGCTCCTTCGCCTTGATACCTCTGATACGCGCGATCTGATATTTGCCGCTTGTAACGGTTTCGACGTTTTTTCCTTCACACTCAAAGGTCAGCGTCTTTGCGCTTTCAAAATACAGCGAGAGCGTCGTCTCGGATTTGAGCGAGAGCGTTGCGCCCTCGAAACTCACGCCGTCAGGCAGGTCAATCGCGGATTCCGGCGCTGTGACCGTGACCTCGCCAAGCGCCTTTTCTTCCTCGGACAAGCTCGCATTGGCGAGATCGGCAGGATTTTTATCAAAATAGATTTGTGCGCGCGCGCCGTAGTTGAGCATTGCCTTGACGAGCGGAACGGCTTTTGCCAAGTCTTCCCTCTCGACGGCGTGTTCCAACAGATAATCGGCATAATCCTTGACGGAGTAGGTGTACTCTGTACCGTGCATGCCTGCGTCGATGATCTGTGCCTTGATCTGTGAGGTCATTTCCTTTGCAGCGACTCTGCACTTGAATACATAGTAGTTTTTGCCGTTCCATTCCTTGATCAGCGCGTCCTTGACGAGCATCGTCTGTTCGGCAGTGCCGTTGCCGACAGGGACGGTAAAATGCATATAGGCAGTATCCCTGTGAGCGATCACACTGTCGGAAAGCTCCATGTAGAAGTTGACCGCGATATCGCCGTCAAGCGAGATCGAATGGCCGGCAAGGCGAACGCCTATACCTCCGGACGGTCTCAGAGTCGTGCCCGCGAGAACGCTGTTGTCGTCGACGACGCCCGCCTCAAAAACATTTGTGCCATCGGTAAAGGGCTGTTCAAGCGTGACCGTGCCGTCGTAGCCGGTGGAGGTGATGCTAACGTCGTCGGTATAGGTCAGGGTGACGGTCGAACCGCTGCCGCCGATACCCACTGATGCAAAGTTACCTTCCACAGCTTTCACGGTTCCTCCGCTGATGATGACGTCGGCGTAGCTTTGACGCCCTGAGCCGATACCCGCACCGCGTGAGTTACCTGTCGCGGTAACATTGCCGCCGTTGATGATGACCCTGCCCGCGTAACTGTTATCGGCGTTTCCACCGCCGATCCCCGCGCCGCTGTGACCGCCTTTCGCGTTGACGGTGCCGCCGTTGATCGTGATAACACCTTGGCTGTCCGGAGCGAATCCTCCTGCCCCGATACCCGCGGCGTTTTGAGCGCCGGTCACGTTGATAACGCCGCCATTGATCGTGATGTTGCCGGAAACGTTGATATATCCGCCGATGCCTGCGCAGGATGTGGGAGGTTTGGTGATGTTCCAGGTACCGGTACCTGCGCTCTGCCCCCATACGGTCAGCGAACGTGCTCCGTTGACCGACATACCCTCCGGATTCGTAAAGGTCGCGCCGTCGCAGAGGATGAGGTTGACGCCGCCATGGACCTTGCCGTTGTTGCTGATGCGGTTGTTGTTGGTCACGCTGTCGACAACGGCATACCATCCGCTTTCCAGATCGGTCTCGTCGCCGACGATCCGTGTGGCGGTGACTGTCTTTTCTTCACCGTTCAGGTTGAGATAAGTGACCTCGACGATACGAGAGGCTTTCTCGATCGTTTCTGTTATATCAGAGGTATATGTGACGCCGTTCATTGTGACCGAAGCGGTATAGACGCGCTCGCCCTCTGTGGTGTAGGTCGGCTCTGTCGTTGTTTCATAGGTTATCGCGTCTCCCTGAGCCGTTAAGGAGCGCTCAAAGTTGCAAACGGAGCAATGAAAGACTGCCGTCGCGGAGTCGTGACCGTCCCATGTCCATGTGGGATCTTCAAAAGAGTGCGCTTCAAACTCCGCGTTGATCGTCACATCTGACAGAGGCATCGTAAAAGAATGACTGTCACTGTAGAAGCTGACGTTGTGAGCCTCTGCATCCTTGACCGTGACGCCGGCGAGATGCTTACCGTCAATGCCGTTGACGGTAACGGAGACCTTCTCTCCCGCGCGTGCCGACGCCGGAGCCTCTATCGTTCCCGCGGGTACGCCTTCATCTATTCTTATCTGATATTCGCCGCCTCGGAACACCGCGTTTAATGTCACGTTGTCATCGGGCATGATAAAGCTGAAAGAGTAATCCACACCGGTGATCTCGGTTTCCTCGCCGCTGTCGGTCGTATAGCTGAAGTGTTCAAGGTCATAACCATATTCCTCATGGGGATAAACCCTGACCGTTTGTCCCTCATATGCTTCAACAGGCGCGTAGACATAGCCGCCGGCCATATCGGACATCGAGATCGTATGAAGCGGCTTTTGCGTCCACTTCGCGTACAGCGTAATATCTTCGGTCACGGGATCGTCAAAGTCGAACAAGGAGCCGTATTGATCGTCCGTATACCAGCCGTCGAAAGAGTAACCGTCACGGACAGGTTCCGGTTTGGCAACGGTCGTGTTTTTCTGTAAGACAGACTTTACTTCGTCGGTCTGACCGTCCATCGTGCCGCCGTTCAGTTTGTAGGTGATAACGGCTCCGCGCTCGATGACAAGGTGCTTGGTGTAATTATAGTAAAAGCTGCCGTCGGGCCGCAGCGCGTCCTCGGGACTGTATGCGGTCACGAGCAGCGAGGGATCGACAAAGATATCGTCATAATGCATCGTCCTCTGCTGTTCTGCATCGGCAGAGATGCGCGTGATACCGTCGTAAAGATACAGCCGTCTGCCGGCGTGGATACCATAGCTTTTCGCCTGCGCGGTGATCGTGCCTCCTTTTATAAGTATATCCTTCGTGGCGGTAAACGCGTTGTTCTGTGAACCGGTGACGCTGAAATCTCCGTCGAGCGTCAGCGAGCCGATATTGACATAAATGCCGTTCGAGAACATCTGTCCGGACGTCAAATCACCGCTGCCGGTGACCGTCAGGTTCATCCTGTAGGCATAGATCATCGACCGCTGGCTGCTGTTGATACCGGGAAGCATCGTCACCCCGTCAAGGTTCAGAACGCAGTTTTCGGGGTCGAAGCTGACCTTTCCGTCGCCGAGGACGTCATTCCTGTTGACGTCGGTCACCTGCACGCCGCCGACCCACAGCTGATAGGTATCTCCGTATTCAGCGGTGAGCGTCACGCTTTCATTCAGCTTGAAGGTGACGCCGGGAACGAAAACATCTGTTGTCGAGCCGATCGTCCCTCTCCAGCCGGAGAAGTATTTGTTGCTCGGTGGCGTAAAGGCGCTTTCGGGCAGAGTATAGGTCTCTCCCTTGGAGAGATATACATCATCCATCGTACCGCTGCCGTCGCCGGGGTCAAAGCTGACCTTGATCCGCTGATACCCGCATAGCGTACAGGTAAGACCTGACGCATCATATTCATGCAGATCCAGATCCTGATCCGCATCGCAGTATTCGCAGGTAGTCTTATGACAGTATTCGTCGATTATTGTGTAGTCTGTATGCGAAAAACCGCAGGGTCTGATCTCGGCAAACTTGCAGTTACGGCAGGCGCTCAGGCGTTCATCCTTCTTTTTCATTTGAGCGTTGTTATCATCACTTCCGGCGCTCACCATCGTCTTGTTGTCGAGAGTTAGCGTTCCGCTGTCTGAGCCGCCCTTGCCCTTGCCGATCGCGTTGGCGGAGGATAGACCGCACTTTGCGATGACGATGCCGCCAAAGATATTCACCTCGCCGCCGGATCCGCCGTGACCGCCGCCGATGCCCGCGCCGGACAGCTCTTCGTCGCTGCTGAACAGATCGACCAGAGCGGCGACCGACACCATCATCGCGTTAGCTGTGCGCTGATACTGGCTGCTCATTGGCGCATTTCCGAGACATCTTGTGACCGTTTCCAGCATTTCTCCGGAGCTTTCAAAGCTTGATGATGAAGCGACCACATAGCCGCCGGTAATGTTGACGATATGATTGCTGCCGTCCTTGCCGCCGCCGATACCCGCGCCGCCCGCGGCGGAAGTCGCGACCACAAGACCGCCGGAGATTTCTATATAGCCTCCGCCTTTTCCCATTCCGCCGCCGATACCCGCGCCTTTGTCGCTCTGTGAAACCACCGTACCGCCGCTGATATAAATGGGATCGCCCTGTTCCGCGTCTTGACCGCCGCCGATACCCGCGCCTATTTTATTTCCGTAAGCGACCGCGTTGACCTCGCCGCCGTAGATGTAGATAGGACCGTTTTCACTGTTTTTGCCGCCGCCTATAGCCGCGCCGCCGTTATGGCTGCTTGCCGTGATGCTTCCGCCGTAGATCGCGATAGCTCCGGTCGACCTGTATGCTCCCTCGCCGCTGCCGATACCGGCTCCCGATTGGAAGGTTTGTATATCAAAGGTGCCGCCGTAGATCGTGATACCTTCGCCGCTGCAGCGGCTCGCTTCGCCTTTGTAGCCGCCGCCGATACCGGTGCTGGAACCAAATCTCGACTTAACGATATAATTGCCGGCATAAAAAATCATGCGTCCGCCTGCGCGGAAGCCGCTGCCGCCGATGGCTGCTCCTCTGGTTTCTCTTTTGGTAGTCGCTTCAAAATTACCGCCGTAGAAGTTCATGCTGCCGCCGTCGAGGCCTTTATCGCCTCCGATGGCGGCTTCATCCTGATCGTCGCGCTGGGCAAAGCGCTCACAGAAGGCGATCATCTTGCCGGTACCTTGCTTCTGGTCATATACATTCAGGGTGTCCCCTTCACTGACCTCGAGACCTCTTTGGAAGTCCACCGTCGCGCCGTCGCCGAGGATGATATGCACCTCGCCGTCGGTGTGGACGCGCTTTTTGAAGGCAACATCGCTATTGACATAATACCAGCTGCCGCCCTGCAGGGTGCTGCCGTCGGCGACCGAGGACATGCTGATATACCCCTCGTCCGGCGTGCGGATGCGCTCTTTTGCGACGACCTTCTCACCGTCCCATGAGCGCTCTATATACGCCGCGACGGAATCGAAGAATTCTGCATATACCCTCACGTCGGAACCTGCCGGCATGACAAAGGAACTGTTGTTGATTATCTCAAGCTGCCTTGTGTCAGTGTCCCATTCGTATGTGGCGTACAGCTTATAACACGGCTTTGCGGAATTGGTCGGCGTTACCGTAACATTGACCGCGTCGCCCTTATACGCGCGAATGCGGTCGGCGGTAACGGTGCCGTCGGCGCTGCCGGAGACCTGAACGGAATGAAGCTCATCCACTTTGAAAGAAATACGCGCGTCCGACGGGGGCATGGTGAACACAGCCCTGACATTGCGGTAGGCGTCGAGTATTTCGAGTTCCGCTTCCGTGGTTTTCGTCTCGCCGTCCTGCAGATAGGTCATGGTCATACCCGTCACATGATACGGATAGCCGTTGGATCCCAGGCGAGCCGTCACGCTGATCTGCGTACCCGACTGAACGGAATGACTTGTTCCCTCTGTGACGCTGCCGTCGATCTTGGTTTCGAGCGCAATATTTTCATCATAATCATTGGTCGGGCTCGGCTCAAAATTCTCGACCGTCAGCGTATACACGGCGCTCTCTGCGCCGACAGGGAACGGAACGATCGTGAACAGACTGACGATCATCAGCAATGGCAGCAGTATGCTCATCGGTTTTTTCAACATTCCCATAATGTATACCTCCTAATACTTATTAATTCGTTACCGTTATTATAGCATATTTTAGGAAATAATTTAGCATTTTGCAAAAAACAAAATAATATTTGCCATTTTTTTGTATGCTTATATAAAAAGCCAGCGCCGGATTCGTGCATTTTGACCACACGAGGCGTTCGTTCATACTATTCTCTGTTAGAAAGCAGAAGGCTGCTTTTCATGAAGAAAGGTAAAAAACGTTGCACGACTGCCCATAACCGTTAAAAGCGGACAATAGAAAAACCGCCCTGCCGACAGGGCGATTGAATTTTTATCACGCAAAGACTCACTCCGACAATCTGCCGTAAAGGCGTATGTGAAGCGTGTTATCAGCAGATTTTTGTACTGCATAGGCTTTGTCAGTATCGCGGTCAACTTTATGCTGCCGCTTCAGAAGCTTGAAGATACTGATGATTTTATGAATCAGCCGCCGGAGGATGACTATTTGCTGTTTTCAACTTCCGAAAGCAACAAAAAAACCAAATTAAAACAAATAAGAACAAGCAAAAACGTCTGCCAAGTGACTATGACAATGATTTTGTATTATAGAGTATCAGCAAAAATACTCCCATATATTTGATTCATATACTCTACATTAATTTTAGATAGAATAATTTCTTGTCTTTCTTCTGTTGTAATATCTTTTAAGATGGGTATATTCCCTTTCTCCCTCCGTGATGACAGGTGGCACCTGCCACGATTTAGATGCAGTAACTCCTTGGCGGAAAAGTCATTATTCAGACAATTAAATTTTTGTAATTTTCCAAAAAGAATATCAAAAAGATTTCTTCCGTGGTACAATAGCCCTTGTTTGATTTTGACGGAGGTTTTGGAAATGGACAATAAAAAGACCTGCGCTGATTGTATTAACCTCGGCAGAGAGGTTTACTGCATGAAGTGCAAACGAATCAAAAACGGATATAAGGATTTATTTGTTGACGCGGCTCCTGTTCAGGCAAAGCCGCCTGTCGTAAGCAAAATGTAATCGGAAGCGGATGGCATCGGTCATCCGCTTCTTTTCTATTCTCCTTTGAGTTTGTACAGCAGACTGCTTTTACCACCCTTTTTGCGGTAACGCTGCTCGGTTTCAATTAGCTTTGCCTTGCGTAAATCACGCAAAGCTCTGCGTACAGTGGAAGGGGAGAGCTTGAGTTCTTTTGCGATTGTTGTGATAGACGGCCAGCATTCACCGTCCTTATTGGCTCTGTCATCAAGGTAGATATAGACAGAAACAGCCCGGTGCGGTAGGTCGGAACAGTACAGAAATTTAAGACGACTCACTTGGCTTCACCTCTGATTTTTGCGGAACCATTGATTGTTCCTGAGAATGCGGCGCACCTCCACGTCTTCTTTTTCGTTCTTTGTCTTTAAGAGGTGGAGCATCATCAAAAATATTTTCCTGTTCAGTGCCATGAGGTTTAGAATCGCAATTTGCCTTTTCAGATATAGGTGGCGCATCAAATACAGATTCCGGATGGTACTTCTGCATAATACCGTTCTGAATTTCCTGTTTCTCTGCGTACTCAACCTTGCGGTTACCATTCTCGGGGACGGTGTACGGGTTGTCTTCATCGAATTCAATTCCCCACTTGAAGAACAATTTTAGATGAACCTTCATTGGATGAACACCTGTTTTCATGACGATAAAATCGCCTTTTTCCATTGACTTCAATTCATCAGGCGTCATTAAAGGTCGCTCAACCATCTGCAAAGACTGTGAAGGATTATCCTTTCCTCGACTGACAGAACCGGACATGACCGTTCTTGAGCCGAGAGCCTTTGAGAGTGTTTCGGCTGATGAACTGTTAGGAGCGAAACCGCCGAAGAGCGTAATCTGTGTGTTGTCAACAATGATTTCCGCACCTTCCTTACCGTAATTCTTGTCAAGCTGTGAGAAGGATTGGATGATGGGAATGATCTGCAAACGGCGTGATCGCGCCGCCGAAAACATCATTTCGGCGGATTCTATCTTGGGGATCGTGCCGAACTCATCGGCGAAGAATACACAGCGGTTTTTCAACTTACCGCCATGTTCATCGGCAACAGCAAGGATTTCTCGGTATAGCTGTTGGATAATCAGTGAAACCATGAAGAAGGTATTTGGGTTTTCCTCCGGCATAACGACAAAGAAAGCAGACTTTTCATTGCAGAACCGCTCTGCGTCAAGCTCCGTGTCGAAGCAAAGAATCTGCTCTAACTCTGAATCAAGAAAGCCGTTCAACCTTGAAAGTGCCGTGGACATGACCGATGCCATGCTTTGTTCTGCCGTGTTCAGAGCGGCACCGGCGAACCACTTTGCCTTGTGGTCATTTGGCAACAGCTCCATGAGCTGCTGAAACTGATTCTTGCCTTTTCTTCCCGGTGACGGTGCTAATAACTCCTGAATAATTTTAAAAACGGAGACGATATGACGCTTAGACGGTTCACAAAACTCCGCAACAAGAAGAATCGTCGCCGTCAGCAAGCCCTCTGCTGCATCGTAGAAGTAGGCGTTCTGACCAAAAGAGGATGCGTCCATCCCAGCGAGAATAATCGTTTTGGAAATAATTTTGGCGTATTTTTCACATTTGGCTTTGTACACTAATTGGTCTGGATTCTCCAAGTATAAATCCATATATTTGTTGACAAGGTGAAGCAGATTGTTGCCGTTGGAGCGTGTCGGATTACGCAAATCAACGACGGACACATGATAACCGTACTCTTTAGCGATGTTTCCGTAGTTCCTCATAACATCACCTTTTGTGTCGACTGACAAGAATGACATCCCTGAAGCGCAGGCATATTCGATACAAGGATAGAGCCAGAATGCCGTTTTTCCGACACCGGCGGCACCAATCATCAGCACATGGACATCTCCTGTATCTACTAATGCTGTGGTGTTTCCTTCACAGCCAACGACAATCCCCTGTGGCAAAGCTTGTTCTTCATCCGCTTTATCTTTCTTTTTTCTGTGCCTAACAGCGCCTGCAACAGTCGGCTGCAATCCTTTCTTTGCCTGTTCGCGCCACCGTTTTGGCGTGAATGGGATGTGTTTGTAAGTCTGCCTGATTTCCTTCCGTGTCGCCCAACGAGCTGTTCCGTGCTGACCGTCACCAACAGTTTTGCTCTTAATATTGTTGAGGTTATAGATGTGAGTGAGCAGCGTTACGCCGCCGAGAACAGCGAACATGGCAGCTCCGACCAAGATTAAGAGAGCGAGATTTGGCATGACTCTGTCACCTCACTTTCATTTTCTTCTGATCTCATGGCTAATAAATCCTCGTTCCAATCCTTTCCGTTTGGGACGAGAATCGTACTTTTTATTCCTTTGAGGAATAATTTGTCGGAGATTCTTTTTGCAGCTTTCTCTCCGGCTTCGTCGTTATCAAGGCAGAGAAACACTTCTTTGAGGTTGGGGTTATCCTCCAACATCTGAAATAATACTCTGTCGGAAACCGAACAAGCTGCGGCATAGCTGTGTTCTTTCCAGTGCTTCTTGTGCATGGAAATAAACGAAAGCATATCAATCGGTGCTTCAAATAAACAGACATAGGGACTTCTGCCATGCCAGTGAAAGCTGTATTCGGGGACACCACTCGGCGCGTTCCCTTTATATGTACTCTCGCTGCCGGTGCCGCGCTTGTGAGCGTGACGGGGGATTCCGTTGGTATCATAGCCGACAAACACAGCGTTGTGGTGTTTTTTCGACTCGTAAATCATCTTGTTGTGGGCAAAGGAGTAAAGCACATCACGGTCAATTCCTCGCTGAAATAGCAGATATGCGAAGACTCTCCGCATATTTCCGTTGGGCTTTGGGAGCACAAACGGCTGCTTTGGTTTCTTTTCCGCAGGCGGTGACTTGATTAATTTACCTTGACATCCTCCAAGAAGATAGTCAACCGCTTCGGCATAGTCCTTGTTATAATACCGTTGGACGAAGTCAATGGCATCGCCACCCTGCTGTTCGTATTGGTTGAACCACAGGTTTCCTCGTATGGTTATCTTTTGACCGCCGTCGTTCCATTCGTATTCAGAGCCGGAGCGCTTCAGCGTTTCGCCCTGACTTCGGAGCAGTTCGACAAGGTCAATCTGACGAGCGGTGTCCTTCTGATCGTCAGTAAAATATTTGTATTTTGCTATAAATTGTCACTCTCCTTAACCATGCTTGAGGCCATGCGCCTCACGCTTGGCGTCAATTATTCGTCGTAATTTTTTATCTGTCATGTTTTCTCTGCTCTTGCGCTCATCCTCAATTCGGTTCTGAATGATACGGGCAAGGTGCTGCAGTAACCGAAACGCCGCCATCGCAACCGACGGATTTTTACTCTGACTGAGATTATACAGGAGCTGCGCGGCATACTCATTTCCGTGCTCGGCAGATAAATTCAGATAGGACAAGGCAAGGTCAATGTCTTTCTCTACACCGTTTCCGTATAGATACATCTTTCCGAGCATATACTCTGCGTAGCTGTTTCCATTTTCAGCAGCAGTTGTGAAGTGCTCAACAGCTCTGTGAGTATCGCGGTTTTCTTCATCTGTCAGCCGCAGTTTACCTGCGAGATACGCTGCATAAGGGTTGTTTTTCAAGGCGGCTCTTTCCAGATAAAGCAGAGCCATAAACACATCCTTCTCCACAACTGTTCCTTCCGCATACAACCTTCCGAGAAGGTACTGAGCGTACTCATAGCCGTCATCAGAGGCGGAATTGAGCCAACGGAGAGCTTCACCGGTATCTTGCGGAACATCTTCTCCAAGCAAAAACAGTTTGCCGAGACGGTATTTGGCAACGGAATTTCCGCGCTCGGCTGATTTTTTTAGCCAGTCAACAGCAGATTCCGGGTCATAATTTTCACTGTCATTGTTGAGAAGCAGCTTGGCAAGGGCGTATTGAGAATACATATTCCCAGCTTCGGCTTTCTTTTTCAGCCGCCAAAGCTCCGATGAATGCGTTCGGCGAAGCACCTCTATGTTGATTCCGTCAAGAGGAATATCCGGTAAATCCAGGGCATTTTCTGCGATTTCTTCCTCGTCCTCAACTGTAAATCTGTCCTCCAAAATATCGAGAGCCGCCTTGATAGCGGCGTTGCGAATGGGCTTGAATTCCTCGTTCTGCGAGAGTGGGACTCGCTCGGCAGGCTCGTCCGTGTAGGTGCTGCGGATAAAATCCTTGTCCTGATACCACAATTCATAGAGCTGACTGAGCCGTTCATCACCGGCAAGCTCGTCCACAATCTCGTCGACAAGCGCCTTGGTATCGGCGTTAAGGTAGCCGTAAACCTTCTTGCCGCCGGTCTCGGAAAGTATTTTTGACAACTCTAACAGCTTGGTTTCAAGCACTGGATTGTCATAATTTCCTTGGTTGATTTGAGCAATAATATTGGCAACAAGCTCTTTGCTTTCTGTTCTGAGTGAGTCACGGTGGGCGGTTTGTTCTTTATATTTGCATACCAAATCCTGTGCGAATATTTCTTTTCCGAGAGAGGAACGCAAATTATTGACGTTGTTTTTTGAAAGATAGCCTGCTGATGTATCTGTAGAATAGATTATCATATGGACGTGAGGATGGTAGCTTTCGTTATGAAACGCGGCAAACCAACGGAGATTCTCCATCGGAATGTGGAACTGTTCGGAAAATTCTTGGGCATGAGCACGAAGCATATCGCGCCAGCGCTCGCCCGAATCATATCCTAAACGTTCTGCGTCCTCGCGCCGAAGAGAAATAATTGCTGTCCAAACATTTCCTTCATGGAGGTTTAATTCGTGAGAAACTTTTCGAAGATTCACGGGCTTACCGTCATCACTGAAGAGTCCGTGAGCACCAAACCTCTGTGCTCTTGGTCGGGTTGCGATGTAGTCCGCATAGGTTTTTGAGTCAAGAATATCGTCGGCAACCTGTTCCATTGCTCTCGAAATTAGTTCGGAAGCGTTTTCAATCGTTGGCTTTAATGTGTAATCTTCGTACTCCAACAACTCTTTTACCTCGGGATAATCAACGGTAATTTTCGTAATAAACTGCTGTTGTTTATCTGTTGCCGGTTCATTTTTTTGAGAATCATCTATCTTTTCTACACCTTCACGGGTAGCAATGTAGCGAGCGTAGCCACCCTTTTTCTTTTTGCCGGGTTTAAGATATTTGAATTTAGTGACGAGCTTTGCCATTATTTACGCCACGACTCCTGCCAGTCAACCGCATCCTCAAATTGCATCATACCGTTGATTCCTTTGACTTCCTCTATGCACTGACCGCGAAGTCGTTCCACTGAAAGCGGATCATATTTACTGAGGTTGGCAAGAATATTTTCAACCATAGCGATCTCAACCGCCAGCTTAAATAGCATTCTGTTGTTTCGATTGTCGCTCTCTCGAACGATGCTTCTCATATTGGAAAGGAACATATTCGGCAGGAAATTAGCCTTGTTCTCCGCGGTCATATAACCCACATAGAACCGTACTGCCTGTTCAATAAAGTCGGATTTTCTTGGGCAGCCTGCCTCTTTATACAGTTCCTTCACTTTTTCCCATGTTTCCGGATACATCCAAATTGTATACTTATTTTTTTCTGTCGCCATTGTTCCTCCTTTCCGACAGCGTCGCAAATAACTGCGAATTCAAGCCGAAATACTTCATAAAAAGCTATAAGGTTCAACCTTTTTTCAAGTCTTTCAAAAAACGTTGAACGTAAGAAAATTGCACAAAGATGCCCGAAAAATGGCTTGCGGTCGGCGTTGCCGTCCGCTGTGAACCGGTGCGGCGCAGTCAAACAGCGTCGCACCTTTCTCCTGCTTTGACGCCCGATTTATTCGGGCAAAGACTCTTTGTGCATAATACCCGGGTTAAACTCCGCCAAAAGCGGCTCATTTCTGTTGCGGGAGCTTCCTGTCGGAGAGGTAATCATCAAATATTCTTTTGCGCTCCGACAGGTGCAATTCTGGCTTTTGATACGCGAGGAATGCAGCGGATGCAACATCCTTGAGACGATACGCTGACCACTCATCACTCCCGTTTTTCAACACACTGACTGTATCGTTTACGAAATCGAAATCAGCGAGCAAGGTAACACTCGGGTTGTAGTCTAAGTGTTTTACAAACAGCATAAATGAAAGCGGCTCAAGCAAATCATTTTTACCGAAGAAGGTTCTTATTGTTTCAAGATTTGTAATATCCTCCCAATCACGAATTTTTTCTCGATAGATACTTGCAATGTCAAGAAACGTAAGCAGTCCTTCGGCTGAAAACGTAATTTCCTCATTTTCACGTTTCAAGGTAATAACAGAGAATTGTTTACCCGGTGCAACCAATGCTTTATATGCTAAATGCTCCTGACGGTTATTCGTTTCAATTTCTTTTTTTACAGAATCAGGAACATTTTTTTCATATAAAAAATCAAGATATTTTTCAAGCTCGGCTATTACCGAACCTTGTGACAAGCTGCCAATGCTTTGTTCAAGAGCATCATATTTTCGTTTGTTAAAATCAAGTTGAATTCTTTCTATATCCATATTTTCTCCTTCTTTTTGTTTGTGCGATACGCGCCCAAATCCGGCATGTACGTCCTGTGCGGCTAACTTTCCCGACCACTCGCAGAAAAGCCGTCACAGGGCGAAACGCGGGCGAACAGGGGTGCTACATCTGTATTTGTGGGGCTGCGTCCTCAGACACGGCGTCTGTTGAGATTTCCAATTCTTTGCCGTCGAGCTGCTCCTCAAAGAGTGCTTTTCTCTCATAGTCGAACAAATCAGCCTGCGATTCTGAAGCTCGAACGGCTGAGAGTACATCGCTGAGACGATAGGTGTGCCAATCATCTGCACCCTTTTCAAGAACAGATACATTTCCGCTCTCGAAATCAATATCCGCTATCACGCTGACTTTGTCAGAGCTGCGGAAGGTGTCACACACCATGGAAAACAATTCATGGTCGAGAATTCGATGCTCTCCAAAATATCCAACGACAGAATCCACGGTGTATTGGTTGACGTCGAACTGCATATACTCACTGTAGAGCTTTGCGAATTGAAACAGCCCTCTGACATACCGCGACGAGAAATTGATATCGCCGTTCGTGTTGTGAAGATGGAAGACACCGACAGTATTCTGAGGACTCACATGAGCGACAGCTTCCTCTTGCTGAATGCGAGATTCAATTTCCGCCCGTTCCAAGTGCGGTACGAATTTCCGGTAGAGAGAATCAAGCGTATTCTTTAGAGCTGTTTCAACTGAGCTGCCGTTTTCCTCCAACGCACTTTCCAAGGCACGGAGCCGGTATTCGTTATACAGCAGAGGTACTTCCTTGTTAGCCATTGCTATTCACCTCCTGTCGCTTGGGTTTCAACGGCTCTTTTTTCATATCCAAAAACTCTTTGACCGCGGACGGTACATTTCGCGCGTAGAGCGTATCAATGGATTTTACCAATTCATCCTCAACGTCAATGCCCTTCCGCTCCGAATATCTTTTCAGCGCATCAAGTTTGTCTTCATCGTATGAAACGGTGACGGTTGCTTTTTTCAATTTCTCATCCTCCTACATACCGAATGACTGCCCGGTGTCCACAAACGCAAGGCAGTCGTCGTTCAGAATCGTATTGCCGTTATTGTAGTCCTCCACCATCTTTTCGGCTTCGGTCATGGTGTGCGAGCGGTCATACCAGCGGGACTCCATCTCGTCGATTGTTTTTTCGATGCTGTTCGGATTGACGTGGCAGGAGTAGTACTCTGCCGCGTCGAGAAACGCTTCGCGTCCATGCTTTTTGTAGATACCGTAAACGGATTTCATTTTACCCTTTGCCATCATAACACCTGCGTTTCAAGATAGTTGCTGTCGCGCTCGGCTTCCCACTCGGTTTCACTTTCACGGCAGTCATCCAAATCAACTGCTTCGTCGTCCTCACCGAAATCTGCGTCCTCAATACAGCAGAACTGCAGGCGCGGCCAACCGTGTACTTCATTCAGTTTTGCGCCCTTGAAATTGCTGGTGTCAAACCGAGCGTCGCGCAATGTAGATTCACAAAAATCGGAACCCGTAAAATCCGCACCTTCGGCTTTGACGTATGAAAGGTCGCAGTCGACGAAATCGCAGTTTTCAAAAGTACAGTAGCTAAAATCCGCTTCGCTGAAATCAACATTGTTGAAACGGCAATTGTAAAATGAGAGGTTTGGAAAATCCCGGGCGATAAAACTTTGATTCGAGATTTCGCACCTTGAGAAGCATTGCTGTTCGCCTTCTCCGGCATACAGCCAGAGAATTTGACGGGCGAGCTTTGTTTCAACCTCATCATACGGCAACGGCTTGTACTTGGGTTCCTCATGTTCATCTGTTATGTTGCAGCCGAGCACAGACGAGAGCGCAAGAGCGCCCTCGATACCGCCCTGCTGACACAGCGGACAGTGTTCCATGTGGTATGTCATCTCAATACAGTCCTCTGTCATCAATAAATCGTTGATTTCCTCTTGCTGATTCAGCATATCTGTAAGAAGCTGTACGTTGCCGTTGATGTCAGTTTTGTCAACGCCGAAGTGATGACTCAGTTCATCGTAGCTGACGCTCCATTTTCCGTCGGTTGTATTCTGTGTTCCGCTCGTCACGCAATAACGGGCGATACGTTTCAAGTCTTCGTTTTTCATTGATAATCACTCCCTGTCACAGTATTGGCGAAAGCCCTTCGGCTTCGTCTTCCGAAATGATTTCCGGCTCGCCGTCGCAGTCCGAAAGATTGTTATTATTTAGATTGCAGTTTTTTATGGTCGAGTTCATCATCAGACACTCTGCAATGGTCGCGTCGGACAAATCACAACTTTCAAGTTCCGCATCGACGAAGTTGGTTTTGACAGCGTACATATCCTTCATCTTGCAGTTCGTAAACCTTGCCGACTCAAGCTCCGCGTTGCTGAAATCAACCGAATCCAAATTGCAGTCGTCGAAAACAGTATAATTACAATAGGCGTGAGACAAATCCCTTCCGCGAAGGAACAATCCATTCAAAACGCAATTTGACAGGTCAGCCTGTTCGCCACCCGCGTCGTTAAGCCAGAGCACATGATTAGCACATATTACATCCAGCTCCTTCTGACTCAGAGTGCGAACATTCGCAGTCTTGCGAAAAGCCGGCTTCACCTTTGCCGTCAGCTCGTCGCAGTATTCTTCGAGCTCTACGATTTCGGGACACTCGGAGAGCATTTTCAGAAACAAATTGCTGTCTAAGAAACCGTCAAACTTTTCAAGATAGTAATCGCTGACGGTAGTCATTGAAAACTGATACTGCCCGTCCTTCTGGTTGCGCAGGATTTCCAGCGCGTAATGCTCCACGAGTTTCTCCATGTCAGAGGAAAACTCGTTTAGAGATGGGTATTGCTGCATTCTGCAAATCTGTCGTGCGTCCGGTACAAAAGCGGAGTAGCGGGCGTAGTCGGTGCCGTGAGGGTTGACGATGAAGCCATCGTTGCCGTCCGCGTCCAACAGCAGAATACAGTGACGTTCATTATTGGTGTCCTCCGGGAGCCTGTGGAGACTGTTGGTAATCGCGCCATAACGGGCTGTCGGATAATTTTGAAAAGTTTCAAACGATTCGTGCGGTATTTCTTCAACCACATCTATCACGCAATTATCAAACCGATAATCTTCCGGTCTTCTGTTTAGTTCAATATTAATGTTCATGTCTTTCACCTTCTTCTTTATTTATGAAATTTGTTATAGGCAGCTTCGGCGTTGTCGGCTCTGCGGGAATCTTCAAATGCGTAATCGCCGCAGCGCTCATACACACGTTCAAACGCTATCGCTGCCGTGCGCGTATCAGATTTCAAAAATTCGGTATAGGTTATACCGTTATAATTTCCTCCGTAAGTAGCAAACGCAGATTGAATGGTACTGTGCAGATAATCGCACTGCTGTTTGATGGAAGAACCCTTGAAGCCGGACGGCGTATATTCCAGACACCATTGACACAAGCCGTAGAATTCATCGCCGTTAAAATGTCCGACGATATCCCAATCCAAATCAAGCGTGTCTCCGCCGCACTCGCGCATCATATTGCCAATGATACCGGCGGCGACACTGTCTGAATATCCATAGCCCTTCAGGTAAGTCCATACCTGCGTTGCGGTGTCTCCCGAAACAGTTTTTTCAGGCTGTTTGAATTGACCGTAACCTAAAATCTCCCTGTGGCCGACAGCGTATTGTTTTTGGCGAACCGCGTCTCCGCTGTTACCCTCAATGGTATAAACAGTGCCGTTCTCAACCTTCTCAACAATACCGGTGTGATCACCGTTACCGTCCAAGCCGTCGTATTCCCAATCAAAGAAAATAATATTTCCCGGCTTCGGCGTCGCAGAACCGGGCAGCCATTGATTCTTCGCTCTGAACCAATCTGCGCCGTCATCGACAACGGAGTATTGAGGTACTAAACCCGAATCAAGGTAACCGCACTGATTGGCGCACCAAGATACGAAAATACAGCACCACTCCACTCTGGACGGGAATCCATACCAACGCCAATATTTTTCACCGCCGGCATTGCCTAATTCCTTTTTAGCGACCTTTACGATATCCGTGTCTCCGCCGGACAAGCCAAGTGAATAGTTGAAGGCGTCGTTTGTAAGGTTTGTACCAAACTTTTTATTTATCGCCGTTATCAATTCCGCGTCAGATTGCTTTGCCTTGAAGCACGAAACAAGATTATCAACGAACTTGGCGTCATCTGCCTTTTCGTATAAAGCACCCATGTACAGCATATGCGCCTTTTGGATTTGTTCATCGGTAAATTTTTTTGCCTGCATCTTCGATGTGATTTGTCCGAGAATCTTGTCCATCTGTTCAATTTTTGCCCAATCCGCTTCGTTCATCTCAGCCTTAACCGCAGCCTTTAAGCCCTCGGTGTCAATCTTGATTTGTCCTGTGCCGAGAGAAATAATAACGGCAAACGGTATCATGATGATGATTAACGCACCCAGCACGATACCGCCTGCCCATTTTAAAACCTTTTTATCTGTTAATAATGAGACGGCAACCTTTTTCAAGGCCGCGCCTACAGAAAAACTCATCATATCACCTCCGGTTTAAAAAGAGGGTTTCTGTTATATCGCCCGTAAATCACATTTCCATTCCCGACATTTCTTCTCCGCTGCCATTTGTGAGATATTCACCGGAAATCACGGCATTTAACTCTCCGTCCGTGTATTCCACACTTTCAAACTCAGGACGGGCGTTGAGCATATCTGCAAGCAGAAACTTATCCAATACATTCGGCTGAAAGTCAATTTCGATATCAGATAAATCGGAATGAAACTCACCGTTCTCCTGACTGTTCACCGCAAGCTGCGTTACTTCCTCAACTACGTCCATCATATCTTGGACATACGCCTGCAAGCTCGGATACTGTTCCATTGCGAGCAATTGCTTGGCGTTTGGAACGTAGGCAGAATATCGAGGATAGCTGTAGCCCTGCGGATCGATCAGGATGCCGTCGTCGCCTGCTTCGTCAAGTGCCAAAATGCAGTGGCGGGTATTGTCGTTGGTGACCGGTAGCTTATCGCGCAATTCTGCAATGAAATCAAAATCATCCGATGTACAGTTTTTCAAATATTCAAACTGCCAGTGTCCGAGGGTTACTACCTCATCTACCTGACACCTTTCTGTTTGCAAGTCTGTCGCCTTATACTGTAAGGGTGTTTCAATAATCATCTGCCGCCTGCCTTTCCGAACATAGCCGATTTATAATCGGGTGCGATTACCTGAAGGAGATACCGCTCGTTGCCGCAGCGGTAAAGACAGGAGCCGCGGTCGGGATACTTAATCAGTTCGAACTCGCTCGGTTCAACCATGAGCGCGTCCATGTACTCCTTCGGATTGATCTGACCGGCGTTGAACAGGAATTGATGCGTCGGGATAGAAAACAGCGGCTTTGTAAACTCACGGATGCTCGGAATCAGGAAATCCTCAATGTTCTGACTGGCAAGAATGATTGAGCTGTCCTTTTTGCGGACACGCTTCATCGCATTTCGAATATACTCAATCGCCGTCATATTCGTCAGAAACAGATACAGCTCGTCGATGGACGCTGCCGTGCTGCCCTTTCCGAGAAGCTGATTGCTCATGTACGACAGAATGTTGAACAAGAGCGCATCCTTCAGCTTTTTGTTCGTGTCCATCAAGCCCTTAACGCCGAACACAAGGAACTCAGAGTCGTTAATGTTGGTGTAACCGTTAAAATATTTCGATTCCGCGCCGATACACATGGAATTGAGTCCAAGGCAGACCTCGCGCAGAATATCCTCTGAATAAAGCGGCTTGATGCTGCCGTCAAACGTTTTGTATTCTTTTTCGCACAGGTCGTAAAAATCGCTCATGGTGGGGTAATCGGTTGATTTCAGCAGACTGTAGTCTGTCGTGTCGGTGATGCCGAAACGGTTGTAGAGCTTAATCAGCATCAGCTCAATCGTGTCGATGTGCGCGTCGCTGAAATCCTTGTAGCTGCGGAAGAAATCCTTGAGGAAAGCGATATGCTGACTCAGCCTTGTCACCTTCTTAAAGGCATCGGGCGTATCAATATCAATTTCTCCCGAACCGTCTGTCCACGCTTTGGGTTCCAGCGGATTGATAATGCTGTCGCCGGACATGAAATCAATGTAGGTGCCGCCGAGCGCGGAGCAGATTTCCTCATACTCCGCTTCGGGATCAAGGCAGATAATGGATTTGCCGGACTCGCGTATATTTGTCAGAATCAACTTGAGCAGATAACTCTTACCCTGACCGGAGTTACCGAGAATCAGGATATTAGACGTTGTCTTGTCCTCGGCTCGTCTGTCGAAGTCAACCAAGATATTCGTGCCGAACTTATCTCTGCCGATGTACAATCCCTTCGGGTCGGTCTTGCCCGAAAAGTTGAAGGGATAGAGATTGGCAACTGAGCTTGACGGCAAAACGCGCTCAAACTGCGCGCCAAACTGATTCGCGCCCACGGGCAGAACAGAGAGAAAACCTTCCTTTTGCCGCAGCGTCAGCTTATCCACGGAGAGCTTTGAACGTGTCAGCTCCATTGTAATATCACTTTGTAAATCACGGAGTTTTTTCAGCGTCTTTGCCTTCAACTCTATGAAAACACAGCAGTGAAGCAAAATCTCTTTGTTTTTTCGTAGATTTGCCATAAGCTGAATAACATCCTGCAGGTTACCTTCCGCCTCGATGGTATCGTTCACGTCGGTACCGCTTGTTTTCAGTTTGTTTGCTCTGGTAGCGTTCTGCATAATCTTACGCTGCTCAAAGGATTCGACAAGCCTGTGATAGATACGCAGCGTAACGCCGTTCCGGTCGCCGAGCTGCGACAAAATCGCCTGTTCCTCCGTTGTCGGCGGATACTCTTTTAACGCCCATACGGAACGGAAGCTGTCACCGATAATGTAATAATCGGTATGAAATTTGATAGTACCCGGCAGAATACAGTCAAAGAAGTCCTTGGTTCGGATTTCTTCCTGCTGCTCCGGCGTGAGTACCTTCTCTTTTTTCTTTGCCATAATTCCTCCTTGCGCCGTTTTGCGAAGCAGAATGCGCAAGAAGTCATACAACAGAAATCAGCCGTTAAGCATTCGCAAAACGACTGATATAATGGTTTAGTTATTTATTTTTGTACGGCAATCACAATCAGACGGTTATCCTGACCGTCATTTGTACAGGTTGAAAGCGTAATGAGCTTTTGCCCGTACTTGGGCTGGTTGCCGATGGTGTACAAGGCTCTCTGAGATATGTCCTGTATCTTTTGTTCAAAAAATGCCTTGTTAGGTGCATTTTTGAGATTATAGAACATATCATTGCTCTTGACTTTAGCAGCAGCGTATACGCTGTATTTTTTTACACCCTGTTCTGTTTCAAGCTGAATCACCGAATGTTGCTGTGCAAAACTCTTGCTTGTATAATTCAGCAACGGAGCAAACATAGTTCCGGCGTTCATATCATGGCCGTAAATAATCATATTATCGACGCCTAATTTACAACCTGCGTCAAGAAACGGAACGCCTGAAACGCTGTATTCGCCGTAAAAATTCAAAGTGAGATATTTCTCAGGATTGGTCGGCGTATGCATAACAGGGTAATCAATGGTGGTTCCGTATATGGAAAGCCATCCGATGCACTCGCTGTTGATTTCACGCAGTGATTTGAAATCATGGGCGTGGTTCCGGTAAGTATCCCCTGCGAGGTGCACAAACTCCTGCTCATCAACCTTTGCCGCCGTATCTGCGTCAAACGTAGTGCTTTCAGTGGTATTGGGCAAAGTTGTTTCATCGGGAATAGCTTCATCATTTGTAGCTCTGGTCACTTCATCCAGCTGTTCAAAAGCGTTCTGATCGTTTTGCCGTTGCGCGTAATCGTTGTAAAGCATAAAACCCGAAACGCCAAGTGCTGTCAGACAGACAGCAAGACAGACACAGAGGATAATTTTAATCTTCACTGCCGCCATTCACCTCCAAGAATTGTTCGCCGTCGACATCGGGCATCTGCTCACCGTATAAGCTTGCGTCGAAGTAGATGGCGAGCATACGCTTGATGTCCGGCTTTTTCAGATGGCGGAAGTCGAATCCTTCCTCGCGGAGCTTACGCTCAATGTCAGCCGAAGACTTCTGCTTATCAGACTTGCCGCCCTTGATTCGTGCAACAAGCATAAATTGACGCGCAGTGGAGATATCGGTCTGAACACTGTCGAGAAAATCCATGTCCTTCTTAATCAGCTTGCGGATATTGGGATTCGGCTCATCTTCAAGTCTTTCCTTCAGATAGAGCTTGTTGTCATCGAAGCATTCCGATGAATCGGTACAGCTAACCTCAATGTCCGGCATTGCCGAAAGCAGCACCATCATGTTTCGGATTTTCGCCTCAATATTCGTTGCGGAAAGTACCGAAATATTGGTCGGTGTGATTGCATAAAAAAGCAGCTCATCTTTGCCAACCCTGATTCCGTGTTTAGTGAAGGTCTTAATGCCGATGAGCTGCTGAACCGAGCGTCCTTTTTTCTTTTTCTGTTGCTTTTTTGCCAAGCGATTCACCTCCATTCAAAGTATTGCTGTGTGCTGATAAAAAACTTGACAGCATATCTCAGATAGTCGATGATGGTGGTATCATCTAAACGAATACTGAGAAAAGCATAGAGCAAGGTCGCCGCCGCGGGCAGGAAAATGTGTGTCTGCACCAAAATCACAACCGACAGCAGTGCGGCAATGCCCATAATCAAAAAATCCCGCAGATTCCAAAGCCAAAGGTTTGCCTTTGCACGGAGATTCTGCGGATAAATATATTGTGTCATTGTATTCCTCCAAATAAAAAGACGCCGCATTTCAGCAGCGTCTTGATAAAAATATTTTTTACTCTTTTTACAGCGTCAAATCAAAGGAATCCTGTTCCGTTTCATCCTCGGAAGGTTCTTCCGAAATAATTTCCCGAACAACGCATTGTCCATTTAGAATAAATGCCTTTACGAAGTTGCGGTTTATCTCAATAGGGATTCCGGCAAAGCATTCATCTATCATTTCATCCGTAATTTCCGGCAGTTGCAAATCTTGCAGCATAGACTTTGCTGTGGGATTGCTTTGGACAAAATCGCGGAAAAAGCCGACGATTCCGTCGTGCTCACGGTTGGAGCTATTCGGGTATCCGCGCGATATGAGCGCGATGTTATTGTCGTAGTTCGGCGCCATGGAGATAATCTCTCCTGTATGTGCGTCACGCAGGAATCCGAAATTTTCTGTGTGCCGATCCATGTTATAGCATATGCTGTCCAACCAGATGATTTTGAGATACTGTTCGGCAAGCTGCGGCGAAATTGCGTAGATTTCGTCAAAGCAAACGCTGTAATCATCGTTCTCACCGACAAGCGCAGACATCGGTTCGAAGTTATATGACGTTCCGTCCGTGAAGTTTTTTGAACGGATATATCCGTCGTGAAGCTCATAATGAACCATGTCAAAGCCCAGCTTTTCACCGAGCCTGCAGATAAACAGCTCCGAAAAATATTCGTTTTGATTACCGCTCTTATACATCCACCAAGCTCCGTCAATCAGCCGCCAGCATTTTTCATAGCTTCCGGTGTTG
>Ga0310695_10005147_pt1 | contig 23105 bp, 16 predicted proteins | sample RumenRJG_04DNA_FD_203882 | JGI IMG/M metagenome (GOLD analysis project Ga0310695, IMG submission 203882) | Bovine rumen microbial communities from Lethbridge, Alberta, Canada - RJG_04 (v2) (version 2) | ecosystem: Host-associated > Mammals > Digestive system > Stomach > Rumen | place: Canada...
GGTATTGTTGAATCTTATATATTTCTCTTTTAGTCTGCGAAGCTCTTTCAGATTCGGATCGATCTGAAAAAGGAGATGCTCTATCTCAGGGATGTCCAGATAGTATCCCATCTTGAAATTGTATCTTGGCGGATCAGCGTATCTGAGATTGTCCTGGTTCGACAGGATCACCCATTGAAAGTGCTTGACGAGATAGTATTCCTTCGAAGGGACGAACTTTATCTCCCTGTGGAAGTAGATTTCCTTCTCTTTGTGACGCTCCTCATCGCGTATCTTCAGGTTCCTGGCAAGCTTGCTGAGATAGCGCCTCAGATAATTGTTTATGTGCTTGATCACATGGAAAGAGTCTACAACAGAGACGGCGTTGGGAAAGTATTTGTCGACATAGGCTATGTATGGCCTGTACATATCTGTGATGAGATATCTCACGCGATTCTTCTCAACAGTAGGCAGATTCGTAAAGTATGGCTCAGTTATTTCCTGCCTTCTGTTCGCGATCATGTCTATGGGCTCACCGGTAACGAAATCCTGGATGACAAGGGCATAGTTGCAGACTTTTGAGACCTCGACATGGACTTCGTCTATGCAGATAGCCTCGGTCAGAGGTCTTCTGTGCATGTCCACATATCTGGAGAAGGTAGTAAGCGCGAAAGTGTCGGAGACATTGAACTTGCGTGCGATGGCAGCTGCCGTAAGGTCCGTATCTCGGAAGGCGTCGACGATCATGATCGTGGCAAGTTTTGAGTTATGTTTGTATTTCTCGACAAAGCTGAATTCATCAGTGTATGTGTGGCCGCAGCTGGGATTCTGGCATTTCCATCTTCGCTGCTGGACGATCAGTACTACCTGCAGTCCGTCCTGCATGACCGGATGATTTACTTTGCGCTCATAAATGCCTTTGGAGTACATCTGGTAGGAACAGATGGGACAGAAATGTGGAACAAGCTTTTGACGGACGCGAATGAGACGCTTTCCGTCAATGACCTCGGGCGGATCCGCTTCGAGGTTTGAATCTTCAATGTTCAGGAACTTTATGATATTATCTCCCATATACACTTCTCCTTTCTACTTTCATTAAGCTAGGGATAAATTCAATGATAGTTGAGTGGAGAAAAGGGAGCAACCTGCGGTGCAGAGCTGTAAGTTGCTCTCATTTGTATTGGGAAAAGCGCTCGCACCCGGGCGGGTTGCCAGTTGGGGCGGGGCTTAAGCGAGCGCAATGATCCAGGTAATTAAAAAAGGGGCCTGATTTACTCAGACCCCAACTGAAGTGTACCCCTTGTCAAGGACAATTTTGAAATTTGGGGGTGTCCACTGACACCCATGTATATATACTGTAACTGCTTTACCGGATATGGAGGATAGTGCAACGCTGGGGAGCGACACGAGCGCCATACCGGGTTTGCGAGAGGCAGTGCAGACAGAAGTGCTGCCTTTTTCCATTGCCTTTTGGAAACCAAAGCGATAAACCCCGGGGTCTGGGGCAGAGCCCCAGTGGCCGTCAGGCCAATCAACCCTGCCATACAGGAAGTGGATAGACCCCAGTGATCAGATACTGATAGTACTCTGCAGGAGAAAGCTTCAGAAGCTCCCATTGGTATCCATCATTGTTGTAATAATCAATGTAGTCATCCACCACAAGCCTGACTTCATCATATGTGCTGCAGCTCTTGACTCTGTCTTTGATGTGGTCCTTCATGTGTCCGAAGAAGCTTTCCTGGGGAGCATTATCCCAGCAGTTGCCCTTGCGTGACATTGACTGCACAAAGTCTGCATCCTTCAGCTTGTTGATGAAAGCATAGCTTGTATAGTGGCAGCCCTGGTCAGAATGAACTATGGTCTCATTGTCCAGAGTGCTGCCGTGAACTGAGATCAGCTGCTCGACTGTATCGATGACGAAATCCACCTTGAGAGATATGCTCAGCTCATATGCCAGGATCTCATGTGTACACGCATCCAGAATCGTCGACAAATAGCAGGTACCATCAGCATAGATCAAATATGTGATGTCCGTTAGCAGGACCTTTCGCACACCTCGGTCGAATTCTCTGTTAACGATGTTGTCGGCAATATTGTTGGTTTTAAGAGCCTTCGCCATCCTTCGGTATGGATTGGCCTGCCGGATCGGACACACAAGCCCGTACTTTTTCATCAAGCGGCGGATCTTCTTCACATTCATGATGATCCCGACGTGAAGAAGTCTCATGTGGATGCCTCTTGCACCCTTGGCATATCCCCGGAAGCGGTATGCTTCAAGGATGAGCTCGAAGTCTGCCTGATCATTAGATTCGCGTGTCTTTCTTGCAGGAGCTGCCGCCATCCAGGCATAGAACCCTGAGCGGGACACTCCGGCAATACGACACAGATACGATATATTCAACAGATTGTCATCGCTTTTGATGGCCTCATATATGAGGGAGAATTTTACTTCGGCTGGTGCTTGGATTCCCATTGTCTCCGAGCCTCCATATCTGCCATTTGCAGTTTTTTTAAAAATTCCACCTCTTGTCGAGTGTATGCCAGCTCATGCTCAAGCCGGCACAGCTTTTCAGCATCAGTTTCATTTGCCGGATGTGCACCCGGAGCTTTAAGCTTACGACCTTGTTTGCTAAGGTCTGCCAGGCCTTCTTCCCGGCGAGCTTGTTTATTTACCATGTATCGAAAGCCATCTATCCGCTTTTCGCCGAGAACAGCAGGATCTGCGTCGATGTGACGCCTTCGCTGCGGCGATCAAGGAAGTACTGCTTGAATTCTTCGGTAAAACGCACAGTACTCGGATAGACTGCCTTCACATATTTATTGGATGACAGTTGATCCATCTCTTCCTGGGAGAACAGTTTTTTGTTAACATGCTTCATGCTGATCCGATCCTTTCTACTATCCTTGATCGGATACAGCTTACCATAAATCTATCCAGAGATGTGTCCACCAGAATGGGTATTGCCCTCAAAAGTACTGTCAACTCAACGGGGTACCCCAAATCTTAGGTGTCCATTCTACTGGGTACAGTTTATATCGTTTTTCGAAATCGATATACCCATACACAAATCGGCCGATCTGAGGTCTTTTCTCAGGGCCGGGGCCGTCAAAAATGTGTATGAAAAGCAGAAACCCGGCTGCCCATACACAAGGCGCCCCGCATCTGCTGCGCAGCAAGCCCGCAGCCTTTGCACAGCAAGCCCATAGCCCTTGCACAACAGACCTCGCATCTGCTGAACAACAAGCCCGCAGCCTTTGCACAACAGACCTCGCATCATCTGCGTAGCAAACCCATAGCCTTTGCACAACGGGCCCGCATCTGCTGAACAACAAGCCCGCAGCCTTTGCGCAACGGGCCCCGCATCTTCTGCGCAGCAAACCCACATCCTTTACAAAACGGGGCTGCTGTTCTGCCCCGGGAGCGCCAGCGCTGTCGCCGGGCCCCTCACACAGCCTGAGCGGCAGCATTTATCGGAGGAGCTGCGCCGACGGAGATCAATGCTTCCGTCCTTACGGCAACGCCGTTAGATCGGAAGGAAGCATTATAGAGCGGCGCGACCGGCTGGCAGACACCGTAAGCTCAAAGGAGAGCGAACGGGAATGTACAGATGATATATGGGGAATAACGGAGAATGCACGGATGGTGTAATATCTGCATCTGGCTGACGATCATTACACCAAACATGACTCCGGCAAGGATTATTGCAGCGGCTAAGCGCTGTCCGGGTGTAAATCTCGTATGCGCTTGATTAGAATTACACCGTTTTCACCGAATACGGTGTAATCCTGCATCCGTGGCCGCCTGGATTACACCCGGATGTATATAAACCCGCCATTATAGCGGGCATGATCGCAGGAACGGTGTAATATGGAAAGGCACGGGGATGATTTTACACCCGAATAAGCACACAGGCGCTTATCCGGGCTGTACAGGCTGAAAACGAAGCATGGCCTCTGAAACTGTACAGACTGAAAATGAAGCATGGCCCCTGAAACTGTATCGGCTGAAAACGAATCGTGGCACCTCCGGGCTGTACAGTCTGAACCTGTACCATAGCATATAAAAAACCGGCAGCGTTCCGATACGGTTCGGTGCTGCCGGTTGTAATCATATTATGATCTCTGTCGATTTGTTATTATTCGCCAATCATTCGCTTATCATTCGCCAATCATACGCTTGTTATTCGCCGGTCGTACGCTTATCATTCGCCAATTATTGCTGTTATTTGTCCCATGGGACCTGATCGCGGTAGCTTCCGAAAGGAGTCACCGGCAGGTATACGTTCATGAGGAAGTTGCGGTCCTCGAGGTGCTTTTCATCGAGGCTCAGCTTTATGCAGACAGCCCAGCCGCCGTCAAACGTGAACTGGATCGTGTCTCTTGAGATCTCGCCGTATTTGCCTGTCGCCATCCTTACATCCAGTAGATCGGTAGGGAACCTGACAGGCTGGACGGTGTGGTTGGAATTGTTCGGCATGCAGCCGAGGCCCGCGTGGGAGTTGACGCAGCCTATGCGTGTGACATCAAGCTCCGGTATAGGCTTGATGAAATAGTAGTCGTATTTGCCGTAGAAGAAATCGAGCATTCTCTGCGGGGCTTCCGGATGGTACTTGCAGATGCGCGGGAGCTCGTTGCCTATCGCCTTGAGCATAGGACCGATGAGCTTGCCGTAGAGGAATTCTTCCTCGCGCAGAAGCTCGTGCCATGTTTCCGTGTCATACGGCTCAAAGGACTGAAGGATCTCGTTCATGTCCATAAAGTACTCATTGGAGCACGGCACGCGGAAGATCCTTTCGCCGAAGTCGTCGATCTCGTTGAACCTGCTCACGAAGTTGTCGTCGCGCATGTTAGGGCTGCGGTCGGCGACCTTCATCGATGAGAGCACGTTGGCGTCGCTCTTTACTGAGATCGATATGTGCCAGTCGAATTCAGGCCGCTCGATGAGTATCTCGCCGAAGGAGTCTTCTTCGAGCTCCCTTACGAGGTAGTTGAAGCGGATCCTGAGAGGCTCTCCTCCCTTGAGGAAGACATACGGCTCTTTGGAAGTGATGCGCCTCATGGCAGGCCTTGCCTGTCTGTCGGCGAGCTTTTTGTCCGCGCCCGGAGCCTTGTCCCAGACCTTGAGAAAATACTGGTATTCTTCGTCATCCCTGAATTCATACGGGACATCTCTGTCCTGCAGGATGCTCTCGAGTGACCATGCCGTGGCTGCTACGAGAAGTTCGTTTATCATAATGAAGTCCTCCGTACATATATCAGATAAGGAAATCTCATGCTGTTTAAGAGCGGCAGCGCCGCTACAGTTTATTATAAACCACGAGCGATAAAAAAACATCAAAGAGCGGATATTTTTTAGCGGCCTTGTGCTAAAATTAAACATGGATCTCAGTTTCAGAGAGGACAGATAATGACAGATATAACCAAACTGCAGAACGGCAGCGACATAAGAGGCATAGCCTCAGAGGGCGTGCCGGGCGAAGAGGTAGATCTCACAAGGGAAAGAGCGGGGCAGATAACAGGAGCGTTCTGCTACTGGCTCTCGAAGAAGGTGCAGAAGAACCCGGTAATGCTGAACATATGCGTCGGCATGGATCCGAGGATATCGGGTCCTGAACTCAAAGAGGGCGTGCTCGAGGCGATCAGCCTCTGGGGCGCTCACGGCAGTGACGCCGGCATAGCCACGACGCCCGCGATGTTCATGTCTACGGTCCTTCCGTATTTCGAATTCGACGGCGCCGTCATGATAACGGCCAGCCATCTTCCGTACAACAGGAACGGCTTCAAGTTCTTCACCGCCGAAGGCGGACTCGAAAAGGAAGACATAGCCGAGATACTCAGGCTGGCTTCGCGATACAACTTCATAGGCGGAGTCTATGACAGGGACGGGGCCAACGTGATGCCGATGTACGCGGCGTATCTGCGCCAGATGATCACACAGGGCCTGGCCGATGTGCCGGGCTATCTGAAGGGTATGCACATAGTGGTGGATGCCGGGAACGGAGCCGCGGGATTCTTTGCGACGGAAGTCCTTAAGAAGCTCGGCGCCGACATAAGCGGAAGCCTTTACCTTGAACCGGACGGGACCTTCCCGAACCATCCTGCGAATCCGGAGGACAAAGACGCCATGGCTGAGATATGCAAAGCGGTCAGAGACAGCGGAGCCGATCTCGGCATAATATTCGATGCCGACGGAGACAGATCGGCAGCGGTCGCTCCGGGGGGCAGGCCTCTGACCAGGAATGAGATCATAGCTCTGGCGGCTGCGCTCGCGGCTGATGACTATCCGGGCGGCACCGTGGTCACGGACAGCGTCACATCCGATGAACTGCATGACTTCCTCGAAAAGAAGCTCGGGCTGAAGCACTTCAGATACAGAAGGGGATACAGGAACGTCATCGGCAAGGCGAAAGAACTGAGAGAACAGGGGGAGAACGCCTTCCTCGCGATAGAGACATCGGGCCACGCGGCGTATTCCGACAACTATTTCCTGGATGACGGGGCCTTTCTCGCGGTACAGATAGTGGTCAACGCGGCCAGGCTCAAAAGAGACGGCAAGGAGATAACGGAGCTCATAAAAGGACTGAAGTCGCCGGCCGAGTCGGAGGAATTCAGGCTCAGGATAAAGGCCGAAGATTTCAGAAAGTACGGGCAGGGCGTGCTCGAGGACTTCGAGAAGTGGGCCGAGTACTCGAAGAAGTTCGAGGTCGTGAAGCCGAACTACGAGGGCGTAAGGGTCAACTACAGACTCGACGGCAAGTGCGGATGGTTCCTTCTGAGGATGTCGCTGCACGATCCGGTGATGCCTCTCAACATAGAGTCGGATGAAAAGGGAGGAGTTGAAAAGGCCCTCGCCGAGATACGCGAATTTATGAAAGGATATAAAGAGATAGAACTGTAATGGCTAAGAATGCGGGATCGAAAAACACAAAGATAAGACGCGGCGCCGAGAACGTGATAATGGTCTGCCTTGCCCTGATCGTGCTGGTGTCCGGCTGGAAGATATACACCATAATGCGCGGATATCACGAGGGGCAGCAGGTATATAAGAAGATATCAGAGCAGACCGCGAAGAACGGCTTCACCGGTGACATCGACTGGGACAAGCTCCGGAAGATAAACCCCGATGTCGTGGGATGGCTCTACTATAAAGACACCGTAATCGACTACCCTATAGTGCAGGGAGAGGATAACGACAGGTACCTGTGGACCCTGTTCGACGGCAGCGTCGGAGGCTTCGGCACGCTCTTTGCCGACGCCGCGACAGAGGCTCCGTTCAGGCAGTTCAATACGATAGTGTACGGCCATCACATGAAGGACGGCTCGATGTTCGCTCCGCTCAAGCAGCTCAAGTCGAGCGATTACGCGAAGGAACACCCTCAGCTCGAGCTGATCACGCCGGAAGGCAAATTCCATCTGGTCATATGGGCCTTCCTCAACCAGCCTGCGGACAGCCAGATATACGTGACCAACATACACGATAAAACCGAGAGGGAAGAATATCTCAAACTCATCGAAGACCTCGCGGACTATACCACTGACGTGAAGGTCAGCGCCGACGACAGACTGGTCATACTTTCGACCTGCGCGTATGAGTACCAGGACGCTCGCTACATGGTGGTCGGAAAGATGGTCCCGTGGAAAGGCCAGAAGATCAACATGAGCTACGCCGAGCCTGAGGACGCGGAAACGGATGCGGATGCTGATGCGGACACGGAAGAAGGCGGCGGGGACGAATAGCTCCCGGATGTGCAATCGGGCGCTCCGATGTGATACAATTACTTTGTTGTTCAAAGCTGCGGCGTGCCGCCCGCGGGGATAAGCAAGTGAAAGGATGTAATTATGGACTATAAAATGACTATCGCCGGACTCGAGAGACGTCTGCCTCTCTGCAGGGTAACAGATGACCTTTATATCGCCGGATTCATTATGTTCAATGATGTCGAGATCACGGAAGCGTGCGCAAAGGCTCTTCTCGAAAAGGCGCCTGACTTCGACGTAATGATCACAGCCGAGAGCAAGGGCATCCCTCTTGCATACGAGATGTCGCGCCAGTCAGGCAAGCCGTACATCGTTGCCCGCAAGGGAGTCAAGCTCTACATGCGCGACGCCATCATGGTGCACGTCAAGTCCATAACGACCTCGGGCGTGCAGACGCTCTGCCTCGGAAGAGACGAGAAAGAACTGATGGAAGGTAAGAGGATACTCATCGTCGATGACGTGATCAGCACCGGAGAATCGCTGAATGCGCTCGAGCAGCTGGTGAACGAAGTGGGAGGAAAGATCGTCGGCAAGTTCGCGGTGCTCGCCGAGGGCGAGGCTGCCGGGAGGAAGGATATAACGTTCCTCGAGTATCTGCCGCTCTTCACGCCGGACGGCAAGCCGAAGTAGACAGCGGCTCAAAGCATTGGAATCTCAGGCCTCCGCGCGCGGAGGCTTTTCTAATGAAAACAATAAAGCGGGATTGTTTTGTATTTGGTACACAAATTAAACCTCTGAATTTGAGTTTTTTCACAAAAAGTATTGACACACAATCTTCACAATGCTATCATCACGCTGTACACAAATTCTGTGCACTTGTAAAGGAGACCAAATGTATTTCAGCTCAGGCGTGATCGTAATCAGCATTATCAGCGTCCTTCTGGTCGACAGACTGGTAGAGGGCGAAATTATGCTGCAGGGCGATTGAGTACAAAGGTCACTGAATCTGATGCTTGGGAGCCCGCAGCGATGCGGGCTTATTAAATGCCCGGGCAGGGACTCGCAAGTCATTTATCAGCTATCACTGGTCAGAAAGTAATGCTTAGGTAGAAAGAAAGGGAGAAACAAAATGAAAAAGACATGGGCAAAAGTCGTAGTTGTAGCAATCTCCTGCATGATGGTGTTCTCGTTCGCGGCTTGCGGCAGCAAGAGCGGCGGAAGCGGCGGAGATGCAGGAGACAATACACTGAAGCTGGGAAGCACCGGCCCTCTTACAGGACCTGCAGCTATCTATGGTAACGCTGTAAAGAACGGCGGACAGATCGCTGTTGATGAGATCAATGCGGCTAATCCGGACGGCGTTCAGGTTTCGTGGCAGGTAGAGGACGATGAGGGTGACGGCGAGAAAGCAGTCAACGCATATAATAAGCTGGTCGATGACGGGATGCAGGTTCTTCTCGGTTCCGTAACATCCGGAGCATGCGTCGCAGTAGCGGAAAAAACATTCGAGGACAGAGTCTTCACACTTACGCCGTCTGCATCACAGACTGCCGTAACTGAAGGCAAGGACAATGTATTCCAGCTCTGCTTCAGAGACCCTGACCAGGGTACGATCTCGGCGGACTACATCGTAGAGAATTTCCCTGATGCGAAAGTAGGAGTTATCTACAACAATGCAAGTGACTATTCTGCGGGAATCTTCGATGGATTCAAGAAGGAGTTTGAGGCAAAGGGAAAAGAAATCGTAGCAGTAGAGGCGTTCGCGGATGATGCAAACACTGATTTCCAGGCGCAGCTCAACTCGATGAAGAACGCAGGCGCAGACCTTGTGTTTGTTCCGAATTACTACACACCTGTATCGAACATCCTCGTTCAGGCGGACAAGATGGGATACAAGCCGACATTCTTCGGTTGTGACGGCGTTGACGGAATCCTTACACTTGAGAACTTCGACAAGAATCTGGCAGAGGGAGTATACCTCCTGACACCGTTCACAGCTTCTGCTGATGATGAAAAGACCCAGAAATTCGTTGAAGCATACAAAGAAGCTTACGGTGAGGAGCCTAACCAGTTTGCAGCTGACGCATATGACTGTGTATATGCAGCATATGATGCCTTTGCTAAAACAGGCCTCAAAACAGACGCTTCCGCAGCTGATATATGCGAAGCAATGATCAGCCAGTTTACAGGCGGATTCTCATATGAAGGACTTACTGCCTCCGGTTCTATGAAATGGAAGGAGACGGGCGAAGTCGACAAGATGCCGGCTGTATATGTCATCGAAGGCGGAAAGTATGTTGAGAAGTAATACACTGACTGACTTAAGTGTATAGTTGTTGGCCGAGGGGTGTTGCATGCAATGTGCGGCACCCCGAAGCCGCGTTTAACAGAAAGAAGAAACCATGAATTTTTTGACTAACATCATCTCAGGCCTCAGCCTGGGCAGCGTATATGCGATCATAGCGCTTGGATATACGATGGTCTATGGTATCTCAAAAATGCTTAACTTCGCCCACGGGGATGTCATCATGATCGGAGCGTACATGTCGTTCGTCATGACACAGTACATCGGAGCGAACGGATGGATCGCCCTTCTGGTGGCCATGGCCGTATGTACTTTGCTCGGCATCACCATCGAGAGGCTGGCGTACCGACCTCTCCGCGGCACAGGTTCCCTCGCTGTCCTGATAACGGCAATAGGAGTATCGTATTTTCTGCAGAATATGGCTCTTCTTATCTGGGGTGCAAATCCCAAGATGTTCACAAGCCTGTTCAAAGGAATGAGTCCTGTGCATGCTGCAGGAGGGAAGCTTACCATTACGCCGGAATCGATCCTCACCATAGCAGCCAACATCGTAATCATGATCGCGCTGACGCTGTTTGTAAGCAAGACAAAAGCGGGCAAGGCTATGAGAGCCGTGTCCGAAGACAACGGGGCCGCCCAGCTCATGGGCATAAATGTCAATCAGTCCATATCGCTCACCTTTGCGATAGGATCGGGACTTGCTGCCATCGCCGGAGTGCTGATGTGCTCGGCTTATCCCATTCTGATGCCTACTACCGGCGCGATGCCGGGCATCAAGGCGTTCACTGCAGCAGTCTTCGGCGGTATCGGATCCATTCCGGGAGCGATGATTGGAGGGCTGATTCTTGGCCTGATCGAAATCTTCTCGAGAGCATATATCTCGACAGAACTCTCAGACGCCATCGTGTTTGCATGCCTGATCATCGTGCTGCTGGTCAAGCCTACGGGTCTGCTCGGCAAGAAGATCAGCGAGAAAGTGTAGGTGAGCCATGGCAGACAGAATTCTTAACCTGAAATCGATCGGCTCAAGGGGCCTCAAGAACGCCGTGAAGGGCAACGAATACCGCAGAGAGGCTTCCATATCCTACGGGATCCTGATAATCGGATACATCCTGCTGTCGCTCGGCGCGGCTACAGGCCTTATCGGGCATAATCTTCAGGGGCAGTTCGTCCCGATCTGCGTGTATGTTTCGCTGGCCGTTTCGCTGAACCTCGTCGTGGGCATATCCGGAGAGCTTTCGCTCGGACACGCGGGCTTCATGGCCGTCGGTGCATTCAGCGGCATAGTCATGGAACGCATGCTGCTGGCTCATATGAGCTTTGAACCGGCTGTCATGATACTATCGATGCTCTTCGGGGCATGCATGGCGGCGATCGCGGGATTCATTATCGGCATCCCTATACTGGGACTGCGCGGCGACTACCTCGCCATCGTGACGCTCGCGTTCGGAGAGATAATAAGGAACTTCATGAACGTGCTCTACTTCGGCCTGGATGAAAACGGCCACCTGAAGTTCGCGTTCAATCATACCATCGAAGGCATAGAAAACAGCCAGAGAATCATAACCGGAGCCATAGGAGCGACCGGAACAAAGACTATATCCACGTTCAACTGGGGCTTGCTGCTTTGCATCTTCACTGTCTTCGTTGTGCTCAACATGAAGAACTCCAAGCAGGGAAGAGCCATAATGGCAATCAGGGACAACCGCATCGCAGCAGAATCCATCGGACTCGATGTAAGGAAGTACAAGCTCATGGCGTTTGTCGTCAGCGCGGCTCTTGCCGGGATGGCGGGATGCCTGTTCGGACTGAACTACAGCACACTGGTGCCTCTTAAGTTCAACTTCAACACATCGGTACTGATCCTGGTGTTCGTCGTACTTGGAGGAGTAGGAAATATCTGGGGCTGCATAATCGCGGCCACAGTGCTTACCATACTGCCTGAGGCATTCAGACAGTTCTCTGATTACAGGATGCTGACCTACGCGGTCGTGCTCATCCTGGTAATGATCTGCACGTATAACCCGACCATCAAGGCCAGGGTCACCGGGCTGTGGGACAAGATCAACCCTTTCAAAAAGAAGGGCGGCGACAAACCGAAAAAGAAAAAGACCGGAAAGGAGGCGGCGTAAATGGCTCCAAAAGACAAAAGAGACGAGATCCGTAACGCTGAGATCTCGGAGACCGGTCATACATACGAGAACCGACAGGAGATATACTACAACGACAATGTCGGAGGAAGAGCCGTGTTCGTTGACTCCAAGGAGCAGTACGGACCGGACGAGCCGTACAATGATCAGGTCTATCTTCCTGAAAAGGACAAGGGCAAGTCGCCTGTTCTCGAGGTCAAGAACCTCGGCATAGACTTCGGCGGACTGACCGCGGTAGATAATTTCAACCTCACGCTCGGCAGGACCGAGATCGGCGGACTGATCGGACCTAACGGCGCCGGCAAGACCACGATCTTCAACATGCTGACCAAGGTGTACGAGCCGACCAGGGGAGAGATCTTCTTTGACGGAAAGAGCACCAAGGGCATGACTACCGTGGACATCAACAAGGCCGGAATGGCGCGTACCTTCCAGAACATCAGGCTTTTCGACAAGCTGACTGTAGAGGAGAACATAAAGGTCGCCCTCCATCACACCACGGATTACGGCCTGATCAGCGGGATGTTCCACACGCCTAAATACAGGCACGAGGAATTCCGCATCCGGAAGGAAGCGATGAAGTACCTCAAGATATTCGGCATGACGAAGACTGCCGATTACAGGGCGGGGTCGCTGCCGTATGGAGCTCAGAGGAGGCTCGAAATCATGAGGGCCCTGGCTACAAAGCCTAAGCTGCTGCTGCTCGACGAGCCTGCGGCGGGCATGAATCCGTCCGAGACATCCGAACTCATGGAGACCATCAAGGAGATCCGCGACAGGTTCCAGATCGCGATATTCCTGATCGAGCACGACATGAACCTGGTCATGAACATCTGCGAGGGCATCGTGGTGCTCAATTACGGCCGCGTCATCGCCAAGGGCAGCGCGTCCGAGATCCAGAGCAATCCGAAGGTCATCGAGGCCTACCTCGGCAAGAGCAGAGGCAAGATGGAAGAGGAAGAAAAGAACGAGGACATCGAGGAGGCTCTCAGCAAGGGCAAGCTCGAATCCGCTGCTTCCGGCAAGCCTGACGCCGGGTCATCGGGGAAGGAGGTCGGATAATGGGTACTGTACTGACAGTAAAGAACATCAATGTCTATTATGGGGCCATCCATGCCATAAAAGGCATCTCCTTCGACGTAAACAGGGGCGAGATCGTTACGCTTATCGGAGCCAACGGCGCCGGCAAGTCGACCACCCTGCACACCATCTCGGGACTTCTGAGGAGCAAGACGGGAGACATAGAATTCCTCGAGGAATCGATCTCGCACACCGCCGCTCACAAGATAGTCTCCAAGGGGATATCCCATGTGCCGGAAGGCCGCAGGATATTCCAGGGCATGACGGTCGAGGAGAATCTCCAGATGGGTGCTTTCGTGACTAAGCAGGACAGGATCGCCCACAACCTCGAGTACGTGTACGAGCAGTTCCCGAGACTCAAGGAGAGGACCTCGCAGATCGCGGGCACGCTCTCAGGCGGCGAGCAGCAGATGCTTGCCATGGGAAGAGCTCTCATGTCCGATCCTGAGCTGCTGATGCTCGACGAGCCTTCGATGGGGCTCGCGCCTATCCTGGTGGACCAGATCTTCGAGATCATCGAGAACCTCAATAAGGCCGGCACGACCATACTGCTGGTAGAGCAGAACGCTCAGATGGCGCTCTCGGTAGCCGACAGGGCGTACGTCATAGAGACGGGCAGGATCTCGCTCTCCGGTACCGGGGAAGAGCTTGCAAAGTCTGACGAAGTCCGCAAGGCATACCTCGGAGGCTAAATACCGCGGCAAAGCAGCTGCGCGCGGTCATTGATGCATCTTCAGCGGCTCCGGATCCTGTCCGGGGCCGCTTGCATGTCTCATAAGAAGGATCGCTGCGGGGCAGGAATATTCGGATTATGTAAGGTTTCTGGAGAAAAAGTACGGAAAGCTTAAATGAAAACAGGCCGTGCAGGACACACGGCCGGAAGCATGTACAGCAAATCTGTATCAGCCGGCAGACCGCGCTGCCGGCTGTTTTTTCCCCGCTTCCCGACGTCTGCAGATTCTTGAATCGGTCGTTTATTCAGGGTTTTTTTATGTTATAATGTTCCCGTTAAATATAACGGCGTTGCCGTAATGTCGGGAACATTGATCTCCGTCGGCGTGCTCCTCCGATGGAATGGTTCCCGTTGAATATAACGGCGTTGCCGTAATGTCGGGAACATTGATCTCCGTCGGCGTGCTCCTCCGATGGAATATCTTGTCAAAATAAAAAAGAAAAAGAGGGACGAGATGAAAAAAACCATAACCGTAATGATGACCATTCTGATGATATTTGCGATGACGCTCGGCATGAGCGCGTGCAAAGCTTCGTCGGACAAGGAAGAAGGGGATGCGAAGCAGGAGCCTGCGGCGACCGACACCGAAAAGATCGTAACGTCCATCACGGATATAGACACGGAAGACATGACTGATCTTCCTCTCGAGATCGAGTCGGTGACTCTGCTCGATGACGGCTCTGTCAGGATCGTTCCGACCGGCGATCTCAAAAAGAACGAGATCAAGGATGACAAGACAGATGCGATCTTTCCTTTCAAGGAATTCGGCAGGGTAAAGCAGATATATCTCGTCAGGTTCGGAAACGGCGGCTACAGGACGGTGCTCGCGCTGATGGAGGACGGCTCGCTGTCGGCTCTCAGCGCAAAAGAACTCATCGAAGATCACATCGCTGTAGTCAAGCCTAACATATCGGGAAGGGATAATTACGTTTCGGTAGAAGAGGTGAAGGGCGAAGACAGTTATCAGGTCATAGGAAAGACCGAAGACGGTGAAGAGATAGAGCTCGACTTCAGCCTCAACTTCTAAAACAGAAAGGACCATGCAGCAATGGACGCAACTCAGACTATAAATTCGGCAGTAGCCGAATGGTTCGAAGGGAATTTCAAGGAATCGGCGAAGATGACGACGAAGACTTCGCGTCTGCAGGACGGAAGGCTCAGCTATTCGTTTTCCGTCGTCAACGATTCCGGCTTCAGTTTCGACGACTTCTCCTTCAGGATAAGGGTCATCGATAAGGCGACAAATGAAGAGATAGGGATGGCGACGATAAAGGCCGGCGCGTGGAAGGCGGGCGAGAAGAAGACCTTCAGGTCGAAGCTCACCATACCGCCTGACGTAAAGAGCCTGTCGTTCGTCATGTATTCGAATTCCCTGAGATACACCATCAGTCAGGAAGACAGAAACACGATCGACTCCGCCTTCGATCAGGCTGACGATGTGCTGAGGGAAGTAGGCCGCGTCTTCGGAAGCACCGGCGAAGGAGGGGTCTTCGGTGAGCTCTTCGGAAACGGAGGAATGCCTCAGAGCGGCGGGACCACCACGACGCAGACGACTACGACCAGATCGGCCGACGGTACCACCACGACGACAAGAACCACGACGACCAGACCGTCGTCTTCGGGGACGGTGAACGCCGGCGGCGCGCGCACGGTCTCGCCGGGAACACAGACGGGAGGCGTCTCGACCTATACACAGCGAAAGATACAGAAGAAGCTCGACAAGATGAGGCTCGGCAAGTCCGGATGGACTGTCGTGGCTCTGGTGTTCGGACTCATGTTCCTGATGTTTGCCATGGCAGCTGAAACCGTGCCTATGGCGATCGCGTACGGAATATGCGGCATCATCGGCCTCGGAGTCGCGGCCGTCACCAAGATCAGGAACATGAACAGGGCCAAGAGGATCCGCACATACGAGAGCAAGGTGAACTACAAGGGCAACACATATATCGACGACCTCTGCGCTGCAGTGGGCAGGCCTTACGAAAAGACGGCGGACGAGCTGCAGCAGATGATAGCGGACGGATTCTTCCCGGGAGCCTACGTGGACTTCAAAAACAGGCTCCTCGTCATGACAAAGGACGGCCAGCCGATGGAATCGATCGAAAAATCCGTCGCTCTCGGAAACAGAGCAAGACGCAAAGCCGGCGAGGACACGACGCCTCAGTCGCTCGACGATCTGATCACCATGACGGAAGACGCCGAGATCAAGAGCAAGCTCAAAAGGCTCAGGACCATCACCAAAAAGATCGACGCCAGAGTCGAAGAAGTGCCTGAGCTCGGGAAGCAGGTCAAAGAGTTCAGGGAGAAGTACTATCCTGAAGTCGTGCGCCTGACAGATGCATACAACGACAAGATCGCGGATCTCGCAAAGGGCAGCGACAAGCCGAAGGAAGCAGTCACCACTTCATCCGACGGGGCGCCTGTGATAAACTCGAATCCGAACTACCTCGAAGAACAGGCGGCCGAGATCAAGAAGCAGCTGATCTCGCTGATAGACTCCGTTACAGAGGCCTCGGACAACCTGCTCGAGAGACTGTACGAAGACGATCTCATGGACATCACTACGGATATCCAGAGCCTGCAGACGACTCTCTCAAGCAAGGGCCTGCTCGATTCGGACTTCGATATCCAGTAGATAATTATCATTAAATATAAGGAGGACAACCATGGCAGAATTAGAACTTACACCTGAAGCAGTCGAAGCAGTCAATGATGCAGCTGAAGCTACAGCAACTTCGCTGACCGAAGATGTACATGAAGTCGCGTCCCAGGCGGCCTCGCTCGACACTATGGCTGCGCCTGTTCTCGAGTTCGGAGCAGAAGCAGAAGACGTTATGAAGGAAGAGGAGCCTCTCGCGCAGTTCACTGCCGATGAGCAGAGGCAGATCAGGACCGTTGCCGAAAAGATCGACATCACGGACAGCAACGCGGTCCTCGGCTACGGCGCAAGCGCGCAGCGCAAGGTCTCGGATTTTGCGGACGGAGCTCTCCAGAGTGTAAGAGCGAAAGACATGGGCGAGACAGGACAGGTCCTCTCGAATCTGCTTGTCGAGCTCAAGACGAGCGGCGAAGAGAAGAAAAGCCTCCTCGGCAAGCTGTTCGGAAACGCAGAGAAGAGTTTCGAAAAGCTCAAAGCGCAGTACAGCACGGCTGAAGGCAACATCGACAGGCTCGTCAAGCTTCTCGAGGATCACGAGCAGCAGCTGAGAAAGGATATCATACAGCTCGACAAGCTCTATGATAAGAACAAACTCTACTTCAAGGAGATCTCGATGTATATCGAGGCCGGCAAACTGGCCATCGAGAAGGCGAGAAACGAGACCCTCCCTCAGCTTGAAGCGAAGGCAAAAGAGACGAATGCCGCAGAGGATATCCAGTCGGCTCAGGATTTCGCGGATATGATCACTAGATTCGAGAAGAAGATATACGATCTCGAGCTTTCGAGGACCGTATGCCTCCAGTCCGCGCCTGAGATCAGAATGGTGCAGAACTCAGACACCATCATGGCAGAGAAGATCCGTAGCACGATCCTGAACGTCATTCCTATGTGGAAGACGCAGATGGTGCTCGCGCTCAACAACTACCATACGCAGAAAGCCATCGAGGCTCAGCAGGCAGTCACAGACGCGACGAACGAGATGCTCACAAAGAACGCCGAAGCGCTCCACCAGAGCACGGTCGAGACCGCAAAGGCGAGCGAGAGAGGCATCGTGGACATCGAGACGCTGCAGCACACGAACGAGCAGCTGATCAGCGCGCTCAACGAGATCCAGCAGATCCAGGAGGACGGCAAGGTCGCAAGAGCGGCGGCGGAACAGGAACTCTCAAAGATCGAGCAGGAACTCAAGGACAAGATGCTCGGCATCGCCGCAACAGCGGGCAGGAGCGCCGAGGATATCGCCGCAGCGCGCAGCAACGGACAGTAGCGCCTGGGATATCGCCGCAGCGGTCAGCAGCGCCGAAGAGGCCGCAGGCAGTATCCGGCAAGCGCCGTCAGGCCGTAAGGCATACGTCACGGCGTCGCGGAGGGTGTAATCTTTCATGGAAATGACCGATACATACACCATTTTGCGGGGCTGACGGCAAAAAAATAGCGGAAAAACATTGAAATGGTGTAAAATCCACTGCAGCCAACCGGTTTTTACACCCGGTGTAGCAAAATGCGGGTGACCGGCATCCCTGGAATGAAAGAGGGTGTAATTCATGAAGAAACATGAAAGGCTTTACACCCGGCTGGTCGTATGAGTAAAAAGGGCAACAGCAGAAGGAATAACAGCAAAAATAACAGAAGAAATAACAGCGGCTATGGAAGCGGCTATAGAAGCAGCGGCAGCAGCAATGGCACCGGCTATGGAAGCGGCTATAGAAGCAGCGGCAGCAGCAATGGCAGCAGCTATAGAAGCAGCAGCGGCAGCAGTTATGGCATAAGCGGCGGCAGCGACAGCGGCAAACCGGGGAGCGGCCGGAACAAGGCGCTCGCTGTTTGTGTGCTGATCCTTGTCTGCTGCCTGTGTTTTGCCGCGATAAAATACTGCACTGACAGAAACAGAGACTCCGGCGGCGCGGAACGGCAGCAGAGCACGACTGCCGGCGCCGGGCCCGAGACTTCGGGCGGAGAGAACGGCAATATCCCGGCTGTCGACGCGGAGGACCTGCCTGGATACGACGGGAAGCACTACGTGACGGTGAACGGCAACACCCCGGAGTTCCCTGATGAAGTCACGGCGAAGGCTTACGACGCGTCGGGCAGACTGACTCCTTACGAGTTCTACGGCAGCCTCGATGACCTGGGGAGATGCACGATCGCGTACGGATGCCTGGGAGAAGAGACCATGCCTGAGAAGGGACAGGAAAGGGGCGATATCTCGCCGGTACATCCGTCGGGATGGGCAAAGGCCCAGAACTGGGAGCGCTGCCACCTCATAGCCTGGGCGCTGTCTGCCGAAGATGACAACCCGGGCAATCTCATTACGGGGACACACTATCTGAACTACGACGGCATGAGGCCTCTGGAGGAAGAGACCGAGCGCTATATCTGGAACACGGGCAACCATGTGATATACATGGTAAAGCCGTGGTTCAGCGGGGACGAGCTTGTCGCGCGCGGGGTGCAGATGACGGCAAGATCGGTGGAGGACAAGGGAAAAGGGATATCCTTCAACGTATACTGCTTCAATGTGACCCCGAACGCCTCGATAGACTATGCGACAGGCATCGTCACGACGAAGGAGCAGGCTGAGCAGGAGCCGAGGCTTTATGTGATCAATAAACGCTCGGGAGTCTTCCACTATCCGAGCTGCGAAGGAGCTCAGACCATGTCGCCTCACAACAGGGAGGAGGTCACGGCCACGAGAGTCGAACTGACGTCGCAGGGCTACGTGCCATGCGGCTACTGCGAACCGTAAAAGGGATAAGGCGGACCTGTATACAGACCGATATGCGGACATGTCCGGGCGTCATGCCCGGGCTGTCTCCGTTTTGCGGTTTTTTTGTATATTCTTTGCTTACGGAAACCGCACGTCATTGTCTACGGAAACCGCATGCCGTACAGTTTCGAAATGAGTGATAAAAGTGTATAATAACTATGTATGTGCTTAGTTTACTGCCGGAATCCGGCGAAAGGGTAAATGGACATGAAAGAAATGCAGCGCTACATAGTTGACAACTTTGACAGGGCACTGAGCGGGGGCTGGCTCCGGGTATGGTACCAGCCTGTCATAAGAGGCTCTAACGGAAAAGTCTGCAGCGAGGAAGCTCTTTCGAGATGGATCGAGCCTGACGGGGCGGTCATCTATCCGGATGTATTCGTGCCGGCTCTCGAAGAGGCGGGACTCATACATCTGCTGGACCTGCATGTGGTCGACTGCATAGTCGAAGACCTGAAGCGGCGAAGGGAGGCGGGACTGTTCATCGTGCCGGTATCGTTCAATGTTTCGCGGGCGGACCTCGATCTCTGCGACATGGTAGAGGAGGTCAGACGACGCATCGATGACGCCGGCATCGACAGGAAACTCATCTCCGTCGAGATAACGGAGAGCCTCCTCGGGACGGATATAGAAGAGATAAGGCAGCAGATAGGACGCTTCCGGGAACTGGGCTTCAGAGTATGCATGGATGACTTCGGCAGCGGATACTCCACCCTCGGATTCCTCCAGAAGACGGACGTGGACGCGCTGAAGCTCGACCTGAACTTCATGCGGGAGTTTGACAGCAACAGCAAGACGAGGCTCATAGTCACGCAGCTTGTGAGGCTCATATCCGCTCTCGGAATGGACACCATAGCCGAGGGCGTCGAGACCGAAGAGCAGTTCGAGTTCCTGAAGGAGATCGGCTGCACCAAGATGCAGGGATTCTACTTCTGCGATGCGATCCCCGTCGAAGAGATAATCGCGAGATACGAGGAGGGCCGTCAGATAGGGTTTGAAAATCCCGACGAAACGGAGTACTATGAAGCTCTTGGCAGGATCAGCCTCTTCGACCTCGACGATATCACCTCCGAAGAGAAAGACCCGGACGGCACAAAGAACCTTCAGAAATACTTTGCATCGCTGCCGGTAGCCATACTCGAATACAACGGAGAAAACATCCGCGTCGTGCGATGCAACAGGAGCTACAAGGAATTCCTTCGCGAGACGGTCCGCCTTGATGATGCGAAGAGCAGTGAAAACCATCTTCCGGGACTCGGCGACAGGGGCTCCGAGATAACAGAGCTCATGGAGCGGGCCAGAGGCCAGGAGCGCAGGATACTCTTTGACGAGAAAATAAGCGAAAAGTCGAGCGTCAACGGCTTCATCAGACATTCGGCGGACAACCCCTGTCACGGGATACTCCGCGTTCACGATAGCGATACTGAGCAACAAGGACTTCGATGACAGCACGGGAGTGACATTTGCCCGCGCTGCGAGGGCGCTGTCGGTAGACTACATCAATCTGTACTATGTGAATTATCTGACCGGAGATTTTACGGAGTACTACCCGGACGCCGAACACGGCAATCTGTCGGTCGAAAGGTACGGCAGGGATTTCTTCGGAAGCGCCCGCAAAGATGCGGAGAGAGCTGTTTATCCGCAGGATCTGAGCCGCTTCCTCGCAGAGTTCACCGAAGAGAACGTGCTCGACGTGCTCGACCGGCAGGGAACATTCACTCTGTCGTACCGCCTGATGAAGAACGGCGAGCCGGTGTACGTGAACATGAAGGCCGTAAAGGTGGATGATGAAGGGCACCTGGTCATCGGCATCAACGATGTGGATGCCTACATGCGCCATCAGGAAGCGCTCGAAAGAGCTCAGGCGGAGAGCACCACATACGCAAGGATCACGGCGCTGTCCGGCAACTACATAGCGATCTTCACGGTCGATCCTGTCACCGATGATTACGTCCGCTACAGTTCGACGGGAGCTTTCGACAGCTACGGCATCGACAGAGAAGGCACGGATTTCTTCAATGAGACTCTGCGTCTTGCCATGGATACTGTATATGCTGAAGACCTCGAAGGATTCAGGCTCGTGTTCAGCAAGGAGAACATACTCCGCGACATCGGGCAGACGGGGCTTTTCGAGCTCAACTACCGCCTTGTGTCGGAGGGGAAACCGATCCACGTATCGCTGAGGGCAGCCATTGTCGAAGAAAAGGACGGACCGCGCATGATCGTCGGTCTCAGCAATATAGAAGACAGGATACAGCGCAGCCAGGAGTACGAGAATTCGCTCAGGGAAGCCCGCGCAATGATAACCACGGATGGTCTGACGGGAGTTAAGAACAAGGCTGCTTATCTGAACGCCGAAGCAGAGCTGAACGATGAGATAAAACTGGGAGGCCAGCCGGAATTCGCCGTCGTCGTGGCCGACCTGAACGGCCTGAAGGAGATAAACGACCAGCACGGCCACCAGACGGGCGACAACTTCCTCAAGGCAGGCTGCCGCGCCATATGCGACATCTTCGATCACAGCCCGGTGTTCCGCGTCGGAGGCGATGAATTCGCAGTGATAGTGCGCGGCCGGGATTACGAGGCTCTCGACGGGCTCATGGAAAAGATGGCCGCTCACAACGAGCGCTGCATACAGGCGAGGAAGGCGTCGCGCGACGGATTATCGGCGGCAAAGCAGATGACGGTGACCGCCGGCAGTTTCGACCGTGACAGCAAAGTGGAACGCGATTATTCCGGCGCGAGCGCCGGGCAGATATACAGTTTTGAACCCGAAGACGTCGTCATCGCATGCGGCATGTCGCGCTTTGAGGACGATCCGGATGTGGCGTCGGTATTCGACCGCGCCGATCTGGCGATGTTTGAAAACAAAAAGGAACTTAAAAGCAGAAAATGAAAAAAGAGGAAATAAAGTGAGTCCGGAGAATTATGTAAGCGTCTTTGACAGGATGCTCGACATGGAAAAAAGAGAAGCCTTTATCGGGAGAAAAAGGACTTCGTACAACGTATCGGAAGAAGAGGCCGCTCAGCTCGAAGCGTACATAATGTCCGACAGCTGCACAGAAGATATACAGAGACTCAGGGACGGAGACTTCTTCTTCAGCCCTCCTGAGCTTACGATGCTCCGCAAGAAGAACACGACCAGAAAGCGCAGGATATACAGATTCCGCGACAACGAGAGCATGCTGATGAAGCTCATGGCTTTTGTGATGCACGACTTCGACTATCTGTTCTCGGATTCGCTGTATTCCTTCCGCCTCGGCAAGCATATATCCGGCATATTCGATACCGTGAACAGGGAGGGCTACAACAGAAACTGCTGGGTCCTCAAGACCGACATACACAGCTACGGCGACAATGTCGATCCGGATATACTCAGCGTTCAGATGAGAGAGCTGCTGGCAGAAAAAGATCCGACTCTGTTCGATTTTCTCGAAAAGCTGGTATGCAGAGGGGAGTACTGGTTCCGCGGCAATCTGATGCAGGGTCCGACCGGTGCTTTGAGCGGATGCGCCCTTACCAATTTCTTCGAGAACGTATATCTCCTTGATGTCGATGAAGTGGTCAGGCACCACAGCGTGTATTACTGCAGATTTGCCGATGACATCGCGGTGTTCACCAAAACAAAAGCGGAGGCCGAAGAGATAAGGGGATATCTCAGAGACACCTTCGAAGAAAGAGGCCTCGAATTCAACGAAAAGAAGACCGAGATATGCGCGCCGGGCGAGGGGTTC
>Ga0310695_10005148_pt1 | contig 23103 bp, 24 predicted proteins | sample RumenRJG_04DNA_FD_203882 | JGI IMG/M metagenome (GOLD analysis project Ga0310695, IMG submission 203882) | Bovine rumen microbial communities from Lethbridge, Alberta, Canada - RJG_04 (v2) (version 2) | ecosystem: Host-associated > Mammals > Digestive system > Stomach > Rumen | place: Canada...
GCAGAGTGCTTCAATATCGAGGATGAGGAAATCTTCGATACGCTCTTGAATCGGTCGGACAAACTCAGTCATTTCGTTGAACTTTATCAATTAAAACTGGCAAGTTAGGAACTTGCGAAACTTGAATTTCTTAATTCCTTGTTAAGATCATTAAGGAAGTCAAATTTCCCTTCTATATCAGCTGTAAACTCTCGCATTTTTTGCTGTATTCTCTTGCGTCGGTTCTTTTCCAACTCGCCAAATTTTGTCAAACCTTCGATGTTCTTTCCATCAGCTGACAAAAGCTTACTCATATCGGATATTTTTGAAGATGATTCTTCGGACACATCATATAAGTCATCCTCTATTTTAATTATCCATATTAATGCTTTACAAATAGCATCTATCCACGTGTTTGTTGCAGAAATAGCAGTGCCAATATTATCAAATGCACCTTTATTGTTCTCATCGATTTTTTTGACAACATTTATCAACTCTTCTTTGCTCACTTTGGTGTCTACAGAATCCAAGAACTTATTTAACCACTCATATTTTGTCTTGTATCCAATTTCACTAACTGGTGCTGTTACATTTTTTATCTTTTCTAACGATTCATTTAACGTCTCTTCTGCCTTCGTTAGTTTTCCTGTTATTGTATCAAGTCCTTTTTCTGCAGCTTCTTCAAGTTGGCGTCTTCGTATTTCCTCTGGAGACATCAAATATTTAGGAGAGTCAATACAGTTTTGAATAACAGTACTGAGTTTTAGGACATTTCCTGACGAAGTAATCTCCCCTACTATTGGGTGAACTCCAAAATTAACTATAATACATTTTTGTAGTTTATCAATATTTCTAGTATCATCATCTACAATATCTTTAATCAATGTTTCTGATGTAATGTCTTTATCAAACACATCACATAAAATTGAACAAAGTTTTTCTATAGAACACTCATCCATTTGGGTAAAATTTACATTTTCTTCCATAATCATTATTTATTTAGTTTCACTCATTTTCATCATCATCATCCAACAAGGCATATATCTGGTCGGAAACATGTTCAGCGCGGATTTCTGCCTCACGAATAACACTTCCTCCACCTTGTAGATTTTCCTTAATTCTTTTGCTCTTTCCACCCATTTCAACAATAGAATTTCCAGTGTATTCCATAGTTTCTCTAACAATGTAGCCTGTTTTAATTGAAGAAACCAAAGCTAAAGAAGAACTTGTATAAATCATCTTAGTATTCAACAAATCAATTCTAAGTTTTGGGGATGTAATTTGCAAATTTGCCTTAAAGCGATCAAATAAACATAATACTACAGATGACGTGACGCATGAAACAAACCCTGAAAGGGCATCAGCAATGAAAGGGGCCACACCAGCAAGAACTGGTATGCTTGTGGTAATAAAGTCTGTTATAACTTCGTTAAGACCTAAACCAATGAGAGCGGTCATACCTGCTGCTAAAATCTTCAACGCCTCAAACAAACGTTCTTCCCAAGGACGATTACCGTCAAATATTATTTTCAGAGCCCTAATGATAGAGTTGAGCATCAGTCTAATCATTTTGGCGAAATTTTTGAAAGAATGGAGTAGGAAGTCAACAATGGCATTCAACCCTTCCATCGCAATCGAACCCGCGACATTCGACCCAAAATTCTTTGCGATGTTTTTCCATTCCTCTTTTAGCCTTTTGCACCAGTTCTGAAATACGTTTTTTATATGGTCAATAAAACTACAAACCAGCTCCTTTCTATGTATAAATTCTTCTTTTATCTCTTGAGCTAGGATAACTATGAGCTGTTTGCCAATTGCAATTGCACCACCTTTTACTGCTCCTATTGCAGCCCTTGTTCCTCTTACCTTCAATTCTTGAATTTGGCGTTCCCGCTTGGCTTTCTTCTCCCACTCTTCATATTCCTCTTTAGTGATTTCACCTTTAAGATAAGCATGTATCTTAGATACTTGCCCTGAATGCTGTTCAAGTCTATGCACATCTGATGGTACAAGATACATACCATCTGGGCCTTCGTGAATAGTAAGCTTATTTTCCCTTCTCCATTTATCAAACTCTGTTTTATTATTGAAACCGAACTCCTTGTACATTTCATTATTAAAATGACTGAAATTGGTATCTCTCATCCATTTAGCCATATTATCTGGAGAACCAGCAGCTTCATACATTCTCTTATATTCTTCTGGGGAATATGCAGGAATACTTGGTCCTAGACGATATGACTCAAGTCCGGACAAAGATTCGAAATTACTTTTTTCGTTCGTCTTGTAATCTTTTGGATGACGATCTACGGTCTTTATCCTATTTCTATATTCTTTTTCATACTGTTCCAGGCGTTTCTTTCCTATCTCTGACATGTTTGAGTTGTCTCGTGTCGCATCTTTAGCATATGGTGTGTATCGTGCTTCTTCTAATGTCCTATAATGTCTGTTAGAGTTCTCTTCTGGATTAGAAGAGGTTGCTGCGTATTGTATTTCTTGTTTATCGTTGTCTCTGATTGATTGAGAATTTTTCTGATAGTCTCCAATCTCTGTAATGTCAATAAATGAATCAACATAGTTCATTGAACCTTTTATTGAAGCATCAATTAGGTCAGACAACAAATCCTTATCTTGTGGAATACTTTTTGAGAGCTCTTCCACCTCAGCTAGCATTTTTTCATCTTCTTCTGAGAGTTGAAATTCAATCTTTTCAATCTCTTTCAGTTCGTAATCATCCATGATTCTATTTTTTTAGTTACTTATTATCCAAAAAAGAGAAGGACACGTCCTCTCTACATACTTGCCTAGTAAGGTTCTGGAAAACCCGGTGTCACAAATATAGTAAGACAGTCCGCGCCCTTCATCAGGGTACAAGACTGGCTTGACTAAACTCGATTTGACTTCTACAGGGTTAAATTTTCCAGATTTAACTAGGTTAAAGCTTGTCAGCCTGTCGTGCAATATGTCAAATAGAGCGTTGCCGCCCGTCTTCTCTAAGATTGCAGGAGCAAAGATAGGGAAAAAAACTGAAACGGCAAAACATTTATACACCTTTTTCATATCACGGACTGAATTTTATTGCAGTTACAAACTACCATTGCCATCTTTCAGGCGGTAGAGGATGTGATTGATTATTCTGCCTACTGTATTCAGCGTACGACGATCTGCCACAGAGAGATAAATATGGTAATCGTTGTAAAGATGCTGATTTAGGATGTTGAAATCAATATCCGTAAAGGCAGGATTACTATTATAACGCAATTTCTTCTGTTGGTTGCAAAAAATGATGGGTTCCAAGAGTTCCTGTTTCATTCTATCGATGTGTTCCATCTCGATAGCTAACATCATTCTGTACTCAAGTTTCGTTTCTTTCTCGATACGTAGCATCAGTTCCTTCATGCTTTCGAGTGTCCAATCAGCATCGTGTTTAACTTCAATGCCGAAATTGTGACGAAGGAGGAATAGAAATTTGTCGTTGTCAAAATCATAGCCAACAAGATTATCAAAATTAAACTCTTCTATATAACGACGACGGCAAAATTCGAATGTGTACACAAAACTACGCATAAGGGGTGTAATTGGTACTTCTCCTGAATGTAACAATTTGTATGGAATATCTTTCAAATACGGCATTGATAATACTTCCGCAAGTATTTCTTCCCTTTGGGACTGTATCTCTTCTTTAGTCATAATAATATAATCTTTATTTTAAACACTCATTGATTTGTTCAACAATCTGTACTTCTCAATTTTCTATATTGCCAAGAGTTCTTCCAGCGGTCTATTTCCCAAGCACGTTCACATTCATAAGGATGATTGTAGAGTGCTTCTTGGCAGTTTTGCTGAATACGGTTCCACCATGAAGCATTTTTAAACTTATGGTATTCTTCTGCCTGATCCAAAAGAGGGCTTCTGTTGACTATCTGGGCATCAACACCACATGACAATTTGAGCATCATAGATTGAAAAACTGATTCACCTGTAACCGCTGCTGCACAACGATCAGCAGACAATTCACTTTTGCGATTCCAGTATTGTAATGCCAGATAGAGAGGCTCAAAAGCGAGCCAAGTGATAAGTCCCAAAGCGTCTTTCATATCCATGAGAACGTATAGCAGATTCTTGTAAAACGAGTGCTTACAAAGCAGATGTCCACATTCGTGTGCAATGACACATTGGAGTTCTTCGACAGAGAATTTGTCAACTACAGCACTGCTGACACATATAAACGTATTGGTCTCGCCATAAGTAAAGGCATTAGGGTCGGCATCTTGATAAATGTAAAGTTCCGGCTCTTTAATGCCTACTTTCCTAACAACATCTTTGAAAGCTTGATATACTTTGGGCAGATTGTGAACGTTTACCTTTAGGTAACTTCCAAGATTGATACCGCGAAATTTATTCTCATATCCATACGCCATTATTTTTCGTACCAGTGGATTGAGACTTTTTGTCTTTTGTAGCACTTGGATGGCTTTGGCATCCTCTGGGTGTATAATGTCTGAGGCTTTCATTGGGTTTATATCTTTTGGGGTAACAATGCTGTCTGACGGAAGCGCATCGAGGCTACCATGATAACAGTTGGAATCATCACACGATAAGCAGGAGAGGCGATGTCGCTGAGAGTCCATCCAGCCAAGAGAGTCCATCCTATAGGACCTGCAGCCATTCCCAAGTATCGACTGACAGCGCTCATGCCCATCATACCAATCCAGCGACCTAATAGCATACTGGCAATTCGTGAGGTAACATAATAGATCATCTCTGTCAGCAAATAAGTGTTTCTGCGGATAGCGAACAAAATGGCAGTTACAAGCATCTGATGGTTCAAACTTTTGTGTGGAATACCTGCCTTGTCAGCCAGTTTTCTCAGTTCTTCATCAGAGAGTTTGCTCGTAGTCTGTTCACAGATAGTAGTCAGCAGTTCAATCTCCATTATACGGGTGCTATCATTATCATGTACCTTAACACCCATTCTTTTACATACGCGTCGTACGATAGTTTCGTAACTGTCTGCTTCTCCCATTCGACAGAACGTCCTAACTGTATTGCTGCCAAACTTTCGCAACTCTTCTGCAATCTCTCCTGTCATCAGATTCATTCTGTCCGGATAATAGTTGAGATAGGCATCAGTATCTGTCAACTGTTCGCTCAGCCTTATCTCACCTTTATTATTATAGGTGAGGATGTCGCACAATGTGCGCAGGTCGTTGTTCTGGCAACTGGCCAAGAACACTAAATCTTTGTCTTGTTTCATATCTTTACCCTCCATTTTAAGTTTCTGGATGCAAAGGTATGGGTAGGTGCGGACATAATGTGTCCGACCTCAATAGTTTTTTTGCAATACTCCAAAAGAATTAAGAATATCGTCTTTAGTTATTCTTGCCCAACATTGAGCATTGCGTCCACAAAGACACGAATTAGTGAGCAAAATACCAAATATATTTCGAATTATTTTTATCCCTGCATTATAGCCGTCCCTTATCAAGGGGTTCTAAATCTCGCAAAGCGAAAATATACGAAGAATTATTGAAAGTCATGCGGTTTTAAATGATAATCTTTATAAAATTGCACAAAAAGGGCTATTTGTGCCAATTTGACTGGCACAAATAAATACAAAGTTTTTTTTATCAGAAAATCATCCTATGTTTGTTGCAGCGTTGCAGTGTTGCAGTTCTAAAATAGGTTATACGAAAGTCAAAAATTAACTCTATATTTATATATAAATATAGAAGTATTTTTAGGGTATGGGAATAGCTTCTCGAGAACTGCAACACTGCAACACTGCAACGACAACCTTTTCAGACACGAAAATAAATCGCAGAAAAATGAAAAATTTCTTGTGAAGTATTCGTGAACCGCAATCAAAAGTTCTTACCTTTGCAGTGTCAAATTGAAATAGCGGACAGTCGGTCTTTAAAGGTAAAAATTGCGAGGGTTAAATCTAGAAATTGCGCGCATTAATATTAGCAATTGTTTTCCTTAATAGTACCTTCAGGAAGCGAAATAAGGCGACAACGAGAGTATTAATAAAATTATTTACAAACAAACTATTTAAAAACTAATTGAATTATGGCTATTAAAGTAATTGCACAGCGACGTGAAGTGAAATTGGGTAAGAATCCTGGAAAGAAGTTCGTGATGCGTCCGGACTTGTATATCCCTATCCAGGAAAAGAAGGTGTTTGCAGAGGCCTCTACCCACAGCGGTATCTCTGCAGGTGTGATCAAGGCGGCTTGGGATGCCGCAGGCGAGGTGATTCGCACGTGGGCCACTGAGGGTCACAGCGTACCCCTGCCCGGCCTGGGAACGATGCGCTTCGGCGTCCGCTCGAAGGCTGTGGCTGAGCTGGAGGACGTGAAGACGAACCTGATCAGCGTGCGCCGCATCATCTTCACCCCGAATGTGGACGTGAAGGAGGAGCTGAAGAACACCTCGATTCAAATCACCTGCCTGGACGAAGACGGCAACGTGCTGAAGCGCGTGACCTCTGGCGACAGCGGAGATGTTGAGGACAATGAGAACGGCCTCACCCCCAGCCCCTCTCCAACGGACGAGGGGAGTGGAAACTCAGGAGGCGGTAATTCCGGAGGCGGAAACGGCGACGGAGAGCTGGACGAAAACTAAAGAGTTTGCCCGCGAGGGCAACTCTTTAAATTGAGGAATTGAGAAAATGAGGAAATGAGGTTTTGAGAAATTGAGAAAATGAGAAAATGAGAAACTAAACAGTGAGAACTATGAAACGAGAGACTTGGAAAACGGTGATTCAGATGGTGATATCCATCTTGACTGCGGCACTGACCGCAATGGGAACGACCAGCTGCATGGGAATGATGTAAGATGTCTGATGGATTCGCAAGGCCACACTCTGACCGAGGTCAGAGAAGATGTCTGAGGGCTGATAACACAACGAGGGGGACTGACAGACTTTGAGAGCTGTCAGTCTCTTTTTTGCTAAAATAATTTTACGATTTTCTGTAAGGCTGCGTCGGGCATGGGAGCGCTGAAGACCATGTCGAACATGTAGGGTCTTTGCCACCTCGCTCAGAGCTGTAAACGTATTGCCATGTTCTCTGGGACTGCCGTTAATCAAAAGTACCTTCATTACTGATATATCTTCTTAAAGTATTCTAATAATTGGGCACAAAGGTAACAAATATTCTTCATTTTTCGTACCTTTGCGAATAAATTTGCGAGAACGGGCTGCACCTCAGCAATTAGAGCAAGCTCTATTGCATTCTCTGACCTAAAGGTCTGAGTGTGGCGTTGCAATCGGTTTGCACCGTCCTTGCCACGCAGAATTAATAAGTTTTGTGATATGATAGACCAGATTATTGAATACAATAAATACAATGAAGATAATTGATGATAACTTAATGAACGGACTGGCTGAGGAAGCCAAGAAGTCGCCGAGGCTGAGGATGAACTACAACTTTCATCAGAGTTTGCAGGACAAGTGCCACCGTTTCCTCAATGCGTTGGAACCAGGTACGTTTATTCCTGTGCATCACCATCCCGACAAGGACGAGACTTTTGTGATACTGAAGGGAAAGGTTCGCGTGACAACCTACAATGACGAGGGCGAAATTGCAAAATCCTGCGTCATTAGTCAGGAAAGTGGCCGCTATGGAGTGGACATCCCCAAGAATGTCTGGCATGGACTGGAGTGTCTGGAGCCGAGCGTCTTGCTGGAATGCAAGGCTGGGCCCTTCGTAGAGCATGAAGTGGATGGGATTCTTGAAACGAAGCCCACGAAGGACATCTACCTTGCCGGAGGCTGCTTCTGGGGAACGGAGCATTATTTCAAGCAGATTGAGGGCGTAGCACTGACGGAAGTGGGATTTGCTAACGGACATACGGAGAATCCAACGTACAAGGAGGTTTATACCGACCAGACTGGCTTTGCCGAGACTGTCTTCGTGCGCTTCTATCCCGATGTGGTCAGCCTCGAATTCTTGTTGCAGATGTTCTTTAAGGCTATCGACCCGACAAGTCTCAACAAACAAGGGCATGACGAGGGAACACGCTATCGTACTGGCGTCTATTATACTGACCCAGCGGATTTACCCATCATCGAGAAGGTATTTGCCGAAGAGCAGAAGAACTATGAGCAGCCCTTGGCCGTGGAAAAACTGCCTCTACAGAACTTCTACACGGCTGAGGAGTATCATCAAGACTATCTCGACAAGAATCCTGATGGCTATTGTCATCTGCCTCTGTCGCTATTCGAGTTTGCAAAGAAAGCTAAGGATAAGAAATGAGCCGGAATATCAGGGAAGCAAGGCTCACCTTGATGGTGCAGGTCTTCACGTCAGGACGATAGGCGTGGGTCTTGTGAGCCCGTCGTAGTCAATGATGGCCTTGCGCCATTCGTCAGAAAATGGAATGGATTGCTTCTGCTCCAGGTCATACAGCACCAATATCGACAGGCAGCGGCTCTTCACCTCCTGTGTATCGGTGTCAAAGATTTCCTGTTCCAGATGGAAGCTCTTATTGCCGAGTTTGGCGGTACGGGTGCGGACGGCAATCCTGTCAGAGCCTTTTATTTGGGCAAAGAACTCCACCTCAATCTTCACTACGAAAATAGCATACCGATCCCAGTCAAAACCTTTGCATACAATGGCAACATAATCCGTCTTACCAGAGTCATAGAACTGAAAATATATGGTATTGTTCACGTGCCCGAACTTGTCAACGTCGTTGAAACGTATCTGCAGCGGCACCACATTGTGAAATTCATTATTTCTTTCTTTTGTCATCTTATTAAGCCTAATCTGTATCGGCAGTGATGCGCATATCTCGTTCCAGATAGCGGACTACGAACGCCTCTATCCGTTGTTGGCAGAAACGGATTTCCCTGACGAGCTGATTATGAACTACTGGCCAGACCTTTTCTTTAATTATCTGGGGATTCAGAGATAGGAGCTATGCTTCATCAAGAAATTAGAACTATTGACAAATGACTATCGATACAACCAACATGTGTTCGCATCTGCAGAAGAAGCTGTTTGAAGAAGATGGCATCTATCATTCTCTATGGATAGCTATGCAAGATGACGGTGAAAGAAGGAGAAACAATAGAAATATGATTCGCGACTTCATCAATACAGTCGATGCATCAGCTTTTTTATCCCTAAAATCACGTTCTATCGTCGAAAAGTGTGATTATTTACACATTTTTCTTCGATAAAGTGTGAAATTTCGGATTTTATTATTATCTTTGCAGCGATTTTACAAGGAGACGATTATGATTATAGAAAGAGACATACTGAAAAAACTGGACGAATGGAAGAGCACTGCAGACCGCAAGCCGCTCATCGTTCAAGGTGCACGCCAGATTGGTAAGTCGTGGGCAGTGGAGGAGTTTGGACGCAGACGGTTCAAGCATGTGGCTGTGTTTAACTTCGACAAGAAAAAGGAACTGAAAGGTGTCTTTTCGCAGACAAAGGACATCAAACGTCTGCTTGGCGAACTGGAGCTTTACACGACGGTTCCCATCATAGCCGGAGAAACACTTCTGTTTTTCGACGAGATTCAGGACTGCAAAGAGGCGCTGAACACGCTGAAGTATTTCAGGGAGGATGCCCCCGAGTATGATGTCATTGCGGCTGGTTCGCTGCTTGGAGTTGCAACCAAGCGTAAGAAAAAGAAGGCGGACGAGGATAGTGATGAAGGCGAGGCTGAAAATACTTTCCCAGTGGGAAAGGTGTCGTTTCTCGATATGTATCCCGTAACTTTCCGAGAATATCTGCGCATGGCCAGTCCACGGCTGATGGAGCAGATGGAGGCGAGGTTAACAGGACTGGAGCCGCTGCCTGAGATTCTGTTTAACCAGTTGACTGAGCAATATCGCCGTTACCAGGTGTGCGGAGGACTGCCAAAGCCATGCAGCGACATGCTCGACAATGCTGGAATGGCCGTAATAGAACAGGACTTGGAGGATCTGCGTAAGTCGTACGAACTGGATTTCACCAAACATGTGGACAGCAAGGATATTCCGCGTATTCGTGAGATATGGCGCAGCATCCCGTCTCAACTGTCGCGGGAGAACAAGAAGTTCGTATTCCGTGCCGTACGCGAAGGTGCCAGGGCAAGGGAATATGAGTCGGCACTCGACTGGCTGGTGCTTTCGGGTATGATATACCGTATCTACTGCACAGAGAAGCCAGAACTGCCCATGAAGCATTACGAGGACTTGACGGCCTTTAAAACGTATGTGCTCGATCAGGCTGTGCTGCGCTCAATGGCTGAACTGCCGCCTGAAGCTGTTCTTACCAAGGGGGACATCTTGAAAGAGTTTAAGGGCGCGATGGCAGAGAATTTCGTGCTTGGTTCGCTGCTTGCACAGGGTTTCAAGACTCCCCACTACTGGACACTTCAAGGGAATAAGGCCGAAGTGGACTTCCTGATTCAGAATGGACTGGAAATCATACCCATTGAGGTCAAGGCCGAGGATAACGTCAACGGCAAAAGCTTTGCGGAATACAACAAAAAGTATGAGCCGCGTATCCGTCTGCGCTACTCGCTTCGCAATATCAAGCGAAACGGAAATATGGTCAATTTCCCCATCTTCCTCTGCGACTGGCTCAATGATGTTCTTCCGTCGCTGTGAGTTGGGTAATATGAAAAATTTTGACTTACAAAATGTTTATAAAAACTCTTGGAATTCTTTGTAAATAGGGAAAACTTTCTTCAACCTAAAGGTCGAAGTGTGGCACGCAATGCTGCCGCACAGGCTGCTATTGAGGAGTAATCATTTATACTCTATAAAGCGAGCGCAGTTCCCTTTCGGAGCTGCGCTCATTTTCTTTGTATCTACAATTTCTTACGGAGATTTATATTTTACCCGTAAAGATTACATATTCTATACTCGTACGCCAAAAACAGTATGGAACATATGGACTACGTAATCTGTAAATTCTTCCAGTCCATTTTGCTTATTCTCGTTAGAAGTCGTTTTGACTCGGACTCCCAAATTGTTCTTTTGCTTACCATTAGGAGCCGCTTTAACTCGGATTCCCAAATTGTTCTTTTGCTTATTCTCATTAGGAGTCGTTTTCACTCGGACTTCCAAATTGTCCTTTTGCTTATTCTCTACGGATTGTGCATTTGCATTGGTGGTGAACACGAATGAGAAAACTACTGCTGCAACTGTGCTCATGAGCACCTTCTTTGCATTGAAATTCTTTGTTGTCATAGTCTTTAAAATTAATGTTTATACTTTTATTATTATCTGTGTCGTTGTTTCTTTTTGACGATGCAAAGTTATGGCAAGAATTTTATAGATGCAAAAAATCAGCCGATTTCTTCATCGACTTGTTGCGACAGTCACCAGTTTTTACGACAAAATGCAGACAACGCATAAAATCGTGTCGCAAATGTGTCAAAAAATTGGGGCTGGTTCTGAAAATTGGGGACTCTGAATTTAGGGTCTTTGGTTCAGGGCTTCCAAGGTGTAAGACGTCTCACCCCGCAGCGTCCACGTTCTGACACCAATCTGGGGGATTTCAATTTCATTGCAATTCCTCCTTGCAAGGCAAAGTCCAAGCGAGCTTGACTCTGCTCTTGCTTCGTTCGTCATTTCAAAGCCGTTGCTAAGTCTCATAATCTCTGTTTTGTTGGGTTTGTTTATAAACTATTATAAATTTTCGTTGCAAATATAGTAAAAAGTCGGCAATAATTCGTATCTTCGCAGCAGATTTAATATGTTTTGTGAAATATAACCAACAAAAACTATAACGATTATGAGAAAAGTGTTTTTCTGCCTTATGGCAATGATGGGCGTGCTGACCCTTTCGGCACAGAGTGTATATGATTTCAAGGTAAAGGATGACGTAGGAAAGGAGGTCTCGCTCTCTGACTACAAGGGTAAGGTGTTGCTGATAGTGAACACCGCTACCCGATGCGGATTCACGCCACAGTACAAGGAACTGGAGGCGTTGTATGAGAAATATGCCAAGGATGGCTTCGAGATTCTTGACTTCCCTTGCAACCAGTTCGGTCAGCAGGCTCCTGGCACGATTCAGGAGATTCACCAGTTCTGCACGGCCAACTTCGACATCCAATTCCCACAGTTCGACAAGATTGATGTGAACGGAGCCAACGAGCATCCGCTCTACACCTTCTTAAAGGCACAGAAGGGATTCGGCGGCTTTGATACCAACGACCAGCGTGGCAAGTTCATGGACGATATGCTCCGTAAACGTGATGCCGATTTCGATAAGAAGAGTGATATTAAATGGAACTTCACCAAGTTCCTCGTCAGTCGCGATGGTCGTGTATTAAAACGCTATGAGCCGACGGATAAGATGAGTGATATTGAGACCGCTATCCAGATGGAAGCGAATCCCATGCTGAGCAGTATCATGACGCGTACCAGCATCCGACAGTACACCAATGAGCCCGTTTCAAAGGCTGACATTGAAGCGATGCTTCGTGCAGGTATGGCTGCTCCCACAGCTGTCAACCGCCAGCCCTGGCATTTCGTAGCAGTCACAAACAAGGAGAAACTGGCAGAACTTGCTGGTCGCAGAGGCATGATTAAGCAGGCAGGTGTGGCCATTGTAGTTTGTGGCAATCTGGATAAGGCGATGCAGGGTAGGGCGCAGGAGTATTGGATTCAGGACTGCTCGGCAGCAACAGAAAATATCCTCCTTGCAGCCCATGCCCTCGGACTCGGAGCCGTATGGACAGGCTGCTATCCTATGGACGACCGAGTTACTGAAGTCTCCAAGGTATTGAAGTTGCCTAAAACCATCGTTCCTCTGTGCGTCATCGCCATTGGCCATCCTGCAGAACAGCCTACACCAAAGGATAAATGGAAGCCTGAAAACGTGTCATATAACGAGTTTGGTGGCAAGGCAGAATAATGTCCCAAGACAGTTAATTATTCTATTCACATAAAAATAGACTAGCAATTATGAGTAATCCGCTTTTCAACATCCAGTATGGTCTGTTTGTCATCCCCCCGTCTGCTTCCATCCGCAGGCTTACTTCGAGATTAACGCTGAAAATTATTGATATGAGGAAGCAATTGACACTATTGGCAGTAAGCTTAATGACGGCTCTGGCCTGGGCACAAGGTCCCGTGGTAAAAGTAGAGGGAGGAATGATACAAGGCGTTCCTTCCGCAGCAAGTGGGGTGACTGTTTTCCGAGGCATTCCTTACGCTGCGCCACCTGTGGGTGACCTCCGATGGAAACGTCCGCAGCCCGTCGTGAAGTGGAAGGGCGTCAAAGTAACCGACAAATTCAGCAACATCTGCTGGCAGCCGGGCAATGCCGTCGGAACGTTCTACGGCAATGAGTTCTATTGGAAGGAGCAGACCGTGCAGAGCGAGGACTGCCTGTATCTGAACGTCTGGGCACCTGCGGATGCCGTTAGCAATCCGGCGAGGAAGCTTCCCGTGGCTTTCTGGGTACATGGCGGAGCCTATTTCAACGGCTACGGCCATGAGATAACGATGGACGGTGATGCGTGGGCCACGAGGGGCGTAATTCTCGTCACCATCAACTACCGCCTTGGCATCTTCGGTTTCCTCGCCCATCCCGAACTGTCAGCAGAGAATCCTGACGGCACATCAGGCAACTACGGCACATACGACCAGGTAGCTGCCCTGAAATGGGTACACGAAAATATCGCGCAGTTCGGTGGCGATCCTGACAACATCACCGTCCTCGGACAGAGTGCGGGAGCCGCCAGCATCAAGAACCTCGTCAGCTCTCCCCTGTCGAAAGGTATGATCAGGAATGTCATCATCCAGAGCGGCGGCGGCATCGGTGCTGTCGGCAATTCTAAGAACGCCCAGAAGCAGGCCGAGTCGATTGGTAAAGAATTCATGAACCATTTCGGCTATAACAGTCTGAAGGCTATGCGCGCCGTGCCTGCCGAGAGACTACTTGAGATATTCAAGGCTGAGGGCATGAACCTCTTCCGTCCTCACATCGACGGTTTGCTGCTGACCGAGAGTTTTGATGATGCCGCCCGTAATCAGCATCTGGCTGATGCCAACTACATGATAGGCTGCACACTCGACGATATCCGTCCGATGGGCAAGCAGATCGACGAGTTCTGCTTCCTGCGTGACTCGCTCGACCATCGCCCCGCCTATCAGTATCTCTTTGCCCGCAAGTTGCCTGGCACTCACGACGGAGCCTTCCATTCTGCCGAACTGTGGTATATGTTCCACACGCTGGATCGCAGCTGGCGCCCCATGACGGAGGCCGACTACAGGCTGGCCAACGAGGTGATGGACTGTTGGACGAACTTCGTCAAATACGGCAATCCCAATCAGCCAGGCTCAGAGAGCTGGGCACCATTCACGCTCGGCAATCCATACGTCAAGACACTCAATGTGAAACCAGCCCAAGGGTATCAGAGCAGATTACTCAGTCACGAGGCTGAGATTGACAACATCATCAACAGTATGACGCTCGAGGAGAAGATTGACATGCTTCACGGTAAGAACATGTTTTCCTCGGCAGGCATCCCACGGCTGGGCATTGCCGACGTGGAATACGCTGACGGGCCGTTTGGCATCCGTGAGGAGATGGAACCGCACTCATGGAACTCCGCCCACCTGACGACAGACTCGGCCACCTTCTTCCCCACAGGTTCGGCACTAGCCGCAACGTGGAGCACAGAGTGGGCCTACGCCTACGGACGGGGCATGAGCCGTGAGGCCAGATTGCGCGGCAAAGATATGATTCTCGGTCCTGCCATTAACATCCAGCGCATCCCCACAGGCGGACGTACTTACGAATATCTGAGCGAGGACCCGCTGCTGAGCGGCATGCTCGCCGTAGCCTATACTAAGGGAGCACAGGACGACGGAACGGCAGTATGTCTGAAACACTACGCGCTGAACAACCAAGAGGACTATCGTGGTTTTGTCGATGTGCGCATCTCTGACCGCGCTATGCACGAGATATACCTTCGTCCCTTTGAGATGGCCGTGCGCGAGGCCGATGCCTGGGGTGTTATGGCAGCATATAATAAGGTAAACGGCCGCTGGTGCTCGGAGAACGAGACGCTGCTAACCACCATCCTGCGTCAGCAGTGGGGCTTCCCAGGTATGGTCATCAGTGACTGGGGCGGTGTCCATTCCACCGTTGATGCTGTGACGGCAGGTATGAATGTGGAGATGCCAGGCAGCCGGTTTATGGGTCAGGCACTGCTCGACTCGGTGAAGGCAGGAAAGGTGAGCGAGGCAGTCATCAACCAGCGCGTCAGGGAGATACTGCGCGTCCGTCTGACGGTGAAGCCGATAGCCAAAGAAATTGCCAACACCAAGCCCGTAGGCAATGCTGAGGAGATGACGACCGCCTTGGAGGTGGCGCGTCGCAGTATCGTGCTGCTGAAGAATGAAAAGTTGTTGCCGATAAACACGAAAAAAGTGAAACGCATCGCTATCATCGGCCAGAATGCCGTGACCAAGATGGCGCTTGGCGGCGTGGGGGCTGGTGTGAAGACCCGTTGTGAGATCACACCTCTCGAAGGTCTCCAGACCATTCTTGGCAATCAAGTCAAAATGACATACGTCCCTGGCTACAAGAACTACGACCGTGAGAGTCGCAACAAACGTCTCAACCCCATTCAACCTGCCGACCGCGAACTCATGGCCGAGGCAGTGAAGGCAGCCAAGAGTGCCGACCTTGTCATCTTCTTTGCCGGTGACAACCGCGAGGTGGAAACCGAGGGTTCCGACCGCAAGACTATCACCCTGCCATCCGGACAGGACGAGTTGTCAATTGCCCTCGCCAAGGCGAACAAACGATTGGTGACGGTTATCGTCTCCGGCGGTCCTGTGGATGTCTCGACAGTGAGCGAAGTCTCTGGGGCATTGGTCGCCTCGTGGTTCAATGGATCCATGGGCGGTCAGGCCCTTGCCGAAGTCCTCACGGGTAAGATTTCCCCATCGGGCAAACTGCCGATGACATGGCCCATGAAACTGGAAGATGTACCCGCTTATGCCACAGGCACCTATCCACAGACCATCGAGAACAATTCACAAGGTGATATCTTCGTCGACCTCACCCGCAATCGCAGCAACGAGCGCCGTCAACAGCTCATCGCCGACTATGCAGAGCAGGATCTTGTAGGCTACCGTTGGTACGATCAGAAGCACGTCGCTCCTGCCTATCCCTTCGGCTACGGTCTCTCCTATGCCGCCTTCTTCTATAGCGATCTGAACGTCAAGTCCACAGCCGATGGCTTCAATGTCAGCTTTACACTCACCAATACTTCCGACTGCGATGCCGAAGAGGTGGCGCAGGTGTATGTCGTAGGCAAAATCAAGGAATTGAAGGGATTCCAACGTGTGGCGCTAAAGGCTGGTGAACGCAAAGTCGTTACCATACCCATCCGTCGCTCAGACCTCTGCCACTGGGATGAGGCGACTCAAACCTGGGTGCTGGAACCTGACGATATCACCGTCTTCGTGGGCGGCTCTTCCGACAATTTACCACTAACGAGTAAGGTGAAAATATATTGACAGACTGATTGATAATAGTATGAAACTGGGCTTCGGCATGATGAAGAATATCTTGCTACATAAGAAAACGTTCCAGGAACTGACTACGGACGAGTTGTACGAACTCCTGAGAGTGCGTAGCAAAGGATATGGCAAGCAGATTATGCTTCATGCCATAGATGCTGCAATAGAGCATTTCGGCGCGACACTCATAGATATTGAGGCACAAGAGTATGCCAAAGGATTCTATGAAAGCGTAGGATTCAAACAGTCTTCCGACACCTTCATGCTGGATGGTATTCCTCACATTAAAATGACTTGGACGAAATAAGATAAAATTATGAAGTGGACTGTATTATCAGATAATCGTAGCAATAATGCCCTGCTATCTATAGAGCATGGGCTATCAATCCTGTTGCAGACAAATCGGCACAAACTCTTGCTTGATACAGGAGCAAGTGACGTGCTTATCCGAAACGCAGATCAGTTGGGTATAGACCTAGGCGATGTGGACTACGTTTTCATTTCTCACGGGCATAGCGACCATGCAGGAGGTTTACGGTATTTCTTGGAGCATAATCAAAAGGCAAGAGTCATTGTCTCACCCAATGCGATGAGCGGAAAGTTTTTTTCTAAACGTGGGAACCTACATAGCATTACGACGGAATGGCCAGAGATAGACGATTACAGACTCATCTTGATAGACAAGACCTGTGAGATAGCAGAAGGTCTCCATGTGATTGCCCATATTCCCCAGATTCACCCAATGCCAAAAGGGAATCAGAATCTCTATGTGCAGGATGCTAATGGAGATTTTATCCACGACGATTTCCGTCATGAATTAGCTCTGTATGTCGATGGCCTGCTATTTACAGGCTGTGCTCATAGCGGACTCGAAAACATTCTTTCAGCATGTCCTTGGCCAGTATATTCCGTTGTTGGTGGCTTCCACCTGCTTGACGGACAGGAATCGGAAGAGGAACTACAGGCATTAGCTACAGGACTGAAGGAAAAATATCCCTTGACACAGTTCTATACAAGCCATTGCACAGGTGATATGGTGTTTGAGGTAATGAAGGGCGTGATGGGAGAACAACTACAGTCCTTCAGATGTGGAACTATAATAATATGATATGACAACAAGATTATGCAGCACAACATCTTCACTTACTAATAAACCCTTTAGACTTCAGCCATTGAATCATCTGGCTGCTCCACGTCTCTGTGGTTGTCTCACCTGTTTGCGACATCAACTCATAAGGGCCTTTGCCATCGCCATACACGTGAAGTTCGGCATTAGCTCCAGCCTTTTTCCACTCCATGAAGAGAGCCACAAGTCCTGCTGCCACATTGGGATGGTCGGCACGAGTCATGATGAGTAGGGGAGGGGCGTCCTGTGGAACAGTGACGGGCATCAGCGAGGGACCATAGTTGGTGCAGAGAAAGTCGGGACGTTCCATACTGTCAGCAGACATAGTAGCTGCGATAGCCACACCGCCACCAGCAGAAAAACCGAGGAAGCCAATTTTATCTTTGCTGATTTTCCACTCGTCTGCGTGTGCTCTCACCATGCGGATGGCAGCCTTGGCATCCAATGCTGCTAGTTGGATGATGGAGTCACCACTGGTATTATGCATCGGATTGGCATCGGCTTGCGGGAATGCTTCTGGATGTGTCACGTCCACCATTGGCGGCATCTTCATGCCCTGTGGCATTTGTCCTTTGACCTTTGGTCGAGCCTCCTCACGCTCGGCAGAGTCGATGCGAGCATCACTCTGCTCTCGCTTAATCGGAGCCTTATTGAGATGGTAACGCAGTCCAATAGCAGCAATGCCATGCTCGTTCAAGAACGAGGCCATCTTCACCACATCGCTCTCCCATGACAACCATCGCATAGCACCTCCAGGACAAAGCACGACGGCACAACCGTTTGGCTGCTGGGGCAGATAGACCTCAATCATCGGTTTGTCCTTATCGGCATCCGAGGAAGAAGCTGTGGGCAGGTAATACTGCTTTTGTGCCCATATTGCCAGAGGCTGGATAAGCATGCAAAATAAAGCAAGTTTTTTCATTACTGATATTTTGTGAAATTATACTTTTTTCTGAGTTCTTTTTTCTGCTCTTGTAATAATTGGCTACAAAGGTAGCATATATTTTTCATTTTACGTTATCGTATGTGCCGTAATCCGATGCTCGTAAGCATCTATATCTACGACGCAGGTGTTCTCGTCTGGCTTTGGTCAGTCATGTAGGACGGCCAATCAGCAGCTATCAAATATTTACTCCATGCACAAGCATTTTCAGAGTGTAAACGGATTTTGAGGCGGTAATAAACAGAATGTTACGCTCTTTTCCGCCAAAACAAACGTTTGATGTCCAGTCCTCGGGGATGGGGAAATGGGCTATCTGCTGGCCATCCTTGTCGAATACGGTCACGCCGTCGCCAGTCAGATAGATGTTCCCACGGTCGTCTATCGTCATCCCGTCCGAGCCCATGTTGGCAAAGACCTGCCGATTCGTTAGGGTGCCGTCCGTCTGAATGTCATATTTCAAGATTCTGTTTGCCTTTGCCTCTGCAACATACAGATGTTTTCCGTCGGGCGTGCCGACAAGACCATTGGGCTGGTTAAGCGTCGAGTCGAGCATGACCAACTGTTTACCTCCAGGCGCAAGATAATACAAACCTTCCACAGGCTGCTGGCGCTCTGGACTGCGCGTCCAATAGTCGCGCTTGAAATACGGGTCAGTCAGATAATAACCTCCGTCCTTCGCAATCCACACATCGTTGGGGCCGTTCAGCAATTTTTCGCGGTAGTCGGTTATCAGTATCTCAGCTTGCCCCTTCATGTCGAAACGCCAGAGCTGGTTGTCCATATCTGCACAGGCTATTAAGTTACCCTGCGCATCAAAGTACATCCCATTTGAGCGACCGCTCTGATCAGTGAACAGCGTTATCTCTCCCGATTCGCAGTCCCAATGGTAAATCCTGTTGTTAGGCTGGTCCGTGAAGTAGACATCGCCCTTTGCATCTACCGCAGGCCCTTCCGTAAAGCTGTACGAGTCAGCGACTTTTATAGGGGCTTCCCCTTCTGCAACGATATCATTTGAGTGAACTGAAGCACATGCAGTTATAAGAATGGTGCATGCAAAAATTAGTAGTGAGTTTGTTAACTTTTCTTTCATTTTTTGTTATTTTCAGTCAGTCGCTTGATATGATCCTTCAAGATTTTGTAGGCAGGGAACGGCATGGCGCCGTGGTCGTAGCCCTGCATCTCGTAGAGCGTCACATCCTTGTGGCCCACGAGCTTCAGCATGCGCCAGAAGTAGGCCTGCTCCTCGTAGCGTCCGAAGAGTTCCAGTTCGCGGTCGCCGGAGATGATGACAATGGGCGGCGCGTCGGCTCGGACGTAGGTCAATGGGGCGTACTGGTCGATGGTGGCCTGCAAGGGCGGGATGCCTTGCTGCTTACGTATATTATAATGTGTAACACACTGGCCACTGAACGGCACGAGGGCGGCCAACGAGTCGGCATCGACACCGTATTTGGCCAGCCAGCGCTTGTCGAGTCCGATGATGTCGAGCAAATAGCCGCCAGCGGAGTGTCCGGCCACGAATATCTTGCGCTTACTGCCGCCATATTTCGCAATGTTCTTGTACGTCCAAGCTACGGCTGCCGCAGCATCATCGAGGATGTCGTCAATGGGTGCCTTTGGCAGCAGGCGGTAGTTGGCTGCAACAACCACGAGGCCACTGTTCTTCAGCTGTGGGTCAATATGCTTGTTGCCGCCCTCGATGCCGCCGCCGTGAAACCATACCACCACGGGCGCGTCCTGGGCATTTGTTGGATAATACACGTCAAGCTTGCAGCGCTCCTGCGCATAGCCCTTCGCCGCGTCGCGATATGGGATGTCGTTTACTTGCTTATACTGCGCCCGTGCAATAGCCGTGCAAAGCAGAAGGGCGAGGATGAGGAAATAGCTTTTGTAATTCATAATCTGATAGTTTATATCATTTTCTTAGCCTGCTCTTGTGCCTCGATAACCTTGTCGCACCATTGGTTGAACTCGGGGTCTTCCACTTGCAGCTCGGGGTGGGTGAGGATATAACTGACACAACGGCGCACACCCTCGTCGAAGCGGGTGGTGGCCTGGAAACCAGGGACGGTACGCTTCAGTTTCGTGCAGTCGAAGATGACCGTAGCCGCCTTGTCGCCGATGAGGTTGCCCTCCAGATCATAATCTGCAGGGCAGACGGCAGCCAGAAAGTCAGAAGCGACGTGATAGAGTTTTGGCGTGACGTTCAATGCTTGGCCGACGCACTCATATATCTGATTCCACGTCAGCTGCTCGTCGCTCATGATTTGGAACGCTTCGCCGATAGCTTTCGGATTGCCCAGCAGTCCGATGAAACCGCGTGCGAAGTCCTCGTTCCACGTCAGCGTCCACAGCGAAGAGCCGTCGCCATGCACCAGCACGGGCTTGCCCTCCAGCATACGCTTCAGCACAGGCCAGCTGCCTTTCGGGCCATGGATACTGACTGGTATGCCGCGCTCGCAATAGGTGTGCGAGGGGCGGACGATGGTCACGGGGAATCCGTTCTCGCGATACTCCCGCATCAGTAGCTCCTCGCAGGCAATCTTGTTGCGCGAATACTGCCAGTGAGGATTCGCCAGCGCGGTACCCTCGGTAATATACGGACTGCGTACAGGCTTCGCATAAGCCGAGGCCGACGAGATGTAGACGTACTGCCGCGTGCGTCCGCGGAACAGCCGGATGTCGCGCTCTACCTGCTCTGGCACGAAGCCGATGAATTCGCAGACGGCATCGAAGGTCTTGCCAGCCAAACTGGCGAGCACGGCTTCCGTGTCGTCGATGTCGGCAATCACCTGTTTCACACCTGCGGGCACCTCCTGCTTGCGCGTGCCACGGTTCAGCAGCCACAGCTCGTGGCCGCTCTCTGCTAACTGTCGGGTAATGGCACTGCTGATCGTGCCCGTACCACCAATCATAAGAATTTTTAATCCTTCCATAAGTCTAGTTATCAAATCGTTTCAAAATTATTCTTAAATCTTTTGGCAAATATACGCATAATTACCGAATAATCACTATATTTGCCCTAAGTTTTAATAAGTTTTGTGAAATTCTAAAACCAACACAAAGATGAAAAAGAGAAGAATTAGTGTATTGACCGTGCTGCTCACCGTGTGTGCAGCAACGTTTGCGCAGGGACTGAAGGACGCCTACAAGGACTACTTCCTGATTGGCGTGGCCGTGAACCAGCGCAATGTGACTAACGCAGAGCAGCAGGCTCTGATCAAGAAAGAGTTCAGCAGCATGACTGCCGAGAACGACATGAAGCCCGAGCCGACAGAACCGAGGCAGGGACAGTTTAACTGGGAGGGTGCCGACCGCATCGCCAACTTCGCGCGCCAGAACGGCATCAAGTTGCGCGGCCACTGCCTTATGTGGCACTCGCAGATTGGCCGATGGATGACCAGCGACAACCCCACGAAGGAGGTGTTCTATCAGCGCATGAAGAGCCACATCGAAGCTGTCGTAAACCGCTACAAGGATGTGGTCTATGCCTGGGACGTGGTGAACGAGGCGATGACCGACGATGCCAACGCGGAGGATCCTTACCGCCAGTCGGTGATGTACAAGCTCTGCGGCGATGAGTTCATCGCCAAGGCTTTCGAGTATGCCCATGCCGCCGATCCCAACGCGCTGCTCTTCTACAACGACTACAACGAGTGCGACCCCGTGAAGAGCCAGCGCATCTATAACGGATCACCTGCATAACTACGTGGAATCAGTTATACTAAAATCATGATATTTCCGTTTTAATAGGAAACGCGATATCACAATGAATCCACAATACGAAACACTTGCCAAATGCTTGTTGCCTGAACACATGCTGGAATGGTTTGAACTAACCAATGTTGAGGTGAAGCCCAAGGAGAAGAAGTCCACACGGGACAAACAACCTGACGACATCCCTGTGAACGTTATCCATCTTTATCTTGACGAGAACGAACTGACACCCGACAATCGTGAAGACCTCCGTCCTAATGGTTTTACCCCGGCCAAGACTTTTCACGACTTTCCTATTCGTGGGCAGGAGGTGCTCCTGCATGTAAGGCGTCGCCGTTGGCTTGACGCAGCCAATCATAATGTGATGTCCGAGTTTGACTTCATCCAGGAATCCACCCGCTGTTCAAAGGAACTGGCGGATTTTTTAAAAGAGGCGTTTGGAGACGCTCCCTATAACGGCCCGTTCATTTGAGAAAGACTACCATGTCAATGGTGACAATTTCGAGCGCTCATACAAGGAAACTATCAGCGGATTCAAGACCTGGGAGGACGCAGACCATGCCGAGGACTGGATAATAATTCCAGAGAACATGGGCACTCATCTGAGCATAGATGAAACGTGTCTGTCTACCGGTGAGGTGTACACCATATTGTCCAACAAAGAAGCCCATGGACGCAAGGGATGTCTTGTAGCCATTGTAAAGGGGACGAAGGCGAAGGAGGTCACAAGCATTCTGAAGAAAATACCGGAACCTGTCCGTTTATTGGTTGAAGAAGTGACGCTTGACTTCTCTGACAGCATGCACCAGATTGTCTGCGCCTGCTTTCCCAAGGCGATGATTA
>Ga0310695_10005150_pt1 | contig 23097 bp, 20 predicted proteins | sample RumenRJG_04DNA_FD_203882 | JGI IMG/M metagenome (GOLD analysis project Ga0310695, IMG submission 203882) | Bovine rumen microbial communities from Lethbridge, Alberta, Canada - RJG_04 (v2) (version 2) | ecosystem: Host-associated > Mammals > Digestive system > Stomach > Rumen | place: Canada...
TGTTCAAGCCCGTTATAATCTTGGTTTGACCAAAGCATTCAAGGGTGGCAGCGAAAAGTTTGACTATGAGGGATATGACATCGAACTGAGTGGCGATTCTCCCGACGTCAAGAACGGCAACATCCAGATTGCCTTCGGTATGAAGTTCTAATCGAGACAAAGAAGAAAGAATATTCTATAACAGAGATAGCCCGGCATTTTGTCGGGCTGTCTTGATTATAAGCGGCTGATGATGCTGTGTACGCTATCCAAAAGTGCAAAATAGTGTCCTAAAATACTTCAATAATGTGCCATTATTCCGGAACCGTTAAACTTTGCCAAAATATTAACGTCAAATTATCGTTTTGACTAAAACAACAGTATTATCCAGAAAATAACGAAACGTTTTATTTAACAGTAAAAGATTATGAAGAAAGTTTTTGTTTTGATTGCTGCTGCAATCGTTAGTATGAGCGCTATGGCTCAGGTTCAATTTGGTGCTAAGGTCGGTTTTGACATGACCAACTTCTGGGGTGAAGATGTTGAGCATGGCATGAAGCCGAGTTACCAGGCAGGTCTGGTGATGGAGTACAAGTTCTCCCCCAGGTTCGCTATCGCTCCTGAAGTCGTATTTGCATCTCAGGGTGGTAAATTCAAGGCCATCGAAATGCACATGTTCGGCTTAGACGTTTCCAAGAACGTTACCTTCAACACCAACTACATCAATGTGCCCGTGATGCTCAAGTACTACGTTTCACCCGCATTCAGCATCGACTTTGGTCCTCAAGTAGGTTTCAACGTGTATAGCAAGGTTTCTGTTGAAGGCTATGACAAGGCATACGATCTCAAGGACAACACCAAGGGTGTTGACTTCGGTCTGGGCTTGGGTGGCACCTACAACCTCACCGAGAACGCCTTTGTACAGGCTCGTTACACCATGGGCATGACCAAGGTATTTGACGGCGATTACAACAAGGAGAAGAACGGCAACATCCAGATTGCCTTCGGTATGAAGTTCTGATTGCAATCACTGCAATAAAATGACAGTGGCTGTCCCGCTCAATGCAGGGCAGCCACTTTTTTGGAACTTGGCTACTGGTTACAGAGCCATGTTTTACTTTTTCACTCGCTTGGGGACACGCTTTGACACACCGATAGACCCAGTCGGGCACACGAGACGGCACAGGTGGCAGCCCACACACTTGCTGCCCACGAGACGGGGCTGACGGTCATCACTGAAGGTGATGGCTTGATGGCCGCCATCCATACAGGAGATATAGCAGCGTCCGCAGCCGATACAATTCTCGTGGTTAAAGATGGGATAGACGACCGTGTCGCGGTCCATTTCGCTGGGCCTGACGAAATTGGGCAACTGTTCACCCACCAGGTCGGCAAGACTGGTTATCTGGCGGCTTGCCATGTAATTCCGCAATCCCAGAGTCAAGTCGTCAATGATGCGGTAGCCATACTGCATCACGGCAGTGCACACCTGCAGGTTACTGCAACCCAACTGAATGAACTCCAGCGCGTCGCGCCATGTCTCAATGCCACCGATACCACTCAGTTTCACATTCTTCATCACAGGATTCTTGGCCATCTCGAGGATAAACTTCAGTGCGATGGGCTTCACGGCCCTGCCTGAGAGTCCCGATACCGTCCACTTGCCAGAAACCCCTGCCCGCTCATCCATCGTCACGCTCTTGATGGTGTTGATGGCACTGATAGCATCAGCCCCTGCAAAATAGGCGCCCATCGCCGGATTGCTCATCAAGGTGATATTGGGTGTCATCTTGGGAATAACAGGTATGGATACCGACCGCTTGACATAAGCCGTGTAGAAGGTCACCAATTCAGGGTCCTGCCCGACATCGCTGCCCATACCGGCAATGCGCATCTGCGGACATGAGAAATTCAACTCAATGGCATCGACACCGGCTGCCTCGGCCATCTTAGCCAAGTCAATCCATTGTTCCTCGGTGGCTCCCATGATTGAAGCCACGACAATCTTGGTGGGATAGTTCTGCTTGAGACGGTGCAGGATGTCAAAGTCCACATCGACGGGGTTCTCACTCAACTGCTCCATGTTGCGCAAGGCCGTGAAGTCACCCTTGGAGCCTTCACGATGCACAACATCAAAACGGGGCGACACCTCATTGATGTCATCGATACAGATGGTCTTGTAGAACACACCAGCCCATCCCGCATCAAAGGCGCGTGCCACCATCTCATAGTTAGTGCAAATCGATGATGAAGCAAGGAAGAACGGATTCTCACAATGCAAACCGCAGAAGTCGATTTCCAACGAGGGCAACTCCTTGACAGCGGTTGCCTGCGGCAGTTGTTTCACGATTTCACGGATGCGTACAGGACGGTCATAATGTATACAGGCCTGCTCGGCCTTCTCCAAGTCGGCATCATCACAGCCGTCAATCCATTGGCGTGCGATACCCTCATTGCCAAAACGCAGAGCGCGCAATGCCCTTGCCACATCACCCTTACCACATGCCTTGCTGCATGGTGCGTTCTCACAAAGCAGGCAACGGGCCACTTCTTCGTTAACATTCATCATCTTATTCATCGCAATAACAAGATTATTTGGTCAATACTCAATTTTGGTCTTGGCAATCCATTTGTCAAAGGAGTCGATGGCTGTTGTACCCTCGATGTGAATGCAAGGGATTGAACGCTCAAGACAAGGTTTCCCAATCTCTTTATAGATATCGTTCCCGCCAAAGTTGATGCGCTCAGCGTCGGCAGCGGTGTTTCCGTAATAGACGCGGCTCACACCGGCCCAATAGAGGGCACTCAGACACATGGAGCAAGGTTCACAACTGCAGTAGACCACACATCGCTCAAGCCTGAAGTCACGGGTGACGCCGCAAGCAAGACGGATAGCATTGACCGTGGCATGGGCTGTAGGATCCTTATCGAGAGTCACACTGCTGCCGGCTGCGGCAATCACCTCACCTGCTCTGACTATCACAGTGCCGAATGGGCCGCCTCCACAATCAATGTTTTCAGAGGCCAGGTCACAAGCCATTTTCATAAATCGCCTGTCGTCATCAGTTATTGCCCAATCAGCCATTATGGATTCTAAAAATATCTATAAAAATATAAAAAGTTCTTAAAAAGTTTGTACGTATCAAAAAATGATTTGTACATTTGTACGTGTGTTTTTCATGGTATTAGATTTAAGGTTTGTGGAGGCTGTCGTGAGACATCTTCCACTTTTTTATTTCTTGCGGTTGTGGGGAGCGAATTTGCAATGGTAACTACACGAGACATCTCCCTTAGCCATATTATTTAATTTCTTGCGTATCAACTGTTTGCGAATGGGCGAAATGCGGTCCACAAAGAGCGTTTTGTCCAGGTGGTCACACTCGTGCTGGACCACTCGGGCCAAGTATCCCTCGACAATCTGGTCATGTTCGTTGAACTCCTCGTCCTGCCAGCGCAGGCGGATCTTCTCGTGGCGTTGAACATTCTCATGAATGCCGGGCACACTGAGGCAGCCCTCCTCGCGAGTCACAGTAGGAGACTCTTCATCGATATCGATTACAGGGTTGATGAGCACCATGCGCACGTCCTTGAGTTCGGGGAAATCCTCGGCAAGCACATCCACATCGATGTAGACGATGCGTGCGTTCACACCGACCTGCGGAGCGGCGATACCGATTCCCTGGGTGTGGTACATGGTTTCCTTCATGTTCTCAATCAGTTCCTTAAGGTTAGGATAGTCAGGCGTGACCGTGGCATTGTCGGCACGGAGCACGGGATGACCGTAAATGTAAATGGGAAGTATCATGATTATAATGCTGAATTATCTTATTGGTTGTAAATGCTCTGTAAGTAATCGTTGAGGATAATGGTCGCCGCGATAGCGTCAACGCGCGACTTGTCGCGGCGGTCGCTCTTCTTCATTCCGCCGTCGATCATCGCCTGATGGGCGATGGTACTCGTGAATCGCTCGTCATACATCACGACTGGCATGTCGGGCAGTTCGTTGTGCAGCCGATTGACAAAGGGAGTGATGTAGCGCACGCTTTCGCTGGGCTCGCCGTTGAGTTGCGTCGGCTGGCCGATGACGATACGCTCCACCGGTTCACGCGCGATGTAGTCCTTGATGAACTGCATGAGCGTGTGGGTGGGGACAGTAGCCAGATTCCCTGCCACTATCTTCAGCGGATCGGTCACCGCCACGCCGGTGCGCTTGCGGCCATAATCGATGCCCAGAATGCGTCCCATCGTCCTCAACAATCAATATCAACCTTGCTGCATGGTGAGCAGGAACTCCTCGTTGTCGCGGGTGCGGTCCATGCGCTCCTTGACAAATTCCATGGCCTCGACCGAGGTGCGGTCGCTCAGGAAGCGGCGGATAATCCACATCTTGTTCAACGTGTCCTGAGGCAGCAACAGGTCGTCGCGACGTGTGCTCGACGCCATGACATCCACGGCGGGGAAGATACGTTTGTTGGACAACTTGCGGTCAAGTTGCAATTCCATATTACCCGTGCCCTTGAATTCCTCAAAGATGACCTCGTCCATCTTGGAACCGGTCTCGGTAAGGGCTGTAGCGATGATGGTCAGGCTACCACCGCCCTCGATATTACGCGCAGCGCCAAAGAAACGCTTGGGGCGCTGCAGTGCATTGGCGTCGACACCACCAGTCAGAATCTTGCCCGATGCCGGAGCAATCGTGTTATAGGCACGCGCCAGGCGGGTAATCGAGTCGAGCAGAATCACCACATCGTGGCCGCACTCCACCAGTCGCTTGGCTTTGCTCAACACGAGGTCGGCAATCTTGACATGGCGGTCGGCGGGCTCGTCAAAGGTCGAAGCAATCACCTCGGCATTGACGCTGCGGGCCATATCGGTCACCTCCTCGGGGCGCTCGTCGATGAGCAGAATGATCATGTAGGTCTCGGGGTGGTTCTCGGAAATGGCATTGGCAATCTCCTTCAGCAGCATGGTCTTACCCGTTTTGGGCTGGGCAACAATCAGTCCACGCTGGCCCTTGCCGATGGGTGAGAACATATCAACCACACGCTGCGAAACGGTGGGATGGGTCTTGCTCACCAAGTCAAACTTTTCGTCGGGGAACAGCGGCACCAGATGTTCAAACGGCACACGGTCACGCACATAGTTAGGCGTGCGGCCGTTGATCAGGCGGATTTCGCTCAAGGGGAAATACTTCTCACCCTCCATGGGAGGACGTATGGTGCCCTCAATCACGTCACCTGTCTTGAGGCCGTAGGCTTTGATTTGTGACTGCTGCACATAGATGTCGTCGGGCGAAGTCAGGTAGTTGTAATCGCTGGAGCGCAGGAATCCGTATCCCTCAGGAGCAATGTCGAGCACACCCTGGGCCTCGAGAATACCTTCAAAGTTATAGGGCTGGTCGAGATAGGGATTGACCTCGGCAATCTGCTGCTGTTGCTGCTGCTTCATCTTGCGCTTCTTGTTCTTGCTCTCCTTGACCACCTTGGGTTCCTGGATGACGATAGGAGCGACAGCGGCTTCCTCGGCCTGGCGCTTGCGCTCTTCCTCGGCGCGGCGCATGGCCTCCTCGCGTTCTTGCTGCGTGCGCGGCTTGAAGGTGAACCCGCTACCCGTGTTGAAGAACGAATTCAACGACATGCCTTCGCGCTCACGGGGATTCTGCTCGGCAGGTGCCTGCTCAACAACGGGAGCCGGTTGTTCGTCCGGCTGCTGCTCAAAGGGCTGCTCGGCCACGGGCTCTTCGGCCTGGGGCTGCGGCTCTTCATTATCGAATGGAAGGGTCGGTGCCATATCTTCCTGCTTGGCCTTGCGTCCGCGGCGACGTGCAGGTTGTTCCTGAATCTTGGCAGCGGCAGCCTTGGCGGGAGCCTTGGCAGGCTTTTCGGCCGGCTCAGCCATCTGCTCGTCCTGTTGTTCGGCCGAAGCGCTCAATTCAGCCTCACGTGCAGCCTTCTCGGCGGCCGAGGGGCGTCCGCGTTTACGCTTGGGTGCAGGTTGTGCAGGCTGTTCAGCCTCGGCGGGTTCGGCCTGTTCAGCAGGCTTATCTTCAGTCTTGGGCAACTCCACCTTGGCTTGCTCTTTATTTTTATTGTTTTTTGAGACCGCATCATCCTTAGTCACCTCGTTCCCGTTAGCCTTAGCAGCCGGTTGGCGGATGCGCTCACGGCGACGTTTAGCGGGTTCAGGCGTGTTAGCGGCTTCGTTGGCGGCTTCGGTCTCGGCCTGATGGTCCAGCAACTGGTACTGGAGGTCCTCACGAGGAGTAGTATCGACCTTTTTCAGTCCCATTGACTTGGCCAATTCACGCAAGTCGGTCTCGCTCATTGATTTCAGTTGATCTAAATTATACATACTCGTAATGATGAATCGGGAAAAATCACACACTATACTCCATATCAAAATTGTACAGTGCCACGCACTCTCGTGCCTGTAATATCCCAGTTAATGATTTGTCTTGTTAGTATATCCTCCCGTAATTAGCATTGTCTAACCACTATACTGATATTACCGACATATATAAATGTCGCAAGTTCGATAATGGGTTCAGGAAAAAAACGGGAGATGTGAATTAATTGTCACAAAACACTCACTGTTGGAGCCGTTTTGCGTTGCAAAATTAGTGATTTTTGGAAACATGAACAAAAAAAGCGGGAAAAAAGCAGTATTTTTGCAGTCAATAAAAACAGAAATATGGAAATCGACCGTCAAAAAATAGCAAAACACGTCAACCTGCCCGTCATGCAACTGGTGGGCAGTGTTGCCGATGAGTTGCACCGCGAGTGTTACGTCGTGGGGGGCTATGTGAGAGACATCTTCCTGGAGCGCCCCAGCAACGACATGGACTTTGTGACCGTCGGCAGCGGCATCGAACTTGCCAAAGCGGTAGCGAGCCGCTTCGGCAAGCGGGCCCATCTGTCGGTGTACCGCAACTATGGTACGGCACAAGTGAGGACGCGCCAATGGGAACTCGAGTTCGTTGGTGCCCGCCGCGAGTTCTATCACCGCGAGAGCCGCAACCCCATCGTTGAAGACGGCACCCTCAATGATGACCAGCAACGCCGTGACTTCACTATCAATGCGATGGCAATCTGCCTGAACAAGGAGCGTTATGGCGAGTTGCTCGACCCGTTTGACGGTGTCGGTGACCTGGAGCGCCGCATTATCCGCACGCCTCTCAATCCTGACATCACGTTCAGTGACGATCCGTTGAGGATGATGAGGGCCGTGAGGTTTGCCACGCAACTGAATTTTGACATCTACCCTGAAACGTTCGAGGCCATCCGCCGCAACGCCAAGCGCATCAACATCATCACCCGCGAGCGCATCTCCGAGGAACTGATGAAAATCATGCGAAGCACTTCTCCCTCACGTGGATGGATCATGCTCGACCAATGCGGATTGCTGCCCCTCATCTTCCCTGAACTCGCCGCGCTCAAGGGAGTGGAGACGGTCAACGGACGAGGGCATAAAGACAATTTCATGCACACGATGCAAGTGCTCGACAACGTGGCCGAAGCCAGCGGTAACGTGTGGTTGAGGTGGGCGGCACTGTTCCATGACCTGGGCAAGGCCCGCACCAAACGTTGGGATCCGCAGTTGGGATGGACTTTCCACAACCATAATTTCATCGGTGAGAAGATGGTGCCCAAGATTTTTGCCAAGATGCGCATGCCGCTCAACGAGCACATGAAATATGTGAAGAAACTTGTCGGGCTGCACATGCGTCCCATTGCCCTGGTCGAGGACGAGGTGACAGACAGTGCTGTCAGGCGTCTGCTCTTTGATGCGGGCGACGACATCGATGACCTGATGACCCTCTGCAAGGCCGACATCACGAGCAAGAACCAGAACAAGGTGCAGCGTTTCCGCGAGAACTTTGACCTGGTTAAGCGCAAACTCGTGGACATCGAGGAGAAAGACCGAGTGCGCAACTTCCAGCCGCCCGTTGACGGTGAGGAAATCATGCAGACTTTCGGGCTGGAGCCATCCAAGCCAGTGGGATATATCAAGGACGCTATCAAAGAGGCCATCCTGGACGGGGTCATCACCAACGACTATGCCTCGGCCTACCGTCTCATGCTCAACAAAGCGACGGAACTGGGCATCGAGCCGGTTCACAAGGGGCAACTGTGCTACGCCACGATGGACACCCCGGTCGGTCTGCTCCACATAGGCGCCAGCACCGAAGGCGTTGCCGTCATCGGCTGGAGCAGTGATGAAGTGGACGCTATCGCACGTCGCTTGGAACTGTCACCCGTCGAAGCCCTCACTCCCCTACTCGCCCAAGCCATGGCCCAACTACGGGAATACTTCGACGGCACCCGTCGCCAATTCTCATTACCGCTGCACATCAAGGGCACCGAGTTCCAGATGCGGGCATGGGCCGAACTGCAAAAAATCCCGTACGGGGAAACTATCTCCTACGGGGAGCAGGCCACCCGTCTGGGCAGCCCAAATGGTTCACGTGCTGTCGCGCAAGCCAACCACAACAACCGCATTGCCGTCGTCATCCCGTGCCACCGCGTCATTAACGCTAACGGTTCACTGGGCGGCTACGCTCCTGGTCCCGACAAGAAACGACTGCTCCTTGACTTGGAGCAGAAACATAAAAACAAGAACTAAAAAGAAAACCGCCTGATGCGTCAGGCGGTTTTACTTTTCTACTATTCGTCTTCAACAAGCCACTGGCTCCACGGTAAGGAGATATCATTCGGGTCATCGGTGCTGATGACATCTTCATCGGAATAATAGTTTCGGATGGTATAGCGGTTGGTGACACGATAAGAGTCATAATAGGAAGGATCAAACACTTGCAGGAAAGTCACCTCGGACTGCAGGTCGGTACCCATCCACATCATCTTCGTACAGGTCGTCTCAAATGCCGAACCCGACGTCACGCGATAGACAACCTCATTCTTTGTATCAAAGAAAAAGAAGCCGTTGAAAACAACAAAACCGTCATTAGAGGCAAGAACAAAGTCGTTTTTCTCATCATTCCACAACAGCAAGACACTGTAATTGCGGTTGCTGCCAGGTCCAACCAAGATATCGACTTTGCCGTCAAAATTGGCGTCCAGAAAATGTACCACATCCTGGGTCACGCCATAGTCCTCATCAAGGGGTACAGTCGTCATCGGCAGATCGTCGGAAGAAACCAGCACCAAGTTGATCGCATATTCCCCCTCATTCAAGGTCACATCGAGCACATCATGAGTCGTGGGGCAGTCGTCAACGGAGAAAAAGCCGTTCTTATCAAGGTTTACTTTGGGAACTTCCAACTGATCCTTCGACGTTGCAGGCGCGACACTCTGCCGGGGTGTACCACACGCCATCAAGGCCGTCATCGCCATCAAGGCAACGACACAAAACTGCAAATATACATTACTCCTTTTCATAACTCATGAAAATCAATTTGTTACTATCAGTCAACTCACATCAGCAACTCGGGCCGGAACTCAAAGTGCATCGTGTCGTAATGATACCAGCGCCCACCCCAGATAAAGCCATGACGCTCAAAGATACGCACAAGTTCAAGAGGCATACTGTTCTTGTACTTGATGGTGGCGGTCTCATTTTTGCCGGGATTATCCCATTTCCAGTAATTGGATTTGGAAACGCCGACGTCTATTGCGATACCATAAGAATGTGCGCTCAGACGTTCGCTGCCACTGACGTTGCGCCAATAAAAAGTGCCCGCGGTTTTAGTGTAGGCAAGAAGGTGCGGATTGTTCTTGATTTCCCGGCTGACGGCCCGCAGGCTATCGGCAGCACCGTTAACCGAAGAGAACTTCACTTTTGTTCCGAACCAATCCACAGGAACCAGGCGTTTTTGTACCTGGGCCGAACTGGCCCCGTACATCAGTTTAAACAGTTGTTCACAACGTGAACGCCCAGGGTCCTCGCAATAACCCGGCTGAGTGCTTGCCGTGTCATACTGCCAGGCAAAGATGTCAACCGGCTCGGCATGGTCAAGTTTATCGATGAAAGACTTATCCTTGCCGCTGTCGTAGACAATCTTCGTCCCATCGGCCATAACCAGATTGCCGTCAACAAATTCCTTGATGTGGTCGGGATAGGACTTGAGGAGTCGTCCTGCCCCTTCAGGGACAGACGCTTCGGCTTGGGGTGACGGAGCCTCGACCTTCGGCTGATCAGTGCCTGTTTCGGCACCAGAGTCAGCCGTCTCGGTCCTGGAGCACGCGATGCACCCCAGCACCAATGCCGTCAAAGCCCATAATATGCTTAGACCTCGAGGCCTCATCATTCATGGCTCTTTAAAAACTCGACATTTTTCTTCTCGTAGCCGTTGAGATCCTCATTCGGCACTTCGTCGCGATATGGTTTATACCAGGATTGAGCATTGAAGTAATCCCGAAGAGTCTGATCCTTGAAATAGCGGCCGTGGCGGGCATAAATCGAGTTGCGCATGATGCGCAGTTCGGCCGATGTCTTCCCGGCGATATCACTCATCGTGGCATAGCGATGAGAGAGCCATTCAAAGCCGGAATCATCAACGACGGTCTCGTCCTCTTGGACTGCAGCATTCGAGGCCGAGGAACGGGAGTTGTCATCCTCGAGCGATGGAGCGACGCTGACTTCATCGTCATCAGGAACTTCCCACGGCGACTCTGTCGTCGTGCGCGGTTCCATCACATATTTGTAAACCACAAAGCCTCCCAGAGCCAACACTGCGACAGCAAGACAGGCGATGAGGGCTATCAGCGCGGGCGAAGTCCCCTTTTTGGGTTGCGCCATCGGTCTGGGATTACCATAGGGTGAATAGCCCTGCTGAGGCATTGGCGCTTGACCCGGCTGTTGGGGAGGAATATTCATTCCTGCCACCGGCGCTCCACAATGCGGGCATGCCATCAATTGATCGGAAACAGGCTTACCACAATTATTACATTTAATCAGTGCCATAATCGAAATGAGTTTACTATTTATTAGAATAATATTGAACGTGTCCTGAATAGACTATTATATACTATTGAAAAAGACTTTCGGTTGCCGGCCAAAGGGATTCGTTACGAATCGGCCTTGAGCGCACCGTACCATCTGACTTGACTTTAGACCAGTCAATCTTATAGGTACGGTGGTTGACGGATTGTACCCTGTCGACGGTGTCATTGTACTGGCGGTGCTTGATGACCACCAAACTGCCATTGTTGTATTGCCACATGGTGGTCCACTGGCGGCTGGCACCTGCCCCTGAAGAGTAACTGTACTCATAAGTTGTCTCCTCGAGTGCCGTATTGCCACGCTTCTTGGTCATCGAGATGACATCGCCCTCCTGGTTATATTCATACTCGATAACGATACCCCCACTGCGCTTGGACTCGATAAGCCGATAACGCGAGTCGTAGTTGTCGGTCTTGACAAATGTCGAGCCTTTGTAATAAGAGATTTGGTTATAGTAATCCATCGAATACACATAGCGGGAGCCATCGCTGCCTCGGATTTCCCTGAGGGAGCCGCCGATGTCCCACTGCGTGGTGTAGGTTATCGTCTTGCCGCTGGCATCAGTCTTGGACAACAACACGAAGCCGTGGTCCGGGTCGAAATCATAGTCATACTGTTCACTCACATCAGTGCGCGAATTATAGTAATTGGTCAAGAGCCCCTGCTTATTGAAATTGAAGTATTCTGTTCCATCGTAGGCATACTCGCTATCGATATTCTCCTCAACCCTGCCGACAAGACCGTCACAATTGTTGACCACGGCCGAAGTGGGCATCAGCAACAAGTTGGCATACAGCACCTTGATATGGGACCCGTCCAGATGATCATACGGCAGATTGTCGCACACACGGTACAACTCGTTCAGGGTGACCGAACTGTTGAAATATTTTCCCAACAGCGCATCCTGCATCAGTTGGCGTGCCTCGGAGACGTGCTCTGAATAAGGGTATTCCTTGACAAAATCACCATAAGCACCCACCGAGTTGGATTTTTGTGCATCACGGAAAGCATACTTCTCCTGCAGGGCCTTCACTTCGCTGTAATAGTCCGAGGCGGGATACAACTTCAGGTACTCCTTGCAGGCATCGACGGTCTGGTCGAGTTCATCAAAGGCGCATTTGTGCAGGCGTTCCTCGACTCTCAGACGGTATCTGGAATGGGGATAATCGGTAAGATACTCCTTGCAGGCAGCAGCGGTATATCCCAGTTCATCATAGGCGATGCTGTCCCTGCGCCACTGGATGGCATTGAAATGGGTCTGGTTCAGATTACCATATTTATTGAGATAGCGTTTGCATTCGCTCAGGGCATGGGTGTTCTTCACCACATCATAGGCGACCCGTTCACGCTCATTCATCAGAGTGGACATGTCGGGATAGTCAAACAGAGCCCCTATCAGTTTGTCATATTCAGCCTCGGTCTTCACCTTCCTGACACTGTCAATGAGGTTGGTCTCGATAGCGCTCTTGATATCGGATACATAGAAACCTAAATCCTTGTGCTGCAGCAATAAGTTGGCATTCTGAACGTCATAGGGCCTCTGGCTGACTTTCTTGACAATCGCGTAGGCGTTCCACGGGTCATAAGGCAGGCAGATGGTCGACTTACCCCTTCCGTCACGGATGTTCATCATCATGGCATCGGACAGTTGCCACACGGGATATAGTTGGTCGGTTATGGGTGAGTAAGGGTTCAAATCCTTGTCCTTGACGGCCTTTTTCTCGATATCTTCCTTGTATTTGGCCGCTTTGTCAAGTTTGTGTTCCTTCAGTGCTTTGAATGTCTTTACCATATTCTTATGGTAATAGTTATCCCCGAGGAACAACTTTTCCTGGGCAACGGCATCGATTGCCAAGCCCATAAGCAGAATCATCAATACGGTAACTAATCTCCTGTTCATTGCCTTATCAATAATGAGTTGTCTTGTTCAAGCCCAAAGAAGTTATCTTGCCCTGGGCGTTCACTGTCGCCGTGCCGTTGTAGTGGGCGAAGGTCTCCAGGCTGGTGTCTTCGCGGTTAAGCCGCTGGTCAAAGCCGAAAGTGGCCGTATAGACAGGATCCCCTTGAGCATTGAGCGTTTTCTTGACGGTGATTTTGCCCATCGAGACTTTCACCCCATACACGTCACCAGAGTGGATGCGGTTCATATAAGCGGTGACATCACTGTAGGATGCATTCTTCTTGCCCAGGAATGACGCCATCGGCGACGTGACACAAGCCGTCATGGCCGACCCGTTACGATTGGCCATCGCCGAGAAGAAGGAACTTACCCGTGAAGTGACCATGCTCGACTCGGCTGGAGTCAATTGCTGCTTGGCCTTGAGTTCGGCCTGTTGTTGGGCTTGTTGCTGTTCCTGCTCAGCCTGCTGATTGGCATGCTGTTGGGCCTCGTCACGGTGTTTGCCTTGAGGGCACTGTGCCATATATTCCTCATAGGCAGCAGATGTTCCGGCAGCAGTGGCCTTTTTCCACATCACATTGTCGAGCGCCTCGACGGCCTGGTCGTGATAGGGACCATCGGGATGCTTGGCGATAAAATCCTGCAGTGCTTTCGGGTCATCAGACTTTTCAATCATGGCCCACTCTTCACCGGCGGCTTGCAGGGAGGCTTTAAAATCCTTTACCTGTGCCGCATGCTCGCCATCTGGATAGTTGCTCAAGTAATCTTCAATCGCCTGCATGTCGCCTGTCTTCTCGACTTGCTGCCATGCCTCATATTCCCGCTGGTTGGCACCGTTCTGATAGAACACATATCCACCCGCAGCAAACACCAAGGCCAAGACGATACCGGCTATCGAACCGATAAGAACTTTGCGCTTCTTGGCAGCGGCGGCCACATCTGCATTGTGTTGTTCCATTGCGGTACCCAGGCGGTCCTTCAAGTCCTTGTAACTGGACTCGTCGGCCTTCATAGCGACCAACTGGTACAGATCCTGCTGTGCATCATCCAGGCGCCCGGAGTCAAGGCAGTCTTTCATCGTGCGGCGCAAATCCTTCACCCGCTGTTCGAAGGCGTCCTGATAGTCCTTGTTCAGACGCTTGTATCGTTCATTGTCGGGATCCGACTGGAGCAGGCCATCGATATGATTGCGGGCCGAGCCGAAATCTTTAGAGTCGAGACTGGCTTTGGCCGCTTTGTACATCTGTGCCTCCCGCTCGGCTTTCTGCTTGCGTTCGCGCTCCCTCTCTTGTGCCTCTTTCTGCTTGCGTTCGTGCTCCAAACGTTCTTTGTCGCGCTCACCGCTTGGCGTCAGCGCTCCGCATTGGGGGCACTTCAATGCTTTAGGGCTCATCTGCTTTCCACAATGGGGACAGGAAACAAGGTCTGCTCCTGAATTCCTCACTTGTGGGTTGGCTGCCGATACTGCTTGCTCCAGCCGATTCTTCAATTCCAGAAAACGTGCATCGGACGGAAATGCGGCGAGCCGGTTATCAATATACTGACGGGCCACATCATAACGCCCTTGCTTCAGGCTGTTGAGCGCCTCACGATACATCACATCGGCAATGGCATCAGTCCTGGGTGTCTGGACGGACACCGGTGCTCCACACTTGGGACACGCGGCAGCCCTGTCGCTGACATTATGACCACAATATCTGCATTTAATCAGTGCCATAATCTTGATTCTCTATACTCGTTTCTTCAGCAATTCCACGGTGATTTCTTCATTGATTCCATCAACGGTCATGAAACCATGACCATTCATCATACTGAATTGAAAACAAAAATCCTCCTCAGATTTATCAGGTAACACTGCCTTGAAGTATTCGCCGTGGTCTAACTTGGCATATAACGGCATATACCTGCCTGCCAATTCCACTTGGGCAAATACTACGATATCATTCTCCAGTACGAAATTACAATTATACACAGTGCCATGATGCTGGAATTTGGCCATGTACTTTCCATCTTCGACTTTCTCTACAGCATGGTCAAAAACCGATTCGTAACCAGCCCCGGATCCATCTTCCGGGGAACCGCTATACCAAACGTACAGGGCAGCACCACAAAGCACGGCAAGTGCGGCAAGTCCATACAAGAGCCACTTCTTGAAACTGCTCGAACTGCCGCTACCAGGATTATGTTCGGACTGCGATTCCTCGAGAGGACCCGCGCCGGTTTTTCTTGCACCGGATTCTGTAATAGGTAAAGGTGAGCCGCAAAAAGAGCAAACGCCTTTCTTGCGAGAGACCATCCGCCCACAATGTTCACATTTTATTCGTGCCATAATCCACGACAATCGTTTAATTCAGCGGACAGCCGCAGTTGGGACATGCTGATTTATTGGCCTCTACGTTTGCTCCGCAATCAGGACAGTACTTCATGACCGGTTGCTGAGGGGCAGGCTGCTGAGGGGTTGGCTGTATATTCTGTTGAGGGGCAGTCTGTTGAGGTTGCTGAGGCTGCTGGACATTTACGTAATCTGTCGGATTGTAGGTATTGGGATTGGAGTTCCCTTGCAGCAAGTCGATAAGCCGAGAGAGTTTATCATCAATAGACTGTATCTTGTTATAAAGCAAGAAAACTAAAGCGCCAAGACCTACAACGACCACAAACTCGAGGAAATCACCTATGTGCCAAAAACTTACGGACTTCACATAACTGCCTGATGCACATGAGGTCATCAGTAACAGCGACGACAGAAACATCGATTTCAAAATAACCTTTTTCATAAAGCATTCAATTTTTAAGAGTCAATGTCCACTTGTTGAAACCAGTTTTCATAGAGGCATGCCGAACGAAGCGCCAGAATGCCACTTCAGCACTGCAAAAATATTAAAAAAATCACTGAAACGCAAGAGCGTAAGTGACTTTTTCACAAAACTTCAAAAAACGGGGAATGAAACGTCACTTGCCCGGAGTACCTTTCGGATCGACACGGAAGGTGACGAAGCGGTTGTAGGCGTAGTTGGCCAAGGTATAGGCCACCATGGCAAGCACCATAACGATGTTCTGCCCTGCCTTCTGCATCGGGAAGAATGGAATGATGTCGTCACGCAGATCCTTCCAGCCGACAACCTCGAGCAGTATCCAACTGACAAACAACTGCAACGCCAGACAAATCAGGAAACCGATGACAAAGAGGGCCAACTCACGCTTGAAGTCATTCTTGGTCTTGAAGACCCAATTGCGGTTCCACAGGAAACTGTTGATGACACCGAAGATATAACCCACGACGTTGGAGATACCATAAGAAAGCCCCATCTTGGTGTTGAGCAGATAGAAGACCACCAGCGTGATAAGCGTGTTCATCACACCTATCACACAATACTTGAGCAGTTGAATGCCCGTCTGTCTGGCTTCGGCCTTATCTATCTTCATGATAATAGTTTTATCGCGGCAAATTTAGGTAATTTTAACGAAATCACAAAAAAATGTCACCAATTTTTAATTGTTCGGCCCTTCTGGAAGACGAACTTGGCTTGGAGAGGCGATAATGCCCACATCCTCAATTCCAGCCAAGGTGTCACCAGGAGCCATCACTTGCCACACAAGGAGTCGGGCTGCATGCGCCGGTGCCACATCTTCGGCAACAGGTACCGTCACCTGATATAGAGTACCGAACCCCCCACCCGTCCAGTTTCCGAATTCGTCAGCGAGCGCAATGGAGACCGGATACCTCGCCACCGTGGAGTCCTCGGCTATGAAATCGACCGTCAGCGACAGGTTGCTGTAGGCATAGGTGTTGCTGTGGCGCACGGCAAGCACGATATCATAGGTTGCCGTCGAATCATCATACTCGGGCGTAAATGACAAAGGTGAGTTGCGCAGCCATCCCGTTGACGGCACATGCTTGAACGAGGCATGCGGCAAGGCGGGCTTGCGCTGGCAGCAGGCAACCATGAGCACAACAGCGGCAATGACCACAGCCATTGCCACCGTATGTGCCATGCCTACTGGCACGGAGCATTGTTTATCCGTTATTAGGTTTGCCTTGGGCATTGTCTTTGGAGGGAGCCGCGGCCTCAGGGGCCTTGCGGGGCCTGAAGGTCTTACGTTCAGGACGTTGCCTGTCGGCATGAGGCGGCCTGGCAGACTCCTTAGGGTTGCCGCCGTCCTGCTGCCGTTTGGACCGTCCCTGACGGGGCTTGCGGTCGCCACGCTCGGGCTTCGGACCCTGGTTTTGAGATGGCTTTTCCGGTTTGTCCTGTCTATCCGGTTTGTCCTGCTTTTCCTGCTTATCCTGCTGTCCGGGTTTGTCACCCTTGGCGGCCGAAGCAGCCTTGTCGCCACTGTTCTTTTTCTTCTTTTTCTTCTTCTTTTTGTCGAAGCGGTTGATGGCATCCTGGTTGAGCAAATCGCCAAAAGGCGATGCCCCTTTCTTGCCATCTTCATCGCCGCCAAGGCTGTCGGGCTTGACGCCAGTCTTGTTCAGGGCGATGACCTCGAAAGCCTGTGCAGCAGTCAGCGTGACCGTATTCATCGGTACATTGCGCTCGGTGGAGTAAGTGATTTCACGTTTGAGCGCATCGGCCTTGAAGAAATAGTAGGTAGCATCCTTAGTCTCGAGATGCACGTCCTTGGGCGGCAGTTGACGTATCGCTTCCACGTAGGTGTTCACCTCAAAATTGATGCAGCACTTGAGTTTAGCACACTGTCCGGCCAAGTTCTGCGGGTTGAGCGAGATGTCCTGGAAACGCGCGGCGCTTGTTGCCACCGACACGAATCCCGACATCCAGGTGGCACAGCACAAGGGACGTCCACAAGGACCGATGCCACCGATTCGACCTGCCTCCTGGCGCGCACCGATCTGCTTCATCTCGACACGTATCTTGAAGACATCGGCAAGCACCTTGATGAGTTGGCGGAAATCCACACGTTCGTCAGCGATATAGTAGAAAATCGCCTTATTGCCGTCGCCCTGATACTCCACATCACCGATTTTCATCTTCAGCCCCAGGTCCACAGCAATTTTGCGCGAGCGTATCATGGTGTCCTCTTCGCGGGCCTTGGCCTGCTCATAGCGTTCCATGTCGGCCGGCTTGGCCTTGCGGAAGACGCGCAATATCTCGGCATCCTTGCGCAGGTTCACACGTCTCATCTGGTTCTTGACCAGGCGTCCGGTGAGCCCCACGCGACCGATGTCGTGGCCCGGGTTGGCCTCAACAGCCACCCAATCGCCCTGTTTCAAGGGGATGTGGGTACTGTTGCGGTAGAAACCGCGCCGCGTGTTCTTGAAGAGTACCTCAACGATGTCGAAATCGTTGTCGGGCACATCGTCAAGCCAATTGGTGCTGGTGAGGTTGCAACGGCCGATATCGGAGTCACTACCGCAGGCACCGCAATGGCACTTGGCACACGCGCCGGCGTTATCGGGGATGTTCACTTGAGTGTTGTTATTCTCATCCATCACAGCGCAATCACAATATTATTTTGCGTAACTAACGGCGCGGGTCTCACGGATGACGGTGATGCGCACCTGACCAGGATAAGTCATCTCGTCCTGGATCTTCTGTGCGATTTCGTTGGACAGTTTCTCGGTCTCCTCGTCGCTGATCTTGTCAGCGCCCACGATAACACGCAGTTCGCGGCCTGCCTGGATGGCATAGGTCTTCACAACACCGGGATAGGACAGGGCCAGGTGCTCAAGGTCATTGAGGCGCTTGATATAGGCCTCGACAATCTCACGGCGTGCACCGGGACGGGCGCCGCTGATAGCGTCACACACCTGTACGATGGGAGCATAAAGGCTCGTGGCATCCTCCTCATCGTGGTGGGCACCGATAGCGTTGCAGATGTCGGCTTTCTCCTTATACTTCTCAGCCAACTTCATACCCAATTGTGCATGCGGCAGTTCGGGCTCGTCGTCGGGCACCTTGCCGATATCGTGCAACAGTCCGGCACGGCGTGCCTTCTTGGGATTGAGGCCCAACTCGCTGGCCATGATGGCACACAGGTTGGCGGTCTCACGCGAGTGCTGCAGCAGGTTCTGTCCGTAACTGGAGCGGTATTTCATCTTACCGATAAGGCGGATGAGTTCAGGATGCAAGCCATGGATACCCATATCAATGGCCGTGCGCTTACCGGTCTCGATAACCTCTTCCTCGACCTGGCGGCGAACCTTGGCCACCACTTCCTCGATGCGGGCGGGATGGATGCGGCCGTCGCTAACCAATTGGTGCAGAGCCAGTCTCGCAATCTCACGGCGCACGGGGTCAAAACCAGAGAGGACAATGGCCTCGGGGGTGTCGTCAACAACGATTTCGACGCCTGTAGCAGCCTCAAGAGCCCTGATATTGCGACCCTCGCGGCCGATGATGCGACCCTTGATCTCGTCATTGTCGATATGGAATACGGTGACAGCATTCTCGATGGCCGTCTCGGTGGCCACACGCTGGATGGTCTCGATGATGATGCGCTTGGCCTCCTTGTTGGCCGTCATCTTGGCATCGTCCATGATGTCGTTGATGTAACTGGCAGCATTGGTTTTAGCCTCGTCCTTGAGCGACTCGATGAGTTTTTCCTTAGCCTCCTCGGCCGACAGTCCACTGACGTGCTCCAAGGTGTCGCGTACGCTCTTTTCCATCTTGTCAACCTCGACCTTGCGCTGTTCGAGCAGGGCCATCTGGTTGTCCACGTTCACCTTGAGGTTGTCTACCTCGTTGCGGCGACGCTGCAGTTCACCCTGCTGCTGGTTGAGCGACATCTCACGCTGTTTGAGTTTGGCCTCGCTGGTCTGTACTTTGGACAGACGCGTGTTGGCCTCCTTCTCGGCGGCACTCTTGATTGACATACCGGCTTCTTTGCCCTTCATCACCTCGTTGTTCTTGAGAACCTCTGCCTCAAGACGGGCTTTCTCCATGATTTCGTTGGCTTGTGATTTGGCATTCTTACGGGAGAAGTACAATGCCACAACACATCCAATTGCCATAGCCACGACGGCTACAATAACATAATATACTATATTGTCCATTAAAGTAATAAAATATATAAATAACAAAGCGCCACTGTCGGTTATGCTTATCACCTGATTTTCAGGCAATAAATACATAATACCTCAAGTGGTGCAGGAACCTAAATTCGTATTGATCCGACATGATCCGGCCGCCCATTCGCCGCCGTTGCTCCCATTGCATGCCGCCCCGTGCCAAGCATAATTGCCTTTCATCGGCAATTATCGGCCGCCATGGCCGCCAACATGCTCAAAGTCGCATCATGTCATTTCTCGTCACCCAACAGGGAGTCGAGTTTCTTGTCCATATCTGTCAGGAATTCATTGACCTGCCGGTTTTCACCGTATGCCTCAAGATAAAGTCGCGCGAACTGGAAAGCCACCCTGGCCAGCACATCCTCGGATGAATCCTTAAAACGATTCATCCACTTGCGCCACAGGGTGTTGACAAGTTCTTCGGCCTTACGGTAGTTCTCCTCCTCGTCCGGATTGACGCTCAGGGCGATTTGGTTAGCGTCCGCAAGTTGAATCCATATTCTCACTTTATTATTGTCGGCCATAAACGATTTTCAGTCGCGTGTTAAGCGTTCAATTGTTTGATGCATCGGTCAATGTCCCGCACCATTTTGGCAACCTGCTTCTTGTATTGGGCGACGAGTTCCGGATTACGAGGGACAGAATGTGCCACCCTCAAGAACTCATTATCGATGCGCAACTGACTCAGTTCTTTCTCCTGTCGCGCAATTTCCAGTTCCTGGCGCTCGATTGTCCGCGCCATTTCCTTGTTCTCGCCCTGGAGTGCACGATACTTCTTGCTCAAGGCTTCCACCTTGTGCATCAGGCTTTGCAGTTTATCGTTCAACTCCGTCGAAGGCATAGTTACCATTTTTCTGCAAAAGTACTATATTTTTTCAATAAAACATCTATCAAGTGAAAAATATTTTGACAAATGACACTATTTGCTGTTTTTCAAGCCAATTTCTTCGCCAAATACGGCCAATCAAGCCCCCAACGAGGGACATTTTACGGACAAATTGATATCAAGAATAATTTTTCCCGAAGATTTTTCGCCCAAAAATTTGCCAGTTCCAAAAATGGTATTACCTTTGCAGTCGCAATTCGGGGCATTAGCTCATCTGGTAGAGCGCAACACTGGCAGTGTTGAGGTAAGCGGTTCGAGTCCGCTATGCTCCACAACCTATAACTGCTTAATTGGCTATAAAACAGCGAATTAAGCAGTTTTTATTTTAACCAAAATCCAATCCGTTGTCATACTGTTGTCATAAAAACAAAACGATGAAAAGCAATGACAACAATGTCATGATAATGGAATGGTAAAGTCTTCAGAGAGCTGTTCCCCGATAGATGGCGACGAGATACTAAAAAGGCATAACACGCTTTAGCGGACAAGAATTCAACACTCCCTTGCTCTCTTCTTCCCTAATAATTAAGGTGTAATTTTCTGGACGTTCAAACGGAGACATTTTCAAAATTTCGCGAAATTACGATTTGTAAAGGATTGAAATAATCAAATACTTGATTATCAATCATTAAAGGGTTAAAAAGGGAAATTTTTCCCTTTGTTTCCCTCTCAGGATCCCCCTACTGCCCTGCGGAGCGCTTCTGAAAATCACTTGGTGAAAAAGCGCTATATGCAGGCCGAATGTACGGTAATCGAGCTCACATGCGTGGACAAATCCGAACGATCGATTGGTTTTGTCCATACCATTCCTGGAATTATGATAAGTGCTGAAGCACTACAAGCGAACGATGTTATCAATGCGACCGCTGCCGCTCCGAAGCAGCAGCTATCGCGGCGGTATATTTTGCAGGCGGCTGTTACAACATCACAAATGCAATATCTTCGAAATAGCAGAGAGAACCAGCCAAGGCGGAGAAGTGCCCAAAAACGCCTTTTTTAGAGGAGGCGTAAAAATACTTATATCAACGAGTTAACTTGTAAGATTTCGGACGATTTTTTCGTTTTTTTTCGAGCTGTCAAGCATTCAAAGAAAATTTTGGCTGATAATCAGCTATTTACAGGGTTACGGGACGGTAGTCCCGGTCTCTCTCTTGGTATCCCCCATCCGCCCTACGGAGCGTTTCCGAAATCGTGTCTTCATCAAAGCACTATATGCGTGGTGATGGGCGGTACATAGGCCGACGTGCGTGAGCGAATTCGACACGAAGTATCGGTTTCGACTCATCCATAGAGGCTCCGCTATGACTCTAAGATGCCTTTATTTGTTGGGCAAGATGTTGCAGAAAGGTGCAGAAATTTGGAGTTCTCAAAAACATCTATATCAGCAAGTTAGCAGAAGGAGTTACAAGCAAGTTTTTAGAAAAATCACCAAAATTCCTATTTTGAAATCTGCTAATAGCTGATATCCAGTCATCTAAAAGGTTTTAAAGGGAAATTTTCCCTTTATTTCCCTCTCGGGATCCCCCTACCGCCCTGCGGAGCGTGCCCAAAATCCATCAGCCACAAAAGCGCTATATGCAGAGCGATGTTCCAGCCATTGAGCGGTAAAATCGCTCATGTGTGACGATGAACCGACACGAAGTATCGGTTTCGATGGCACATATGCCCCTGCTTCTATGGAAAACCGCCATTTTGATATGCTGTGAGATTGAACCAACGAATGGTGATACCTAATGGCGGTCTGTTCTTCTGGCTGGTTTCTGATGCAAAGGCAAAACAGGTGACCTTTCGTGCTTCTCTGATAGCGTGTGAGAAAAATGAGCCGAAATTTTAACATTTGACTCATGTTTTTTTGAGTGTCGTAAAAACACCTATATCAGCAAGTTAGTATATAGAATTTCGGACGAGCATTTCTTAAAAGTGAAAATTTTCCGCACCTCGAGAGGTGACTTTGGCTGATAATCAGCCAATTAAAGGGTTGAAAAAGGGAAAATTTTCCATTCTTTCCCTCTTGGGAGCCCCCGACTGCCCTGCGAAACGTGTTGCAAACTCACTTTCAAAAAAGCGCTATATGCAGGGCGATTTTGGCATTGTGCGGTGATGATGATGACGTGCGTGAGCGCATCCGACACGCAGTATCGGTTGCGCTTATGCTCGTCAATACCGATGCTTTATATGCGACAACATCGTGCCTTGAACTTGTTCCAGGCTTGATGTTGTGCTCTGGCGATGGCGACGGGCGGTGAAGCGCAGGCAAGGGAGCGCAGAATGGCGACAGAGGCTGGAGTGTGTCCAAGGCTCACAGCACCGATACCCCTGAGCGCAGCGAAAACAGCGGGGCGC
>Ga0310695_10005151_pt1 | contig 23095 bp, 18 predicted proteins | sample RumenRJG_04DNA_FD_203882 | JGI IMG/M metagenome (GOLD analysis project Ga0310695, IMG submission 203882) | Bovine rumen microbial communities from Lethbridge, Alberta, Canada - RJG_04 (v2) (version 2) | ecosystem: Host-associated > Mammals > Digestive system > Stomach > Rumen | place: Canada...
AGCCTCAACGGCATAAAAGGCAACACAGTCTATGCCGGACGACGCATCAGAGTGAACTAACAGACATCTTACCGTAAGCCGTGAATACTATGGAGGACATTAACTTTCGTGAGATGGAAGACGAGCGGATGGTTGCCGAAGCGTATCAGCACCTGATTGACACTTACTTGGCATCCCACCACCGCAAGCACACCGAAATCATCGACAAGGCGTTCAACTTCGCTAAGGAAGCGCACAAGGGCGTCCGACGACTTTCCGGCGAGCCATACATCATGCATCCCATCGCCGTTGCGCAGATTGCGTGCGAGGACATCGGCTTGGGCAGCACCGGTATCTGCTCGGCGCTCCTGCACGATGTGGTAGAGGATACGGACTACACGGTAGAGGACATTGCCAACATCTTCGGGCCAAAGATAGCGCAGATTGTCGATGGACTGACCAAGATATCGGGCGGCATCTTCGGCGACAAAGCGTCGGTGCAGGCTGAGTCGTTCAAGAAGTTGCTCCTCACGATGAGCGAGGACATCCGAGTCATCCTGATTAAGATTTCCGACCGACTGCACAACATGCGCACCCTGGGCAGCCAGCTCCCCGGAAAGCAGTATAAGATAGCGGGCGAGACGCTCTACATCTACGCTCCTCTGGCACACCGGCTCGGCCTGAACAAGGTAAAGGAAGAGCTCGAGGACCTCAGCTTCAAGTACGAACACCCTGAGGAATACAAGGCAATCGAAAGGCAGCTCGAGGACACTCGGGAGCACTTGACCACCATCTTCGACCAGTTCACGGCTCCAATCCGCCAGCGCCTCGACGAAGCGGGCATCAAGTATGAGATAAAGGCACGCTTCAAAAAGCCCTACAGCATCTGGACAAAGATGCAGACGAAGCACGTCACCTTCGAAGAGGTCTATGACATACTGGCCGTTCGCATCATTTTCGAAGTGTCGGAAGGGATGAACGAAACGGACGAGTGCTTTAAGATATACAACATTGCCAGCACGATTTACAAGCCACACCCCGACCGTTTGCGCGACTGGGTGCACAACAAAAAGGCCAATGGATACCAGGCGCTCCACTCGACACTCATGAGCAAAGCGGGCAAGTGGGTTGAGGTGCAGATACGAAGCCGCCGCATGGACGACATCGCGGAGCACGGCTTTGCGGCTCATTGGAAGTACAAGGACGGCGACATCAATACAGAGGGAACCGACGACGGGCTCGACAAGTGGCTCTATCAAATCAAGGAAATCCTGGACGACCCACAGCCCAACGCCATCGATTTCCTCGACACCATCAAGCTCAACCTCTTTGCCAACGAGATTTTCGTCGTGACGCCAAAAGGAGAGTTCAAGACAATGCCGGCAGGCTGCACAGTCCTCGACTTCGCATTCAGCGTGCACACCTTCCTCGGCACCCACTGCATCGGAGCAAAGGTGAACCACAAACTCGTCGGCATCAGCCAAGTGCTACAGAGCGGCGACCAGGTCGAGATTCTCACCTCGAAGAACCAAAAGGTCGAGAAAAGCTGGATAGAACATGCCACGACGGCAAAGGCGAAGGGTAAGATAGAGGCCATCCTGCGCCGACTCGAACGCGAGAAACAGAAGGAGGGAGAGGACATACTGACCGACTTCCTGCAGCAAAACGAGAAGGAAGCCACGAGCGTCAACATCGCGAAGCTGTGCCGCTACCACGCCTTGACCAGCCGCGAGGAACTCCTCTCTGCAATTGGTTCGAAGACCATCACGCTTGGAGAAGGCGACCTGACTGCACTCAACGAGAAAATCAAATCGAAAAAGCGCTGGAGCCAATACCTCAACATCTTCTCGAAGAAGAAGGACAAGGGCGCATCCGAAACGCCAGAACAGGAAGCCTCACCTCAGGAAAATTCGGAGGCAGCACCCCAAATCGACAAGAAGAAACCGCTTATCCTCAGCGAGGAGACCATCGACCGATACACTTTGTGCGACCAGTGTCACCCCATTCCCGGCGACGATGTGCTCGGATACATCGGCGAAGGAGGCCAAATCACCATCCACAAGCGCCAATGCGACATAGCAAAGCGACTCAAAGCAACTGGCGGCAACCAAATCCTGGCAGCCTCTTGGGACACACACGGCACGCTCTCCTTCCCTGCCACACTGCACATCATCGGCTTCGACCGCGTGGGCGTCCTGCATCAAATTACGGGAATCCTGTCGCAGCAGCTCAACATGAACATCCACAGCATACACATCGACACCAGCGACGGCCTGTTCACAGCGGAGATTCGACTCGGCGTGCACGACGCCAAGGACCTCCAAAACATCTGTCGCGACCTGAAGAAAATCGAGGAAGTCGAAGACGTCAGACGCTTCTAGACATTCAATCTGCGCATTTACAAGGTTATCCTTTCCAAATCATCCAGTACACCCGTCATATACCTGTTTGATGCAAAAGTCGTCTTCGCAGCATCACAACACAAATCAGTCAACCTTGAACCATGATAGACAGAAGAACATTCTTTAAGCGTGTGGCTGGGGCAGGAGCGCTCATTGCCACCTCACAACTCCCCCTGTTGGCGGAAGACAATCCCGCCGTGTTCCCAAAGCGGGGAAGGTACGAACGCCTCTCACTCAGTTATGCGACTGTGGAAATAGGTCTGGAGAAGCCCTTCTCTGTCCTGCATATATCCGACACCCATCTCACAGCAGCCTACAAGCACGAGAATGAGAAGAAGCATCAACTACATGAGAAGCGCACCACAACCTTTGGCGGCAGGCAGGAAGAGGCACTTCGCGACGCTTTGGCTTGGGCTAAGGAGCATGTGGACTATGTGGTCCATACGGGCGACCTCATAGACTGGCAAAGTGAAGCGAACTTCGACCTTGTGAAGAAATACTTTGGCGAGGGTGCCATCGGTTCCTTGGGAAATCACGAGTTCAGTACAGACATGTGGCTGAGCGACCCCAAAGAGGAGCATACCGAAGCGTACAAGGACAATACGCGCAAGGTTCTGCAAGGCGTCTATCCCTTCGACATCTCCCTGTATAGCCAGATAGTAAATGGCGTGAATTTTGTCACCCTCGATGATGTCTATGGCTATGTGACAGAAGAACAGGTGAGGCTATTCAAGGAAGAAGCCGCCAAAGGCCTTCCCATCGTGCTTTGCATGCACGTGCCTTTCTTTACGGACAACATTTGGCGGGCAGCCGTGCGTTTCTGGAGCGACAAGGGAAAGCTGACCTATAGCGCAGTTCCCAAGCCAAACGGGGACTATAAGCTTCAACAGGAAGATGCCGTCACACGCGATTTCATCCAATACCTCAAGCATGAGCCCCTCCTTCGCTGCATACTTGCAGGTCATGAGCATGTGACCGTCGAGGACCAGTTTTCGCCTACATGCCGAGAATATGTTGTGGCAGGGAACTTCCTCTTTCATGGACGAGAAGTCCTGTTCGTGTGACCTTTCCAGAAATCCTGCATCAATGTTTCCGTCTGCCAAACGGAGAAGAGGAAGGAACTTGGTTCACTTGCAAGCAGGTCAGCGAAGCGCTCATGAAGGTCTATCCCTCGATGAAGAGAGGCAACGCCACCAACATACGCATCGGTCAAACGCTGAAGTATCTGGGCTGCCAGATGAAGCACACATATAAGGGTGCAGCGTATAAGTTGGTTGAAGTTGCAGCATAAATTGCAAAAACACTCGTCACTCGTCAAAGTGACTGATAATGAGGAAGTAAGACCCTGATGAGTATATGATGAGTCATCAGGCACTCATCAGGGTCTATCACATTGAGAATCTTTGCATTAAGGGCTAAACCTGATGAGTGACGAGTGTTTTGCAAAAAAGATTGTTCTTTTTCTTCCCCAAGGAGGGCTTTCAAACGCAGGCAGGAGCGAAGGCAAACATGACGTGTTATGATTGCAAACGTGGCACGTGAAGGTTGCCAACGACACACGTGAAGTTTGTAAATTACTCGTGTGAAGTTGGGCAACTACACACGTGAAGTTAGCATTTTAACTGTGTGTCGTTGGAAAACTTTCCTAGAGAAGCCGCTCTGATTTTTCAGGGTGATTTTGTTATAATTCAGAAATAATTCGTAAATTTGCAGACAGAAACATAATATTGCAGATATGAAAAGACATTTTTTACTTTTTCTAGTTGCTTTGCTGCCAATGGTAGCATTAACAACTTTTACATCATGTGGTGGTGAAGATGATGACGACACCATCGTAAATCCTAACAGCGGAAACAACAATGGAGGTAGCAACAATGAGCAACAGACTCGGACAATCGTTGTTACAGTCGAAGCCAATGGGAACGCTGACGGCGGTCATTCGTTCTCCAGAATTGACGAAACGACATTTTTAATTGATGGATTAAAATATAAATATGAGAATGGAGGTTTAACGGTTATAGGTTATGACCCAGTCTTCTTTACGGGTACCGCAACGGTTATTTCAAAATTAATATTTAATGGTGGAGCGTTAAATGTCGTTGGCATTGGCGACAAAGCCTTCTATTATTGCAAAAGCCTGACCTCCGTCTTCATTGGAAACGGCGTGACCAGCATCGGGTACGAAGCCTTCTATGATTGCAGCGGCCTGACCTCTATCACCATCCCCAACAGCGTGACCAGCATCGGCTACAGTGCCTTCGAGGATTGCGACGGCCTGACCTCCATTACCATCCCCAACAGCGTGACCAGCATCGGCGGCAGTGCCTTCTCTGATTGCACCAGCCTGACCTCCGTCACCATCGGAAATGGTGTGACCAGCATCGGCAGGGATGCCTTCCGTGGTTGCAAAAGCCTGACCTCCATCACCATCCCTAACAGTGTGACCACCATCGGCAGGGAGGCCTTCTATGGTTGCAGCGGCCTGACCTCTGTCACCATCGGTAGCAGTGTGACCAGCATCGGCAACGAAGCTTTCAGGGGTTGCAGCGGCCTGACCTCCGTCACCATCCCCAACAGCGTGACAAGCATCGGCGGCCGAGCCTTCGAAGATTGCAGCAGCCTAACCTCTGTCACCATCGGCAACAGCGTGACAAGCATCGGCAACGATGCCTTCGCTTATTGCAGCGGCCTGACCTCTGTCACCATCCCCAACAGCGTGACCAGTATCGGTGACGATGCCTTCTATGATTGCACCAGCCTGACCTCCATCACCATCCCAGAGGGCGTGACCAGCATCGGCAGCTCTGCCTTCTCTGGTTGCACTGGCCTGACCTCCATCACCATAAATGGCGTGACCAGCATCGGCAAAAGTGCCTTCTATCGTTGCTCTGGCCTGACCTCCATCACCATCGGAAATGGTGTGACCAGCATCGACAGCGGGGCCTTCTATTATTGCTCCAGCCTGACCTCTATAAAGATTGAAACAGGCAACCCAACCTATGACTCTCGAGGCAACTGTAATGCCATCATAGTAACAGCGACAAACACTCTGATTAGAGGGTGCAAGAATACTACCATCCCCAACAGCGTGACAAGCATCGGCAATGATGCCTTCTCTGGTTGCTCCAGCCTGACCTCCATCAACATCCCAAACAGTGTGACCAGCATCGGGGGCGGTGCCTTCGGTAGTTGCACCGGCCTGACCTCCATTACCATCCCCAACAGCGTGACCAGCATCGGGGACGCTGCCTTTTGGGATTGTACCAGCCTGACCTCAGTCACCATCCCTGAGAGCATGACCAGCATCGGTAACTCCGTCTTCTATAATTGCAGCGGCTTGACCTCCATCACCATCCCTGAGAGCGTGACCACAATCGGCAACTGGGCCTTCAGGGATTGCACCAGCCTGACCTCCATCACCATCCCCAACAGTGTGACCACAATCGGCAACTGGGCCTTCAGGGATTGCACCAGCCTGACCTCTGTCTTCATTGGAAACGGCGTGACCAGCATCGGGGAAGAGGCCTTCGATGGTTGCACCAGCCTGACCTCCATCACCATCGGAAATGGTGTGACCAGCATCGACAGCGCGGCCTTCTCTGGTTGCTCCAGCCTGACCTCCGTCACCATCCCCAACAGCGTGACCAGCATCGGTAACTCTGCCTTCAATGGTTGCACTGGCCTAACCTCCATCACCATCCCAAACAGTGTGACCAGCATCGGCAACTATGCCTTCTATCGTTGCTCTGGCCTGACAAATGTCTATTGCTATGCTGAAAATGTGCCTAACACATATTCCAATTCGTTTGGTGAATCCCCCATTTCGTATGCCACACTCCATGTGCCTGCCGGGTCTGTGGATGCTTATAAAGCAAGAGCACCTTGGCGATACTTTGGAAGCATCGTGGCGATAGAGTAAAAACCTCTATAAACTATTTAAGGCGACAGGATCCTGCCGCCTTATTTTTTCAACAAATCTAACATTGTTAGTATGAGAGACAAATGAGGGAGTATATTCCAAAGAACAACCTCTGTTTTTTATCTACTCTTTTGCAATTTCAAAAAAAACTCGTACATTTGCACGGAGAAGGAACTAATAATATTTATCTTAAATACCCAGAATATGGATACTATTAAATTATTTACAACAGACAGAGTTGAAGGACATAAAATTGAATCCTATTTAGGTATGATTACTGCTCATCAAGTTGCGGGAACGGGTTTCTTTACGGATTTAACAGCGTCATTTTCAGATTGGTTTGGTGGAAAATCCGGAGCATATCGTGAGGAAATGAACCGTTTGTTCGAAGATGTGAAAGATAATCTTCAAGATCAAGCCACCGCTTTGGGTGGTAATGCAATTATTGGTGTTAAGGTTGATTTTGATAATATCTCTGCAAAAAATATGTCGATGTTTATGGTATCAATGCAGGGAACAGCGGTTAAGTTAAAACAAATTGATAGTGAACTCAAACAAGAAGAGTTGCAAAAAGATTTTGTGACTAATGACTTATTAGCATTAGAATTTAATAAGAATTTATTCAAGCGTAAATTGGAAAATGGCGAAAGCTTAAAAGAGGATGATTGGAGATTCATTTTATCTCATAATATGCCAGAATTAGCGGGACAACTTTATGATGCATATATTCATGCATGTGGTCATTCACTAGCTATTGGATCAGAACTGACAGTTAATGGATTCCCCAAATTTTTATCAAGATTAACATACTCTCAAGCAGTTGAACTTTTATATAATAAAGAAGATTGTTTAGTTAGTCAAATTAAAGGTTTACACTTATTCAGCGCAAGACACATCCTTAAATACGCGAAGCAGGATAATTTAGATTTGGTTTTCCAAATACTTGATGCTGACAAACTTAGTTATTCAAAAACAGATTTAGAGGAAATGAAAGAACTTGCTCGATATTTACAGAACTTGCCTGATAAAGGAAAGATGGAAGAGGTAAAAGCAGGCATCTTGAGTTCTGGAGGGATGAAATTTGTTTGTGAATGCGGAAACAAAAACAACAAGGATACTGAGTATTGTGGAGTTTGCGGTAGGAATATAAAGGGAATAACCAAGAGACAGAATAATATGATAAAAGATTTTGTGGAAAAGGTAAATATTTTGGAGAAATTCCTGGATGCGTGAACATTTAAGAATCCTTTTACTATCTTAGACCCACACAAACTCAACATTAAGGCGACAGGAAACTGCCGCCTTATTTTTTACGCAGTCGACGAAGTCAACAACAGGAACGCTGCGATTAAGCGAGAGCAGAGACAAACTGGTTTGACTATGCCGAGCACGAGCAGCGTCGACGAAGTCAACAACAGGAACAACAGGAACAACAGGAACATTGTTATAACAACAAAAGGGCAATTGCCCTTTTGTTGTGCTACATAGAATCCATTTCCTTCAGTACGGGGAACTTTTCGCGGAAGGATTTGAGGCGTTTCAGGTCGAGCTCTTTGGTCAGGACGCAGGCTTCACCATCTGGGGCAACGGTGGAAAAGCCGAAGGCATCGACGACGCTGGTGCCGCCGCTGTACTCGCAGTACGGGTCTTTGCCGATGCGATTCACCCCGAGCACATAGCACTGGTTCTCGATGGCACGGGCTGCGAGCAACACTTTCCAAGCATGCATCCGAACGGATGGCCAGGAGGCCACGCAGATGAGGACTTCGTAGTTGTCCCTGCTCCTCAGCCAAAGCGGGAAACGCAGGTCGTAGCATGTGGAGAGATGGAAGCGCAAGCCTCGCCACTCGACCGTAACATACTCGCTGCCAGGCGTGTAGTGCTCCGTCTCGCCACCATAAGAAAAGAGGTGATGCTTGTCGTAGTATTGGACAGCCCCCTCTCCTAAATCCTCCCCTGAACCAAAGGTCGGCGGAAGCCAAGGGACGGACTTTATTTCTCCCTTCCCTTTAGGGAGGGACTGGGGGTAGGCTGGTTTGACAAAATACAGTCTGTTCCTGTAGGTACCGTCCTGTGCTTTGACGGCGACACTTCCTGCAACTGCGGCATCGAGCGTGTCTGCCATCTTCTGCATCCAAAGCAGGGTCTCGCCGTTCTCAGGCTCTGCCACACCCATCGGTTCGGTAGTGACGCCTGTGCTCCACATCTCGGGAAGCACGTAGATGTCGCACTTCTCGGCAGCGAGCATCAAGCGCTCCGCCGTCTCACGATTCGCCTTGGAGTTCTCCCAGACGATGTCCATCTGTACCAACGCAACCTTCATATCTTCGTTCTTTTGTGTGCAAAAGTACAAAATTTCTCTAAACTCTAAACCCTAAACTCTAAACTTTTTTATATCTTTGTACGCAATAACTCTAAAACTTATATATTATGGAATACAAAACATCGCTGCCCGAGAACGCTTTCCGCGAATTGCACGAGGGCGAAGAGTACGAACCGATGATGCCTGCAGAGGGCAATCCGAGAGAAGTCAATCTGTGGTCGGTCTGCTGGGGCATCCTGATGGCTGTCATCTTCAGCGCAGCCGCTGCATACCTGGGACTTAAGGTCGGACAGGTCTTCGAAGCTGCTATCCCCATCACTATTATTGCCGTGGGCGTCAGCAGCGCTACCCGCAGGAAGAACGCTCTCGGCGAGAATGTCATCATCCAGAGCATCGGAGCTTGCAGTGGCGTCATTGTGGCCGGAGCCATCTTCACTCTGCCGGCACTCTACATCCTGCAGGCCAAGTACCCGGAAATGACGGTGAACTTCCTGGAAGTCTTCTTTGCAAGTCTGCTCGGAGGCATCCTCGGCATCCTCTTCCTCATTCCCTTCCGCAAGTATTTCGTCAAGGAAATGCACGGCAAGTATCCCTTCCCCGAGGCAACAGCCGGCACGCAAGTGCTCGTGAGCGGCGAAAAGGGCGGCGACCAGGCTAAGCCTCTGATGATAGCCGGCCTGCTGGGCGGACTCTATGACTTCGTTGTGGCAACCTTCGGCCTCTGGCACGAGAACTTCACCAGCCGCGCCCTCCTGTGGGGCGACACCGTTGCGGAGAAGGCCAAGCTTGTGCTGAAGTGCAATACAGGCGCTGCAATTCTGGGCATGGGATACATCGTGGGACTCAAGTACGCCTTCATCATCTGCTGCGGTTCGGCACTTGTATGGTGGGTCATCGTGCCCTGCATCGCCCTCTTCTTCCCGTCGCTCGAGGTGCAGGAGGGTGTTACGGCAGCCCTTGCATCACCCGAAGAAATCTTCAAATACGCGAAAAGCATCGGCATCGGCGGCATTGCGATGGCCGGCATCATTGGCATTGTGAAGAGCTGGCGCATTATTGTCGAGGCTGTTTCGCTGGCCGGAAGAGAACTCAAAGGCAAGAAGGACGTCGAACAAGCTGAGGAGATTCGCACGCAGAAGGACCTTCCGATGCGTTGGGTAAGCTTCGGCATCATCCTGGCTCTCGTGCTGACCTTCCTCTTCTTCCACCTTGACGTGATGGGCGGCAACTGGGTATTCAGCGTTGTTGCCATTCTTGTCGTGAGCGTCATCACTTTCCTCTTCACCACTGTGGCTGCAAACGCCATCGCCATCGTCGGCACAAATCCCGTCAGCGGCATGACTTTGATGACACTCATCGTGGCATCCGTCATCATGGTAGCCGTAGGTCTGAGCGGCACTTCGGGTATGGTGGCAGCGCTCATTATGGGCGGTGTGGTCTGCACAGCCTTGAGTATGGCAGGCGGCTTCGTAACCGACCTGAAGATTGGATACTGGCTGGGCAGCACTCCTCGCAAACAAGAGACATGGAAGTTCCTCGGCACACTCGTCAGCGCGGCTACTGTGGCTGGCGTCATCATGATTCTGAACAAGACCTATGGCTTCACCGACGGAACGCTCTCGGCACCCCAAGCGAACGCGATGGCTGCAGTGATTGAACCGCTGATGAGCGGTAACGGAGCACCTTGGCTGCTCTACGGCATCGGTGCTCTCATTGCGCTCGTGCTGAATGCCTTCGGCGTGTCGGCCCTCGCCTTTGCCCTGGGCATGTTCATCCCCTTGGAACTCAACCTGCCGCTGCTCGTTGGCGGCGCCATCAACTGGTTCGTCACAACACGCAGCAAAGACCAGGCCGTCAACAATGCCCGCGGTGAGAAAGGCACTCTGCTGGCAAGCGGCTTCATAGCAGGCGGCGCTCTGATGGGCGTCCTCAGTGCAGCCCTGAAGTGGCAGAACGTCAGCTTCGACTATGCCGACTGGTGGCAGAACCCCTGTTCGGAGCTCCTCAGCCTCGGCATGTACTGCATCCTTATTATATATATGGTACGGGCGTCTATGCGCGCGAAAGCATAACACTCCGCCCATATGAACAAAGTTAGGATCACAGCCATTCGCTAGACGGTCTATCCCGACCTGATGGCCAAATACGAGAACCCCATCGAACATGCCTGTGACGTCAAGGAAGGCCAGCAGTGGATTTCCATCGACGGCAAATGTCCCGATGGGATGTGTCCCTCGGCATGGCTTTCAATGCAGGAGTTCGTGGAGTCGTTGGCCAAAGGCGAAGGCAACTTCTACGACGGCTGGATGAAAAACCCAATGAGTGCAATGATCAGCTGCAATGACGGATTCCGTCCTTTCAGTTTCTACATAGAAGTAGTAAACGAAATGAGTTAATACACAGGGAAAAGGGTGGCATTATATGTCGATTCATGAACGCTAAACTGTTATTGATATTTACCTTTGTATTTAGCCTATGCGGACAAGCAAAGGCAGAGGATATAAATGATTGGATAGTAGAACAGTTGAGGGCTTCCTTGAACCTTCGACATGTTGATTATGACAAGATGTATGCCAAGGCTATGGACAACCATGACAAAGTCGAAAGGATGCTCTTTGCTTTGGCAATGGTTGACTACTGCGATGCATACGCTTTGGACAGTTTGATGGTGACACTAATCGACACGCTGCTGGTTAAAGGTACCGATTCCGAACTCGACGGCAATGCTGCATACCTGCTTTCGAAGAAATACAGGATGATGATATCGCAGAACCGGTACGACGAGATTGAGCGAATGGCATGCTACATAGACCAACGATGGAAAGAGGATTCTGCATGGATGAAGCGGTCTGCACATTGGCACAGGATGGCAGAAGCCGGGAAAGACATCCTGCCCGTTTCCATTCGCCGTGAAAAGAGTGTCGTAAGGCTTGCTCCTGACAACTTACAAGGGCACATGTGCATCAATGTGGACGTCAATCAACATAAGGATGCACGCTTCATGGTAGATACGGGAGAGTTGTCAAGCACTATCCTTTCGCGTAAGTATGCCAACCAGATAGGTGCCCGTATGCTTCCCGATTCCACGCTGGTCAGTACCGCTGACGACCCAAACATCATAGGCAGCATGCAGCTGGGCGTTGTGGATAGCCTGCGAATAGATGGGATTGTGTTTTACAACCTGCCAATCGAGGTGTCAGACCTTGCTGTTGGTCAAGAATGTGATGGAATCATTGGAGCGCCCGACTTGATACGCTTGGGATACATGGAATTGTCATACGACAGCATCGTTTTCCGCTTTCCACCACCTGCCCATGAAAGGGTGGCTAACTTCGTCATGAATGCCGGCGACAAAGGCGACCGCAGCATCAGTCTTCCGTATGTCATAGATGGACATAAAGGTACCTTTTTACTCGATACCGGTGCGAACACCTTCATGCTTCCTCCACAATATGCAGCTCGGAAGGAGGGATTCTTCATCGAGATAGGAGGACAGAAGATATGGACAGAAGGAGTGTTCGAGCCACACGACTATGTTCCTTTCGAAGATTCTCGCAGTTTCCTGGGACGGCCCATATTGAAGTCCTTCGAACGGCTATGCTTCAACTTTCGCGATGCTCATGTCGACTATATCCGAAAGCCTAACCTCGAATACACAGAATATTATTGGGGCGACGATACAGTTATCATCAACTCGATCGAATAGTACAAACTATGGCACAAACATTTAGTGAGGAGATGATATTGGGGGCTGGAGAAGGAAGATTAAGGAAGAAAAGCACAAAAACAAGTGGGTAAGACAGAAAAAAGTGTACCTTGTGCATTGTAATTCAAAAGAAAGTTGTACCTTTGCGCCGCCGTTACGAGTTAGCGGCACATTTCAAACCTATTAAAAGTTCTAATTTAAATTATGGCAACAAAAATCAGATTGCAGCGTCACGGCCGTAAAGGCTACGCTTTCTACAGCATCGTGATTGCTGATGTAAGAGCACCGCGTGACGGTAAGTTTACAGAGAAGATTGGTACGTACAACCCGAACACCAATCCTGCCACTGTAGATTTGAAATTCGATCGTGCCCTGTATTGGGTAGAGTGTGGCGCACAGCCCACCGACACGGTTCGGAACATTCTCTCCCGCGAAGGTGTGTATCTCATGAAGCACCTGCGTGGTGGCGTGAAGAAGGGCGCTTTTGACGAAGCAGCATGTCAGGCAAAATTTGATGCTTGGAAGGCTGACAAGCAGAAGGGCTTGAGTCAAGTAACCGCCAAAGACGAGGCTGACAAGAAGGCTGCAGCAGCAGAAAGACTGAAAGCCGAGAAGAAGGTGAGCGAAGAGATCGCTAAGAAAGTAGCCGACAAGAAGGCCGCTGAAGCTGTCGCTAAGGCAGAAGCAGAGGCTGAAGCAAAGGCAGAGGAAGTAGCCGAAGAGGCTGCAACCGCTCCCGAAGCAGCAGCAGAAGCTACTGAGAGTGAAGCAACCGAAACTCCCGCAGAGGCTTAAAACATCAATCACAAACCATTATTTCAATTAGACTTTTTCCAACCAACCAAAACGAAGGGCGTTGCCGTGAGGCAATGCCCTTCAATATTTTTATCCCCGCCAAGGGGGATTTCAAACGCCGCACACGGAAATGCCAAACGCCGCACGCGGGGATTGCAATCTTCGCGTGCGGCGTTTTTAACTCCCCCTAAGGACAACTATAGACTGAACTTGTTGAGTGCCTCGATGACGCGCCGGATTTCGTCGTCTGTCATGACTGGCGACATCGGGAGCGACAGGATTTCCTTGTGGATTTGCTCGCTGATGGGATAGCTTCTGTCGTTCCATTCTGCATAAGCCTGCTGCTGATGTGGCGGAATGGGATAGTGCACCATCGTCTCGATGCCTTCCCGCGAGAGGTATTCGCGCAAGCGGTCTCGCTCAGGAGTGCGTATCGGATAAACGTGCCAGACGTTTTCTGTGGGGTCGGAAGGCAGCGAGGGCAACGTAATCAAAGGGTTCGTGATGCCTTCGCTATAAGCTTGGACGACTTTTCTGCGCGCCTCGTTATCGGCATCCAAACGCTTCAGTTTCAGGCACAAAACGGCAGCCTGTATCTCGTCCATGCGGCTGTTCAAGCCTTTCATGCGGTTGACGTACTTCTCCGAGCTGCCGTAGTTCGACATCGCGCGAACGTAGTCTGCCAAAGCCTCATCGTCCGTCGTGACACACCCTGCGTCGCCAAGCGCCCCGAGGTTCTTGCCTGGATAGAAGCTTACACCCGCCGCATCGCCGAGGTGGCCGGCACGAACACCCTGATAGCAAACGCCTTGAGCTTGTGCAACGTCCTCAACGACCTTCAGTCCGTGCTGTTTCGCCACCTCCAGAATGGGCTTCATGTCGCAGACGCGGCCGTAGAGATGCACCACCATGATGGCTTTTGTGCGTTCGGTAATGAGGGCTTCGATGTTATCGGGATTGATGAGAAAATCTTCGAGACGTGGCTCGCAAAGCACAGGCACGAGTCCTGCTCTGCTCACCGCAAGGATGCTGGCGATGTAGGTGTTCGAGGGAACGATTACCTCAGCGTCGTCGCCCCAGCCGAGCATGCGCTTGTAAGCGACGAGAATCATCGTCAGGGCGTCCAGCCCGTTGCCTGTGGGCACACAATACTTGGCGCCGCAGAACTCCGAAAATGCCTTGCTGAAACGTTTGTTCTCCTGTCCCAAGAGATACCATCCGCCTTGCACCACTCTGGACACTTCGGCCGTAAGTTCCGGCTCAAAGGAGGCCGAGATGCGCTGAAGGGAGAGGTAAGGAACAGCCATACTTGTATGACACACGCCCCCGTCACCTCGCGCCACCTCCTCTAACTTAGAGGGGTAATTTCGGACTTCGGAAATGTTCACCTCGTACGTGTCATAGCACACAGCCCTGCCTCCGAAGCCTTCCTTCTGGAAGATGAGTCCCTCGTTCAGCACGCGGCCGCCGTCCTCGTTGGAGGTGCCGAAGTCCACATAGTCGAACTGCTTGTATCGCTCGTTAATGAGATGTCGCAGCAGCAGGTCAAGGGCGCCATAAGCTCTGCCCTCGTCGCCGCTCGCCATGTACTGCACATGTGCTACCCTGCGGCACTCGAAGATAATGATGCCGGCTACGATGCTTTTCTCGTGCCGCACGATGTAGAGCTTAATGTTCTTGGGGAACCGACTCATCAGCAGCTGCATCTCTTGCAATGTATGCGTGGGGCGAGCGTTGTGATGCGTCATCAGGACATCCTCCAGAAGCGTCCAGTATTCCCGAAGCGTCTCGTTGTCTCCCTCCGTCATGCGGTCGATGTAGAACCCGTGGTCGACCGCCTTTCGGGCTTGCTGCACACGCGACGACCGCATCTTCATCGGGTTTTGCATCGAGACGCAAGTGCTCACCAGACGTCGCGACAGCTTGGCTCCTGCACGGAACAACGCATAGAGGTCTTCGCCGGAAGGGATACTGCTATATATATAAGGTATAGGTTTATAGACGAGGCGCTCGGCCTGCATCATGTCGCGATAGTATTGCAGGATGGCCTGCATGATGTCCAAGACTTCCTTCTGCGTCACCTCGGGCAGCACAATGAGTCCGCCATACGTCAGGCCCTGATGGGAATAGACCGTCCTTTGCTCTTTGTCCCAGTTCGCAGGGAAGACAGCCACCAGGTCCTTCGTGGTGAGGCTCTTCTCCTTGAAGTCTCCGTCGGGCGAAATGCCTGCATAGACGAGGAGCGAGCAATCGAAGAAGCGGTCGGAGTGATAGTCCATGAAGCCTCGCTTCAGCAGGAAGGTGCCGTTCTTCGACATCTCGACAAACGCGTCCCACGTCTCCTTGCGCGTGATGGAGTAAGGTATAATGGTCATTCCTTTATCAGTCTTTTGAATTCCTCGTAATCGTGAATGTAGTCCTCCGGCACGTATTCCTCCGAAGCGAGACTGATGCAGGCGGCTCCCTTCGTGAAGTTCATGAGCCGGCACCATACCAGAGGTGGGATGAAGACGCCCATGCTGGGGTCGTCCATGTGCAGCAGTTCCTGCTTCTCGCCATCGTCGAGTTCGATATCAAAACTGCCTCCGATGGGAAACAAGACCATCTCGCAAGTGCGGTGCGCGTGGTCGCCTCGCATGTTGTCGTCCTGGATGTCGTACGTCCAAAAGATACGTCTGATAGGGAACGGAATGTGACGTTCTGCTTCACCAAAAGCCAAACTGCCTCGTTCGTCGGAAACCTTAGGAAGCTGCACCAAGAAGCAACCTTTCGGCGATAAAGATGTTATATTAGGACTCATTTCGCATGAATTTCTGCACAAAGTTACAAAAAAATCCTGAAATGCTTGCGTGGTTCGCAAAAAAACTCTACCTTTGCATCCGCAACAAGAGAAAGAAGGCGGTTTTCAACACCACTTCAGACTCTGAATACTGGAAGGAAGTTTGGGTGAGTGGCTGAAACCACCAGTTTGCTAAACTGACGTGCGGGTTACCGTACCGGGGGTTCGAATCCCCCAGCTTCCGCAAACGACATCGACGGCGCTTTCGTCTAGCGGCTAGGACACATGCCTCTCACGCATGGAACACGGGTTCGATTCCCGTAGGCGCTACAAGAAAAGGGGATTTCACAGCAGTGAAGTCCCCTTTTCCTGTATCCCGACCGCCACTTCTGCAGCGGCCGACGGTTTTCCCCCTCTTGGGCAGAAAAGCAGGCCGCACGTCGCATTCATTATAGATACATGTATGTATAATTAAATGTACATGTATGTATAATTATAGATACATGTATGTATAACGAACCCCGCCTGCGGCGTTTTGAAAGACCGTGTGCGGCAACGAAAAACGCTACGTGCAGCGTCGGTGAATGCTGCACGTAGCGTCGGATTGTTCTGCGAGTGTCTTTGCTAAGACTCGGGCGGCGGCTTACTTCACGAGAACTTTCTTGACTGTGCCGTCGGTCATGCGGATGATGTTGATGCCCTTCTGCGAAGCCGAGAGCTTGCGGCCGCTGATGTCAAAGACGTCCTGCTGTGTCTTGGATACGGACCTCTGCACTTCATCGATTGGCGTTGCAAAATCCGCAATCTTCGACTGAGCAGCATTGACGATGTAGCCGGTGCTTCTGTCGATGAGCAGCGCGATTGCCGTCAGCTTCGTCTTGTCCTGAATCACCGAGTTGCTCGAGATGCTGCCTGTGTAGCTGAACTCCTGCTCCTCGTCAGCCTCGATGTTGGGGTTAACGGAGTTGTTGACACCGTTGAGCACGCTCCATCCGGCGACAGCAACATGATTGTACTCGAGACCGGTCACGGAGCTGCCCATTTTGTACCAGAACGACATTTCGCCGCTGCTGCCCTGTCCGCTATAGTAATTGGTCTGAGCCCAGTTGCTGCCCGTTCCCTTCAGCCCGTCCTCTGTCAGGACGAAGGCTATGGCATACTGATTGTTGTTTTGGCTATAAGCGAAACGCGTAGTCGTGTTGAACTTAACGCTCTCCTGAGCTTCGCTCGTCCATTCGGCCGACAGCTCAATGGCTGCTGGCGCCATTCTGGCGAAGGATTTGTTCAAGGCGCTCCTCAGGTTGGCGAACGAGGGGTCTGCTTCGAACTGACGGTCCGTGATGGAATGGGGGAAGCCATCCACATAAGCATTGACGACGGAATTGTATGCACTGATAGCCATCGGATCGCTGTTGTGAACGGCAATCTGCACTATTTGGTCGCCATAGGCTTCATGCACCTTCTCCATGCCGACTATTCCTCTTGGGCACCAGCCGCACCATGTGCCGGTGAATTCCTCGATGACGGGTGTCACGGGCATCTTTTCCTTTATCGAAATGATGAATCCTGTGCCACTGTTTGCATCAAGAGTGTTGGGCTCGTCGTTGACTTTGGTGACGGTGAAGACTTTCTTCGACTTGCCTAGCTGCTCTGCAGCAGGGAAGGTGATGCTAAGAGTCTTGTCGGCATTGACAGCCAATGAAGTGAAAGACTTCCTTGTCTCTTCGCTGGGTTCGCCGTCGTCCGAAGTGATAGTATATGAGATGGACTTGACGACATTTGCGCCCTTGTTCGTGATGGTGATGGGAATCTTTGCATCTGTTCCCTTGACGACCATCGTCTCACCGAAGTCGGCAACGGATACGCGATTTGTGGGGAACGAGTCGGATTCCAACAGCACTTGCAGTGCCAACCTGCCATATTCGTAGCCATAGAAATCGTACCACGAGCCGTAGCTTGTGCCAGTGTACGAACGGAAGTAGAACCCGTCGGGCACATCGGTGCCGTAGGCCATAATGGGATACGCCTTCTTGTTGATTGTGATTGTATAACCGACGTAGATATCACGATGGTCAACGATGAAAGCGGAATCGAGTTCGATCTCGTTAAGGCCGCCTACAATATTTGCCTTCGGCACACTCTTTCTATAGTCGGCACCAACGCTACCCTGCTTTGGAAGCGAGGTAGAAATCCATACTCTCATAGCGCTGCTGATGGCTGAGACGTCGGTGCCCAGCCAAAGGCGAATTGCTTTGATGGCGCTGGCGTTGACCATATCTTCGCTGGCGGGAATCTTGATTGCTGCATCAATGGTGCACGCGCTGCTGTTTCCTATGTAACCACCATAAGACAGGCTGCTGGCATTGGCTGCATTGAAGTAGCCCCACCAGACTTGGTTGTCGCCGACTGTGATGCTTGCTTTGCCGTAAATGGCAAAGAACAATGTAAGGAGAAGTAATAAACTGCGTTTCATATTATAATATTGTTAATGTTGTTATCTGTTAGCGGAGCACGCACTTGCGAACAGCGAAGGAGCCGTCGGCAAAAGTCGTCTTCTTCATGAAGATTCCACGCCTCGGATGCTCCACTTTCTGGCCAGAGAGGCCATAATAGGTCACGCTCTGCCCTTTATCGCCCTTGATGCTTCCAATGCCATCGGGGTCGGTGGCGAATCTCAAAGTGATTGTCGGGCCGTCCTCATCCGGGAAGTAGTTCTTGCCGACTTTGCGGTAGGTCTGCAACTGATACGTGACGAAGCATGTCCCGTCTCCATCGGGGAAAAACTCTGTCTGCATGTCCATAAGCTGATCGGGGAGAATGGCACCGGCTCCCGTCTCGTACGTCCCCACCTCTTCTTGTGTCATACAATATAAGGGGAAACACGTCTGGAACCGTCCGTTCGTGATGGCAATGATGGTATATGTAGCGCCGCCATAGACCATTTCGTCGCCGACGTTCATGACACTGATACCCGACGGCATCTGCAAGTCCCCGAAGAAGTCCTCCTCGATGTTAGTGAGATTGAGCACCGTGCCGTCGGGAATAATCTCTCCGTCGTTGCCAACAAATTGAAGTGGGAAGCCATCCTGAGCTTGCGCAACGAGACCCATGAGAAGCCCCACAGCTATGATAACCGATTTCTTCATAAGCATCTTAGTTTTGTCAATTAAATCTGACTGCCTGCTGCACGCCGCTGTCGTTATAGACAAAGGCGACAACACTCAGCTGCCCTTTGTTCCATGCTGGTTCCAAAGCCTGAGTGAATGTGCGTTCCGTGCGTTCTCCTTCCCCGACGCTGAAGTCGTCGCCCCACAAGCCGTTGACTGCTGTACGGAACACATGGTTGTGAATGTACGTTTGATTGGCTGAGCCGTCGGGCATGAGCTGCAGCGTCTGTATGCCGTCCTCGAGGAGCCATACCTGGAGCTTGCCGGCGACAGTACCGTCCGTGCCCTCTGCATAGACATGTATCGTGATGGCATCACCTTCTACGAGAGCGGTGCCGCCAAGTCGCAACGGCGCAGGCTTCGTCAGCTCTTCCTTCACGGCAGCTGCCCACTCGGGATAGTTGACAGGTGCGTGTCTGTTGACCAATCCTACGGGCTGGTACTCGAGGTTCCAATGGCTATAGTATTCGTCGCCCGCGTTTGTCTTAAGTCCAATTACCTTAGCGTTGCCTGCGAAAGCCAGCGGTCCGCCATGGATGCCGACGGCAACGAGGGCGTCGCCGTAAGTTTCCTGCAATTGTGCTATGACCTCCGTGGCTTTGGGACAGTTTGTGCAGCGTTGTCCGGTGAAGTCTTCGAGGAGCACGACGCGCTGGGCAGGCTCAGGCTTCTCGTATATCAGACGTTCGTCTTCCGATATGCGGTCACAGCCAACCAGTAACAGGCAGATGCAACTTATAATATAGTATGTATATCGTCCTGGCATTGTGCGTTGTGTTTCAGAAGTTGTAATTGTATGAAAGCGTAAAGCCAGTCGATGCCGGCACGTATCGGCAGACACCGCCCGAGCAGTTGTAGCCTGCACGTGTCCGCCCGTAGCCTCCCTGGATGCGGTGCTGGCCGACGTTATATGTCACAAGCCCCTGATAGTAGTGCAGGTTGCTTTCTCCGCAGTTCCACATGTCGCTGACGGTGAACATCCAGTGCGGCGCCAGCGAGAGCTCGAGCAGGCCGTATGCCCAGTCGCCTTGGTCTTGCTTGGTCGTCAGGTACTGCAGTTCGCCTCGCAGCGTTACCTTCGGAGAGAACTGGTACTTGGCGTCGGCGATGTAGATGTTGGTGTGCACGGTTCCGCCGTGCCCTTCGACAACGGTCTGATTGTATTGTTGGTTGACGTACATCAGGCTGAGCTTGAATGCCTTAGAGAGCTTTCGCGTCAGCGTGAGGTCGAAGCTGCGATAGAATGTTTCGTCGCCCCACTTGAAGAACTTCGAGCTGTAGCCGTTGGTTTGTGCGACGAGGTCTTCTGTATTGTAGAGCTGCCTGTCGATAGCACGGACATAGGAAAGATTGGCTTTCACGTTCATGCCGTAGCGTCCGCCGAGCAGCGTTTTCTTCTTGAAGTTATAGCCCACCTCCGCCTGATAAGCCCATTCGCCGTCGGCGAGTTGTGTGGCATAGGGATAGATGGCGGCCAGCGCGTAGGTCTGGTCTTGCGTGAAGGCCGGCAGGTGATTGATGGCAGACGAGATGCCGATGGCTTTCGCGGTCTCGCAAGTACTCTTGAACGACATGTTTTCCGACCGTTTTGCCTGCAGCAGGACGCTCAACCCTTTCTGGGAGTAAGAGCCCGACAGCATGACGGCAGAGCCTTTCCGGTAGATGTAGTTGTTGGCAAACGACGGGTCGGAGCCTTTCTGCGCGTACTCGGCCAGCACGTTCCATGCGCCTTTATTGAAGCCCATCCGCACATCCCAGGCATTGACGAACTTCGGGAACCGCAGACGATAGAGGGGCGTGAGGTATATCTTCTCGTCGTTTTTCTCGAACCTGTTGACCCAGGAGCCGCCCAGCGTGATGCCTATATCTTTCTGCTGCCACGACGGAAGGAGTTCTCCCAAGCTGAGTTCGGCGTCTGTACCGCTGATGAGCGACTTGTTCCAGTCCCAATAACGGCGCTGCACACCCGTGAGGGCTTTCAACGTAACGCCATTCACAGGCTTCACCACAACGCGACCGCCGAGCAGGCTGTTGTCGATGCCGAGCGAGCGCTCTTCGTATGTGCGGAGGATGAAGCCGGAGCCGAACTGCTCGTAGAACGTGCCTGCCGTCAGCTCCACCTTGCCCAACTTGCCCTTCACCCAAAAGTGAGGCACGCCCCAGCCCTCGAAGTCTTTCTCGAAGCCGGGTAGCGGATACTCGAGGAACTCCAGGCGGGCGCCTGCATCGATGTATTTGCTTTGCATCAGCAGGTCGGCGTAAGTGTTATTGAGGAACGACCCGGTCTTCTCTGCACCGGTTCCGCTGTCGTGGCGCGGCACGAGCATATCGCTCTGTATGCTGCCGGACAGGGACACGCCCTTCCGTTCCCACGACCAAGCCGTGAGAACGCAGCAGCACAAAGCCAGATATGCGAACAGCCTTCTCATTACTTCACGAGCTCGCGCACCTTCTCGATGAGTTCTGTCTCGGCGCCGTCGGTATAGCCGCTGTGCTTATACACGACCTTGCCCTGTGCATCGACGATAAGCGTATAGGGAATCATCTGTCCGCCGACGGCACGCAGGAAATCGCTGTTCGGGTCGAGCAGGACGTCGTACTCCCAATTGTGGTTGCTCACGAGTGGCTTCACCTTGTTGATGTTCTGCGCCTGGTCGATGCTCACGGCAAAAATCTTCACACCGGTCTCTTCCTGCCACTCCTCATAGACCTCGCTGATGGCGTCGAGCTCGCGGTTGCAAGGCTTGCACCAAGTGGCAAAGAAGTCGATGATGAAGGGCTTGCCATCGTTCGAAAGGGTGTCTGTGCGTACTTCTACGCCGTTCATCGTCTTCAAGGTGATGGTCGGAAGCTGAGCCTGAACGCTGCTTAGGGAAAGGGCAAAAGCCGCAATCAGAATAAGTAACAATCTTTTCATTTATCCCGAAAGTTTGTATTTCGCGTGCAAAGGTACGAAGTTTTTTTTACATAACACGCAATCAGATAAAATTATTTTTCTGAAGACAAAACCGGGCACGCGGAGAGCAAAACGCCGCACGCGGAAAATCAAACGCCGCACGCGGGGATTGCCATCGCCGCACGCGGAAATTGCAATCGCCGCACGCGGCGTTTTTATCCCCTTGTATCTCGTTGAAAATCAACGCCTTTTGTATTAACACCAAAGGCGCTGAAAATCAACAACTTAGAGTTTTAGTCTTCCAACAGGGCTGTGGAGAGATAACGTTCGCCTGTATCGGGCAGCAGAACAACGATGTTCTTGCCTGCAAATTCGGGACGCTGAGCAACGACGCTGGCTGCGTAAGCTGCTGCACCAGAGGAGATTCCGACGAAGATACCCTCTTCCTTGGCAACGGCTCTTGCGGTCGCAAAGGCGTCTTCGTTCGAGACTGGAAGCACCTCGTCGATAAGCTCGGCGCTATAGTTCTTCGGCACGAAGCCGGCTCCGATGCCCTGAATCTTGTGAGCACCCGAGGGATTGCCCGAAAGAACGGCGCTGGAAGCTGGTTCGACGGCAACGACATAGATGTTCGGATTGTGAGCCTTGAGTGCTTTGGCTACGCCGGAAACAGTTCCGCCTGTGCCTACGCCAGCCACGAAGACATCGACCTTTCCTTCGCTGTCTGTCCAAACCTCTTCGCCTGTCGTCCTGACGTGAACGGCAGGATTGGCAGGATTCTCGAACTGCTGCAGGATGACGGCTCCTGGCGTGCTGTCCCTCAGCTCCTCAGCCTTGCGGATGGCACCCTTCATGCCTTCGCTGCCAGGCGTCAGGACGATTTCCGTGCCGTAAGCCTGCGCGAGTTTGCGGCGCTCGATGCTCATCGTCTCGGGCATCGTCAAAATGACTTTGTAGCCACGAACTGCTCCGACAAGCGACAGACCGACGCCCGTGTTGCCACTGGTCGGTTCGATGATGGTGCCGCCCTTGCGGAGAATGCCTTTCTCCTCGGCATCGAGAATCATACTGAGGGCAATGCGGTCCTTGACGCTGCCACCCGGATTGAAGAACTCCACTTTCGCGATGA
>Ga0310695_10005152_pt1 | contig 23092 bp, 22 predicted proteins | sample RumenRJG_04DNA_FD_203882 | JGI IMG/M metagenome (GOLD analysis project Ga0310695, IMG submission 203882) | Bovine rumen microbial communities from Lethbridge, Alberta, Canada - RJG_04 (v2) (version 2) | ecosystem: Host-associated > Mammals > Digestive system > Stomach > Rumen | place: Canada...
TGGTGAAGGGCAAAAAGAGGCGGCCTGACTCTGCCAATCGGGCTAATTATAAACCCAGGTGATTTTTCTAAAATTGTTTTGTGCGTAACTTGCTGAAAATCAAGTTTACGTCAAAGTGATAGTTTACGGTTCGCCCTCCAATTTGTAGAGGTAATCGACTTGTCGCTTCGCTTGTCGAAGAACCACAACTTTTCACAATCTTCACTACTGCACATAATCTCAAAATTAAAGACTGTGCAAAGGTAGCTGTTAAATCGAGGCTATGCAAGATGTGAAAATTGGACGCTTACAGATTGGACGCTCACAAATGAATAGTAATATAATATGGCAAAATCAATAAAAGTCAACTTCTTTTATAACATGCTACTCAACGTGTCAAAGGTGATATTCCCTTTGATCACAGCACCTTATGTGTCACGAGTGCTTGAGCCTGATGGAATTGGACTCTACAACTTTGCAATAATGTACGTTGGCTACTTTGCATTATTCGCATTATTGGGAGTCCCAACCTATGGCGTTAGAGAGATAGCAAAGATTAGAGATGACAAAAGCAAACGGAATGGATTTGTCTCAGAGATAATCTCTATTCAATTCTATCTTACCATTTTGGTAACGGTCGTGTTTTTAGCAACATTATTCTTTATCCCAAAATTAAGTTCAAACCTTGGTATATTCTTAATTGCAGGAATTTCTTTGTACACCAGCCCTTTCATAATCGACTGGTACTATAAGGGAATGGAGGAGTTTAAGTTCATCACACAACGCTCGCTTATCATCAAGGTTCTTTCTATTATTGCTCTGTTCATATTTGTAAAGACCAAAGCAGATTTGATAAATTATGTCATCCTGTATTCTATAGCCAATGTTACAAACGAAGTATGGAATTTTCTTTATCTTTATAAGTCTGGCATCACCCCAAAACTGAAGGTAAAAGGACTTAAGCAACATATGAAGCCATTGTTGGTTCTCTTTGCTTCCTCTATTGCAATATCTATCTATACTACTTTGGATACCATTATGCTTGGGTTTATATCTGACTATAGCGAAGTTGGTTTCTACAACAATGCTACCCATATCACAAGGTCGCTACTGATGGCTATATCGAGCCTTGCTATTGTTGCCATGCCTCGTATCTCATATTATATGAATCAAGGAAAAGAGGATGAAATAAACTCGTTAGTCACGAAGTCTGTTTCTGTAATCTCATTCTTAGCAATACCTATGATGGTTGCTCTGGTACTTATAGCACCTACTTTTATACCGCTATTTTTTGGTCAAGACTTTACTGGATCAATATTACCAATGCAGCTATTGAGCTTATTGATGATAACAACTGGATTTAATAATCTAACAGGTACACAAATATTGCTGAGTATTGGTAAAGACAAAAGTTTCCTTTATTCTGTGTCTGCTGGTACTGTTTCAAATTTTATCCTGAATCTAATTTTAATTCCTTCATGGGGAGCTGTCGGAGCTTCCATAGCATCAGCATTTGCAGAATTTATGGTGTTATTCATGACCATCTATTATATAAAAAAAGAGACATCAGTTCGTGTCTATAATTACAGCGATACGTCCAAATCACTCTTGTCTCTTATACCAATGGTCGTAGGTTATATTATATGTAACTATCTATTCTCAGGTTGGCTCTTTGTGGTTTCTTTCACAATAGTTGGAAGTTTATTTTATATTCTTTCGCAAATAGCAATAAAAAATAAATCTGCACTTTTATTCTTGAATCTTGTAAGAAATAAAATACATAAACAATGAAATACGATTTATCGGCTAATGTGAACTTCCGCATAACAGCCTGATACACAACATAAAACGGAAAACCGAATTCTTCTTTCATCAGACATTCATCAGACATCCGGGAAATTGAGCCTTTTCCGCTCATTTCTATACAAAGATACCACTTTTTACCCGAACAGGCAAGGGCTTTAAGATTTCTTATCCCTTCATAGTGAAGAAATGTTAATTTTAAAGAGGGTCGTGAGACAGCGATAGTAGAAAATCAGACAGTTGTTAACAGACAAGGCAGAGAAACACAATCTCCATGTGTAAGGATTGTTTCCGATGAGGGATGAAGGTTTGATATAATGGTTCAAAAACAAAAATAAACGTTTCGATACAAAGTTTAACAAAGAAGCAAGATCTGATTGCACAGGTGGTCGCATTAGTGATGCAGTTCGATACTGCCAGTCAGAACTAAAGTAATACGAGATTGATATAATCCTAGGTTATGCCAAACCAAACGAATAATATACTAGCAGTACGTGATTTCTGGCAGAATGCCAATGTTATCAGTATTAATACTGTTATTTTGGTAAAAGCTAGTGTCGTTTATACAAATGCACGAACAGGTCAGACCCTTTATCATTCTATTGTAACTCTTATGTAGAACCACAAGCCCTGTCCCCATGTCAAGAATGGCTGAGGTGTGATTATCTAAAACAGTAGTAAAAGGCGTTATAGATATGAATCTGCATATTGAAATATAACAAAAGCGTAACAGCCACAAGTATTCCTAATGACCCAATCCGAGCGCTGGCAGATGCAGTACGAGCAGGTGATGGCATTCATTGCAACCAACCACCGACGTCCATCAAAATACTATGCCGAGGAGCGATTGCTGTGGCATTGGCTTCGTAGAAACATCAAACTCATGTCGAAAGGCGATCTTCCTATTGAGAGAAAGGAGAAATTTGAGGCTTTGATGGCACTGGATGAAAAATATCGGAGAGTGAATCAATTCAAATGAAAATAATGCGAGATTGCTTGCGTAGATAGGTTAATCCTCCCCAGGATTAATATACGGCACATTATAATCCTAAAAACGACATAACCACAAATCTGCCACGGATCTGTCCCTTGGCAGGTGTGCCTGTCCCTCTGGCAGTCTGGCGGCCCGATAAAAATAAAGTAAAAATATGAATTACATTATAAAAACACCCAGCGCTACAAAGCTGAAGAAAGAAATCATTGATTGTGTTTCTAGTAAAGTGGATGCCAATGGCAAAGGTATAGCCACATGGCAATGTGTGGAAACAGATGCAAGTGAGAAAGTGTTGGTTCATACAACTGACCAGTGGGCAGAAAAAGGTTGTATAACTATCAAGAGCGACATTAGTCGCAATGAACTGCAAGTCAGATTCCATTATTGGGACTCGTGTCCCGAAAGAGATAATGCCGACGATAAGTACATGTTTGGCAGATTTACAGAACTCATACTTGTCCATTTTTCCTATTTCGTTGATAAGATTGTGATAGAATAAACTATACTGCCATAAGGACGCATAACAAAATATTTATACAAAATGAAAGGTATTGTATTAGCTGGCGGTTCTGGAACTCGCCTTTACCCCATTACCAAAGGAATCTCCAAGCAGTTGATTCCTATTTTCGACAAACCAATGGTGTATTATCCCATCAGTGCATTAATGCTGGCGGGTATTCGTGATATTTTGATTATCTCTACACCTTACGATCTCCCAGGTTTCAAGCGTCTTTTAGGCGATGGCTCTGATTATGGCGTACATTTTGAGTATGCTGAGCAACCCAGTCCCGATGGATTAGCACAGGCTTTTATTATCGGCGAGAAGTTTATTGGCAACGATTCTGCATGTCTTGTGTTGGGCGATAATATTTTCTATGGCTCTGGTTTTACAAATCTTCTGCGCAATGCCGTAGAGAATGCGGAAAAGAATAATAAGGCAACTGTCTTTGGTTATTGGGTTTCAGATCCAGAACGTTATGGCGTTGCTGAGTTCGATAAGCAGGGTAATTGCCTCTCTATTGAAGAGAAACCGAAACTTCCCAAGAGCAATTATGCTGTAGTTGGACTCTATTTCTATCCTAACAAAGTGGTAGAGGTTGCAAAGAACATTAAACCCAGTGCAAGAGGTGAACTGGAAATTACCACTGTGAACCAGGAGTTCTTGAATAAAGGTGATTTGAAGGTTCAGGTCTTTGGTCGTGGTTTCGCGTGGTTGGACACGGGTACGCATGATTCGTTGGCAGAAGCATCAACCTTCGTAGAGGTAATTGAGAAGCGCCAAGGTTTGAAGGTCGCGTGCCTGGAAGGTATAGCTTACCGCAATGGTTGGATAAGCGAGGAGCGTATGCGCGAGATAGCTCAGCCCATGCTGAAGAATCAGTATGGCCAATACCTTCTGAAGGTAATCGACGAAATGAAGGAAGAAGTGAACAGCGGAACGCTGGAACATGTTTAAGACGATTATAAGAAATGAATATACTTGTTACTGGTGCTAACGGTCAGTTGGGCAATGAGATGCGTATCATCTCGAAGAATTCAGCAGATAATTATATCTTCACCGATGTTAATCAGGTAGAAGGTCTAGAAACCACCTATCTGGATATCACCAATCTTGAGGCGATACGTAAGATGGTTGCAGACAACAATATTAATGCTATCGTTAACTGTGCTGCATGGACAAATGTGGATGGTGCAGAAGATCCCGAGAAATACGCATTGGTAGAGAAACTGAACGCTACAGCTCCAGAGAACCTTGCAAAGGCTATGAAGGAGGTTGATGGCTGGCTGGTGCAAATCTCTACGGATTATGTTTTTGGCAAAGAGCCTTATAACACTCCTTGTAAGGAAGACCAGAAGGTTACACCTACTGGTGTATATGGTGCAACAAAGCTTCTAGGTGAGCAGAAAATCATTGCTACAGGCTGTAAGTATATGATTCTGCGTACAGCCTGGCTTTACTCAGAATTTGGTAAGAATTTCTGTAAGACCATGCTGAATCTTACAGCGACAAAACCTCAGTTAAAGGTGGTATTCGATCAGGCTGGTACTCCTACCTATGCTTACGATTTAGCTACAGCAATAGTTGCAGCTCTAAAGAATCCTGTAGAGGGGGTATATCATTATAGCAACGAGGGCGTATGCTCTTGGTATGACTTCACTAAGATGATTGCAGAATATGCGGGCCAGACAGCTTGTGATATACAACCTTGTCATTCAAATGAATTCCCCTCTCCTGTAACCCGCCCAAGTTATTCCGTTTTGGATAAAACTAAGATAAAAGAAACCTTTGGTGTCAAAGTTCCTTATTGGACAGACTCACTAAAGATTTGTATAAACAATTTAAAGAAAGCATAAAGCATGGAAGTTATAAAAACATCAATAGATGGTGTGCTGATTATCGAACCTAAAGTGTTCGGTGACAAGCGTGGCTATTTCTTTGAGTCATTTTCTCAGCGTGAGTTTGACGAGAAGGTCGCACCTATATTGGGACATACAATCAACTTCGTACAGGACAACGAATCAATGTCTTCTTATGGCGTAATGCGTGGACTTCACTTCCAGCGCCCACCTTATACCCAGAGCAAACTGGTGCGCTGTGTAAAGGGTGCTGTATTGGATGTAGCAGTAGATATTCGTAAGGGTAGCCCCACATACGGCCAACACGTTGAGTGTCTATTATGCGCACATGATGCAGAAGGAGAGCGCATAGCAAATGAATTTAAAGATACTCTTTCATCTTACTTCAGCCATCTGACATCAGCCGTTGGGCTACAATTCTTTGTGCCCAAAGGCTTCGCTCATGGCTTTGCCGTATTGAGCGAAACGGCAGTATTCCAGTATAAGTGTGATGAATTTTATCATCCTGAGGCAGATGGAGGTATTAGTATCCTCGATGAATCTCTTAGTATTGATTGGCGCATACCTACTGATAAGGCATTACTCAGTGAGAAGGATACAAAGCACCCCCTTCTGAAAGACTTTGAGTCACCATTCGATTTTAATATTAATTTGTGCCAATTCTCTCTTTAGTTTGTATGGTATTTTCGTGATATGATGTTGGATTAATTAATTATTATTATGCACAAAAATAAAAAAATAAATATAGTATTGGCAAATTCTCCTATTGATGATGGAAATCGAGGATGTGTGGCTCTGACATTGTCCTCTCTTTATTTCATTGATAAAGTTATGGAAGAACTTGACATTAAGTATGAATTATATATATTAGATACATATCTAAGAGCAAAAAAAAGGTGTATTATAAATATTGAAGATCGTATAATAGAATTTCAACCCATTACATACCCATATGAGTTGGAGATAAAGCAATTTATTAAATCACTTATTTACTTTAAAAGAACTTTAAAATCTTTATCAGTTATAAAAAACGCAGATTATATTCTTGATATAGGAAGAGGAGACAGTTTTTCTGATATATATGGAAAAAAAAGATTTTGGATAACTGATAGAATTCACAAAATTGCTCGTTTTTTTTCAGTACCTTATTGTCTGTTACCTCAGACAATTGGCCCTTTTGAGAATGTTAAAATTAGGAAAGAAGCATGCAAGTCCATTGATCATGCAAGTATGGTTATGGCTAGAGATGAGTCAAGCTATAATTATGTAAAGGAAAATGTGCCAAAACAGAAATTTGTTAAAGAATATATTGATTTAGCGTTCTTTCTTCCATATCATAAGCAACGTTTTGATTCTTCTTCTATTAATGTGGGATTAAATGTGTCTTCATTATTATGGTTTGGCGGTTATACAGGCAATAACCAATTTGGTCTTTCTTGTGACTATAAAGACTTAGTTCGTACTATTATTAATAGTTTCCTTAAAATAGATAATGTAATTTTGTATTTGGTTCCTCATGCTATCGGTAAATCAAATCAAATAGACGGAGATACTACAGTTTCTCTTTTGCTAATAAAAGAGTATAATAACTCAAGACTAAAATTATCTCCTTACTTTGCAGGACCAATCGAAGCAAAGAGCTTTATTTCTGGGTTGGATTTTTTCATGGGAGCGCGAATGCATTCTACCATTGCAGCATTCTCATCTGGAGTTCCTGTTGTCCCGATGGCTTATAGTAGAAAGTTTAATGGACTTTTTATAAATACTTTGCATTATAATTATATGGTGGACTTGAAGACAGAAAAAAAAGAAGAAATTGTTCCTAAGTTACTAAATGCCTTTGAATTAAGAAAAGAAATTAAAAAAAATATCTTGGAAAGCAATAATATAATTGCAACTAAAGAAGATAGTATATTCATAGGTCTAAAAACATTTTTCAAATTAACAAATGATCAATAGAATTGTAAAGAACCATCTTTGTACTGGTTGCGGCCTCTGCTCCTCTGTCCTTGGTAAGGATAAGTGTGTCATGTTATTGAATAATAATGGGTTTTATACCCCTTCCATATTAGATAATGGAATAGATGATTCCGTAATTTCAAGTCTGTGTCCAGGTATACATGTTTATTGTGAAGAGCATAGGGGGATTTGGGGAAATGTATTAAATGTATGTGAGGCATGGTCTGCTGATACAACAATTCGATATAAAGCTGCTTCCGGAGGAGTTGTTACATCTTTAGCAGTTTATTTGATTGAAAGTATGAATGTAGATGCCGTACTTCAGGTTGGTATACAAGATGGTAGTTATTTGTACAATGAATTGAAAGTCTCAAGGAATAGGCAGGATATCATAAATAATGCTCAATCTAGATATGCTCCAGCTTTGACACTTAATAATATTAAACAGATTCTAGATAGCACAAAAGATAGCTTTGCTTTTATAGGTAAACCCTGTGACATTGCAGGTGTAAAAAATCTAATTAACATTTATCCGCAATATAAAGAACGTTTCCGTTTATTAATTTCGATATTTTGTGCTGGTATGCCTAGCTATAATGCAACAGAAAAGACATGGCGCTTATCGGGGAAAGAAAACGAGCCTGTCTCATTAAAATATCGTGGCGACGGATGGCCTGGGTATTTCAAGGCAACATGGAAAGATGGTTCAGAATACAAATTGAGCTATAATGAGAGTTGGGGAAAGATATTAGGACGTGATTTGGGCTTCCGCTGTAAAATATGTCCAGATGGAATCGGAATGCTTGCAGACATATCTATAGGTGATTCATGGAGTACGAAAAATGGCTATCCTGATTTTACCGAGCAAGATGGCCGTTGCTTTGTTATAGTTCGAACAATAAGAGGGAAAGACATTATGTTAGCTGCGGAAAATGGAGGATATATTGTTAAGCAACAATTGGATATTAACAAAATTCAGGAGATGCAGCCTTATCAGTATCAACGTAGAAAATTGGTAGGGTGGAGAATTCTTCCTGTTAAACTTTTTTCTTTTGGTATTCTTGATTTCAAAGGGTTGGGGTATTCTAAAATAATGTTGACAAGCAATATTAAGGATGGGATAAAAAACATGGTTGGAACCATATCACGTTTGTTAAAGTTAAAAAGACAGCTTAATGTAGATGGGAAGTGTTAAATCTATAGCAAAAGGAGTGGCTTGGACTACCATTGCTAACATAGTCAATGGAGTCTATGGATTTATATCCGTACCGATATTAATTGCATATTTTGGAAAGTCAGACTATGGCTTGATAGGTCTTGCTATGTCTGTGAATGTCTATTTACGATTGATGGATTTAGGATTTAGTTCTACAAATGTGAGATATTTTTCCAATTGGTTAGCCAAAAAGGATTATGCAAATGTTAATGGTTTATTCAGGAATAGTCTTTCTCTTTATGGAACATTAGGATTCCTTAATGCTATAATTCTTCTAATAATTTCATTTTTCTCTAATAGCATATTCAATGTAAGCTCTGATCAAGATGTGATAGTCAAACACCTTTTTTATATTCTTTCTATCAGTGCATTTATTTCATGGTATACATCATGTTTCGATCAGTTGGTAAGGGCAAATGAATTGGTTGGATGGACGCAGAAAATGACCCTATTACCAAAGTTTATGCAAATAATAATTTTGGCTCTGACAGTTACTGTAGGCTTTAGTATTGAGTGGTATTATGCTTTGACAACATTTTCTATGTTTTTCATCTTACCATTCATGATACGAAAGATTAATCTTTTATGTCCATACGTATCTTTCTTGCCTTCTTTTGATAAGAAAATTTTTAAAGAAGTATTGCCATATAGTCTAAATATTTTCTCGTTTGGACTATTTCAGTTTTCAGTTGTTAATTTGAGGCCTGTATTCTTGGGGATTCAAAGTACTCCTGATTCTATTACAGACTATCGGATACTTGATGGTATTGTAAGAATTGTGATGATGCTAGGTGGTACATTCATGGGTGTTTTTTTGCCTTCTGCATCAAAAGTTGTTGCGATGCATAACAAAGCAGCCCAAGACCAAATCGCCTATCAAGGAACCAAATTCATCTCTATAGCTATTTGTTTCTTTTGTTTTGGAATGATGTCTGTAAGCTCTGAGATTTTGATGGTATATGTCGGGAAGGATTATTTATATTTGAAATTTTGGTTGAATTTATGGCTGTTGGCAACATTGGCAACCCACAATCAAGCCATTTCCAGCCTAATTCTTGCTGGTTCTGATATTAGAGCTATTACATATAGTTCAATATTTGCTTCCATTATTGGACTACTGCTGACATGGTTCTTGATACCAATATATGATGTGGGAGCAACTGTCATTGGATATTGTGTATATTGCTTGATACAGATTCTTTTCTATTATCTATATTATTGGCCAAAGATGATGAAACTAAATTCATTAAAAATATTCTTTAATTCTTTCTTTCCATTTGTTATTGTTGGCTGTGTCTTTTCATTACTAACATGTTATTTGATTACAGATTTCGGATTATGGCAAAGACTTATCCTTAAGGGGATAACATTTATAATAGCATATTCTGCTGTGATTTGGCTGATTATTCCACAAAACGATAAAATATTGATTACAAAACTTATAAAAAAATGAACTAAAAGGAAGTCCTATGACTATATCAATACAATAAAAAAATTAAACGAAATTAGAAAGTTGAACACTAAGTGTCCTAAAATATGATATAATGATTTGAGAAATAAAACTTCAACCTATGCGTCGTTAATTCAATAACAGCAAACACTGGTGTCCACTAAAAGCATTTAACATTTCCCAATATGTCAATTTGAAAGTTCATGAATGCAAAAACAGACTATTTTATGCTTCTATGGCCAATTTATACCAGAGTTGCATTGCTTCAACTTACACTTTGTTATCGCTGTCTTAGAAGGTCATTTCAAAACCTCCGAGTGGTATTGGAGCCCCCAAACCCAAGTAAGAATCAGTGCTGTGGGAGATTGTTAACGAATTATCGTGGACAGTAGTGAACAGCAAAAATATGATAAATATAATGATTTTGTGAAGGCTTGGTTTCTCTATACGACATAGTACGAGCCCCAAACATTTCAATCAATGATTTCTGTATTCGTAAGGATCTTCCTTTCACCGAGTTCAACTAGTGATTAGGTTCGAATAGAAATTCTGTGCTCATTGGTATAAAAAAATATAAAGTTTAATTTAGTTTAGACGCGTCAGGCGGCAAAAACTGCCTTAAAGGCTGCGAATAAGTGAGTAGAGTGTAAGCTTGTTTAGACACTTTCGAGCACAAGCAATTTCGTTAAACACTCAAGGGTGGTTTACAAACCTTGACATAAAAATTGACAGTTTACGCAAAATAAGGATTAAAATGCAAAATATATTATTCCCTGTTGTTATATTGCTTTGTTTGTCAATGTTCTTTGTGCGGAGAGAATATAAATTAGCAATAATGATGACTTACTTGATGATTCTTTCTTCTGTCCCCAATACATATATTGGTGGAAAGTATTTAACTCTTCCATTCTGCTTCTTACTATCGGAGATTTCTAGCTTTAATCAGTATTATGGGATTTTGTACAGAAGTCGGGTTCTTTTAATCACTGGATTAACACTATTGGCTACTTTCGCGCTTTTTGTTAATAGTCCACATTACAATCAAAGTGTTGATGGTTTTTTTCGTTTAGTGAATAAAGAGCTAATTGGAAAATATTTTTTTCTACTCTACGGATTTATATGCGCCTTAAATATTAAATCGTGGAAGGTCTTGCTTAATGTCACATTCTGTTCTCTTGCTTTTATCACAATTATTGGTGTGATTAATTTGGCTCTTCGTCATGCTCATTTCGTAGATATTGCTATGCAAGGTGCGGTGTTGAATGATATTACAGCTGATATGGGTGGAAAATACGAGTATCAAGATAGATTCCGTGTTCAAGCCACATTTCAAAACCCATTTAACTATGGTTTTATTTGTGTCCTTAATCTCTTTATCTTTATGTATGCTAAGACAAAGAAACAAATCACTAAAAAACAATATTATATTGCTTTGGCGTGTTCATTGTTCGGAATTGTTTTTTGTGGATGCAGAACGGTGGTTTTAGTTGCAGCGATGACATTTCTGATATATTTGATGTTGACACAAAATCTTTCTAAAAAGTTGAAATATTTCGTTATTATATTAGTTGTTTCACAGTTAACGTATGAATTTGTAAATCCTGTAAGAAATCTAGTTGATAATACACTAACTGTATTTCAACGTAATCAATACGCGACAGGAGGTGGTAGTTCTATTGAGATGCGTCAATTACAGTATTTAACAGTTCTTACTTATACTAGGAATAATATGCTGTTTGGACGAGGAATGGATTTCTATCGAGAAGATCTGGGTTGGAAAAATGGTAGATCGGGCCGAGTTGATGAAGACTTACAGGGACTGGAGGGTGTTCTAATGAGTTATTTGCTTGAGAGAGGTATAGTAGGTATTTTCTTCTACCTGACTTTCATTGGTTTAGTTTTTTTTTCCATATGGAAATTGAGAAAAATAGATTATCTTACCTCATCTTTGGCTGTTTCTTTATTATCTGCCTATTTTTTGTTTGCAAACATGACGGGCGAGTTGGATTCTTTTCGCTCATCATTTCTGTTAATAGGTGCTGCATGGGGAATATTGTTTAAACATGGCAATATTTTGAGAATGCGCAAAAATTTAAAACAATATTGATTAAGAAAAAATAATGAATGACAAAATGTTAATTAGCGTAATAATTCCTAATTATAATCATGCAAAGTATCTTGATCAACGAATTCAAAGTATATTAAATCAAACATATCAAAATTTTGAATTAATTATACTTGATGATAATTCTCCTGATGAGGGTGCATCGCATAGAGTGATTGAGAGTTATAAAGACAATCCTCACGTAACCCATATTGTATACAATGAAGTGAATTCTGGATCACCTTTTAAGCAATGGGATAAAGGTATAAATCTTGCTGAAGGTACATTGATATGGATAGCGGAAAGTGATGATTATTGTGATACCTCCCTTTTGGAAAAATTAGTATATGAGTTTAAAAATGACCCAATGTTGACACTTGCCTATTCATTGAGTTGTAAAGTTAATCAAAATGGAGATAAATTACCAATTATAAGTTATAAAGGCCATGGCGTAACTCGACTTAAAGGTTCAGATTATATTACCAGATATATGGCTTTAGATAATCACTGCAAAAATGCAAGTGCATGTCTTTTTAAAAAGGAAGCATATGTTAGAAGTAATAAACAATACACTACATATAGAGCAGGAGGTGATGTACTATTTTGGATAGAAATTGCTGAACAAGGTAATGTGGCAATAATAAATAAAGAGTTAAATTATTTTAGGCAACATCAAAACAAAGTAACACCGAACTCTATAAGAAAAGGCATAAATTATTATGAAGCAAAAAAAACTTATGAGTATATATTTTCCAGATTTTATATTTCAAATTTTAGAAAACTTCTTATGTTGAAAAATATTCAATACCTCATGGAGACGAGTAAATTTGAATCGAATTTAATTAGAAACGATTTATTAGATTATTGGGGTGTAAAACCATTGAGAGGTTATGAAAAATTGTGTATTAGATTCATTCGCGCTTTAAAAAATAGATTTAATTTGTATATATAAGTCCACCAGTGATGAGACTGTATAGATATAATTTAATCGGAAATATTAGAATCGCTGTATCTCATTGGTCAACAATTAATTAATGCACTTTTTTTTTAAATCGAACATCTGTGATATAAATCAACAATAATAATTATTATATGAAATTTCCTAATAAGTATTTGCGGAATTTGAAGCCCTATAAGCTTGCTTCCCACAAAATTTGGTCAGTAGATCCAGAAAAGAGAAATAATATTTTAAAACTGGATTGGAACGAGTCTACGATACCACCATCACCAAAGGTGGCTGAGTCTTTGGATAAGATTTTGAATGAACCTTCATTCTTTAACCTTTATCCAACAACTTACAATGAGAAGCTTCTTGAATTGCTCTCTAATTATACTGGACTTCCCCAGGAGAATCTTCAATATTTCGCCAGTTCTGATGCTCTTCATGAATATATATGCAAAGTGTTTATAAGCGTTGGTGACCCAGTGATGATACTAGGCCCTTCATACGATAATTTCCGTTTGACATGTCAGGCTAATGGCGCAGAAGTATATTTCTCAAATTATAATGATGATTTTTCTTTTGATGAAAAGAAATTTGAGAAAGACATCTATGATAAGGAACCAGCGGTTGTTTATATCTGTAACCCAAACAACCCGACAGGAAATCTTCATCCTGTGTCATATATTAGACATTTATTGGATGAGTTCCCCGATACATTATTCTTGCTTGATGAGGCTTATATAGAGTTTTCTGATAAGTCAGCAAAAAAATTAGTGTTGGAATACGATAATTTGTTAATATCACGAACGTTCTCCAAAGCATTTGGTATTGCCAACTTTCGTGTAGGATATCTTATCGCATCTAAAGATAATGTACAGTTTATTAATAAAGTTCGGAATCCGAAAAATGTATCGACCTTTGCGCAGACAGCCGCAATGGCTGTGCTTTCAGACATTCAATATATGAAGAATTATGTTGCTGAAGTTAACAAGGCTAAGGCGTTTTTTGTAGAAGCTTTGAAGAAATATAAGGACGTTTATGTTCCTGCAGAAAGTGCAGGAAACTTTGTTCTCATAAAATTTAAAGATTATGAGTCAAAAATGGCTCTTCTTGAATTCCTAGCAGGAAAGAATATTTTTGTGAGAAATAGAACTGAAGCTCCTTCGGTTTACAATTGTTTTCGTATTACAATTGGAACAATTGAGCAGATGAAAGTTGTACTTAAAGCATTTGATGATTTTTATGGCAAATGAATAAAATAGCACTTTTTGACTTCTGCGAAACCATTGCGAACTTTCAGACTGCAGATGCATACGTAGACTTTGTTCGTGAAAAGCTGAACGATAGTCGAATGTGCAGGTTGGAAAGAGTGCAATGTTTTCTTAGGACAATTAAAGTTATTCAGATAATTGAGAAACTAACAAGATACAGATTCTCTATTAACAAGCGTATTAAACTTTGGCAGCTTAGAGGTCATAACTTATCAGAATTGCAAGCATTAGCAAAAGAATATTACCAAGAAAAAATAAAACCAAATCTTATTCCAGAAACGATAGAGAAACTATCGGAACTTAAAGCTCAAGGGTATTCTATCTTTCTTGTTTCTGGAGGATATGATATTTACTTGCTCTATTTTGCTGAAGAGAATGATTTGTCGGGTGTTATATCAACGAAAATTGGTTTTAACGATAATGTATGTTCAGGAAGATTTGATGGCGTTGATTGTCTACGAGATGAAAAAACTAGGCTTCTTAACAAGTTTTTTAAAACAAGGCCTGAGTATAGTGTAGCATTTTCAGATAGTATAACTGACATCCCTTTTTTGAATTGGGCTGATAGTGGATGTGTAGTATCTCATAATACCCACCAGCAATGGATTGAAAAATTTAATTATTCTGAAATTATATGGAAAATAAAATGAAAGACAATTTGGCATTACGGAAAATTCAAATATTGCTAAATAAGTTAATGGTAAAGATCTATGGAGAAGAAAAGTGGGAATCAAGAAGATTTCTAAAACGAATAGGTAAGTACCCCAACCTAAAATCTCCTAAGTCACTCAACGAAAAAATAGCATGGCTTAAAATTAATTATTTGGAGAGTTTCTTCCTAAAGTGTTGTGATAAATATCTTATTCGTGAGTATCTAAAGGAAAAATTGGGAAAAGATTATGCACCTCCTTTGATTTATGTAACCGAAAATCCTAAAAATCTTACCTTTAAAAACATAAATAAATTTCCCTGTATTATAAAAGTCTCGAACGGATCAGGTGCCAATTTAATAATAAAAAATAAAAATGAATATTCAGAAAAATATCTTCAATTTTTTTTTAAAAAACAAATCTTATTGTCTAAACTTCATACTGTAGTCTCGCTTGAACATCAATATGAAGTTGAAAAACCTTATATTGTAGTTGAAGAATTATTAATGGATGATAATGGTGGTATACCAAATGATTATAAGTTCTTATACATTAATGGTGAACTTGAGTTTATTTATTGTTCTGTAGATAGACTTGGTGATAATGTTCGTCATGTGTATGATAAGGATTGGAACCGCTTGCATTTTGCTTGGGTTGCTGGCGCAAATGAAAAGGTTTTTAAGAGATATGATAAATCTAAATCTATACCTCAACCACGTTTTTTCCCAAAAATGAAGGATATTTCTAAAAAATTGGCCAAAGATTTCCCTTTAGTAAGAATAGATTTCTATGAAACCTCAGATAGAATATATGTCGGTGAGATTACGTTGCATCACGGCTCTGGTCATGATAGATTTTATCCAGAATCATTTGATGAATTATATGGCGAGAAGCTAGTATTACCATCTGCAAACAGATTCCATTAATAGTTTTTTTTGTTTTTTTGTGAGTAACGCAAGTTGTACTATACTTTTCTTCATCAACTCAGATGTTGGTGGAGCAGAGCGAATGAGTGTGCTAATCAGCAAAATGCTGATAAGAGCAGGAATGGATGTATGCTATGCTATTATCGTGAAAAAGGAGAATGCTGCATCCATTACAGATTTCCTGCCTGAAGGTCATCCTGTGATGGTCATAAAAGGGCAAAATCATTTGGAGCGGCTTAAACAGATATACAGCGTGATGCGAAAAGTCAGGCCTGATGCTGTGTTTTCTTCACATTATAGTATTAATAACAAAGTTTTACTGTTCAGACCTTTCTTTCCTAAAGTCAGATATGTTATTCGTTCAGACAACTATTTTTATACTTTCTCTCGTGTGGGTAAACTGATTATCCGAATGACATATCCGTTTGCTAACGTGATGATCGCGCAGACACAAGAGATGAAGGATGAGTTTGTGCATCATAAGGTGATGTCAGAGTTGAAGATTTGCGCATTGGAGAATCCGGTGGACAAGGAAACGATAGATGCAAAATTGCTAAATGCTGGTTCGCCATATCCTGAGGATGGTAAAAAACATATCGTGGCTGTTGGACGCTTTGCCTATCAGAAAGGATATGATCTGTTAGTGGAGGCTTTTGCCAAGGTAAGAGCCAAAAGGGATGATTGTGAACTCTATATCGTAGGGGCTTATACTGAAAAGTGGAAACCAGAATATGATAAGGTGGCAAAGATGGCTGGGCAGTTAGGATTATCAGATTGCATTCATTATGCAGGCTATCAGGACAATCCCTACCGATATGTGAAATTTGCTGACTGCTTTGTATTGAGCAGCCGTTGGGAAGGGTTGCCAAATGTATTGGCAGAGGCTTTGTATCTGAAAAAACCTGCGGCTGCATTCAAGTGCATTCCCATCATAGAGCGGATGGTTCGTGATGGTATAGACGGCTATCTGGCTGAAAAAGGGGATGTGGAAGGATTGGCTGTCGCTATATGTAAAGCTGTGGATATGGGGAAAACGGATCCTGTCTATTTTGGAGCGAAAGATAATGATTTTGTAAGATTATTCAGATAAATAGTTAAATGAAAAAAGATGTAACAATTATTGTGGCGGCTCACAAGAAGAGTGAGATGCCAACAGATCCGATGTACCTGCCACTTCAGGTGGGTGCTGAGGGGAAAAAGAATCCTGATGGGACTCCTATGGATTTGGGTTTTGCTAAGGATAACACGGGAGAGAATATCTCGGCACGGAACTATAACTTTGGCACACAGACTGGCCTGTACTGGATGTGGAAGAATGTGGACTCTGATTATAAGGGACTAGTGCATTACCGCCGCTTCTTTACATTGCAAAAAGCCAGTAAGAAGAATATGATAGCTTCTGTGCTGAAGTATGACGAACTGAAGCCCATGTTAGGGCAATATAAGGTGTTTGTACCCAAGAAAAGACATTATTATATTGAAACTGTCTATTCACAGTATGTGCATACGTTGGACAGATATCATCAACTGGACATTAGCAGAGAAGTGATATTGGAAAAGACCCCTGACTATCTTGGAGCATTCGATAGGGTGATGCATCGCAGATGGAATCACATGTTCAATATGATGATTCTAACCAAAGATTTGATGAACGACTACTGCTCATGGATGTTCCCAATCCTCTTTGAGGTGTTTGAGCGTGTTGACAAGTCGCAAATGGATCAGTTTGACCTTAGATTCCCAGGTCGCGTGAGCGAGCGTCTCTTCAACGTGTGGTTAGAGAAGAAACTTGAGGACGGTACAGTGAAGCAGGATGAGATCAAAGAATTGCACTATGTGGAGGACGTGGACTGGATGTTCAAGGTAAGAAAGTTCTTAATGGCAAAATTTTTACATAAAAAATACGGGAAAAGCTCATGATGAAATTTGACTATGTAGTAGTAGGCTCTGGACTAGCTGGTATCACCATCGCAGAGCGTATAGCCACACAGCTCCACAAGAAGGTGCTGGTAATAGAGAAACGCGACCATGTAGGTGGCAATGTGTATGACGAATACGACAAGGCCGGTATATTAGTGCAGATGTATGGACCTCACACCTTCCATACGAATGACAAGGAGGTGTTTGACTATATCTGCCAGTACACCAAATGGCATGAGTATCAGCACCGGGTGCTGAGTTATGTGAACGGTAACTTCGTGCCGATGCCCATCTCGCTGGAAACCATTAACCAGCTTTATAACATGAATCTCTCCGAAGACGAGATGGATGCATTCATAGAGAGCCGCAAGGAGAAGATTGACGAAATCAAAACTTCTGAGGATGTCGTGTTGAGCCAAGCTGGCAGGGATATCTATGAGAAGTTCTTCAAGTATTTCACCATCAAGCAATGGGGCGTGTCGCCTGCTGAGCTTGATAAGTCAGTAATTAGCAGAATTCCGTTCAGAAAGAACCGCGATACACGCTATTTCACTGATCAGTATCAGGGTAATCCGCAGGGCGGTTTCACGCAGATGTGCCGTAATATGCTGAAGCACCCGGAAATAAAGGTGATGTTAAATACGGACTATAAGGAGGTAATAAATGACATTGAATACAAGAAACTGATTTATACAGGTCCTATTGACTATTATTTTAATTACGAGCTGGGTAAGTTGAAATATCGCAGTATTAAGTTCATCTTCGAGACCCATGACTGTGAGTCGTATCAGCCCACTGCTAGTACACGCTGGCCAATGGATTACGAGTACACTCGTATCACGGAGTTTAAGAAAATGACTGGTCAGAAACATGAAAAGACCACTATCCTGAAGGAAATCCCCTGCTTCGGTGAGGAGCCATATTATACATATCCTACAGCAGAGTGGAAGGAACTGGCACAGAAATACCGCGACAAGGCTGCGCAGGAGAAGAATGTCATCTTCTTGGGACGTCTGGCTGAATATAAGTACTACGACATGGATGATGTCGTGCGCAGGGCACTGGATGTGTTTAAAGAACAGATTGCACCAAACGAGGTATGATAGTCTGGGGGCATACATATTCATCAGAAAAGATTATCAGGGCTATTGGAGAGTGTCGGTATGTGAGTTTCGACATCTTCGATACCCTGATAAAACGTTCTGTAGCCAAGCCAAGCGATGTATTTCTGACTGTAGCGCGCAGATACGGTCATTTGCATCAGTGCGATTTCGATGCTGAAACATTCAAGACCGTTAGAACGAATGCTGGTAAGGATGCCAGTTTGGAGGCCAAGAAAAAAGGGCATGAAGAAAGAACACTGCAGGAAATCTATCAACAGATGGCGTGGAAGTATGGGGCAGATGTCTGTGTGGAACTGATGCAACTGGAGATAGAGCAGGAAGTGGCATGCTGTCAGCAGAACGCAGAGATGAAGAAAGTGTATGACTGGTGCTTGTCGCAGGGCAAGACCATTCTTATTACCTCCGACATGTATCTGCCAGAAGACACAATTACCCATATCTTGCATGAGAACGGATATACTGGTTATAAAGAACTGTTTCTGTCTTCATCCTGTGATAAACAGAAAGCTTCTGGTTCGCTCTATCGGAAGATTATCTGTCAATATGACATGAAGCGCAAGCAGTTGGTTCATATTGGCGATCATTTAAAGATAGACTATATGAGAGCTCGGCAATATGGGCTGAAAGCCATAAAGATTCCCCAGCATGTAGAAAATGGAAAGTATGACAGGAAGGGCTTTTGGGGGCATGAAACAGCTGAATATCGGCAGATTGAGCATATCGCTGCTAATTTCTCTCAGGATGATTGGAGCGGATACCGTCAGTATGGCTTTGAATGTATAGGGCCGATGCTGTATGGATTCTGCACTTGGCTTCATCGCAGGGCGCAAGAACAAGGCTGCAAGAAATTGTTTTTCCTGTCGCGCGACGGGTATATGATGCAGGAGGCATATAATATGCTTTATGGCAATGATGCTATCCCCAACAGCTATATGTATGCTTCACGCAAGTCATTGTTTGGTCCTCAGGTATGGATGAAACCTGAGTTGGAGGATATACTCAAACAGGAAACTCCCTATCATTATTGGGATGTGGATGAGCTATGCGAGATGTTGGATGTGGATAAGGTTAATGGGCGTAAGACATGGAAGGACTGCGGGATTGGTGAAAAGGAGCGATTGATGAAGAAGGAGTTGTTTACAGACCAGCGGATAACAAAGTTCTTTGAAGCAGTAAAACCTGCCATGATAGCATCCTCTAAGACCAAGTTTGACACGGTGATTGATTACTTGAAGCAGGAGAATTTCCATGGTCAGGTCGGCATCGTGGATGTTGGCTGGGCTGGGGCTATCCAAAGATATCTGCAGAGGTTTACGGAGGAAGCAAAAATAGATGTGTCTATCTATGGATTCTATTTGGGACTGAAGCCAATAACCGTCACCGGACCCAATGCTGATGCGTATATACCACAGGTATTAGGTCCTTCGATGTTCTGTTCAAACTTGATGGAATATCCGTTTACCAAAGAAGAAGGGTCTGCTCGTGGTTATAAGCATGGAGAGGATGGCAGAGTGATACCAATTAAGTCGGATTACGAGTTTGAGGGTATGGAGGACAAACGATATACTCATGATATGCAGGAGGGTGCTTTGCATTATGTCAGATTGATGAAATCGGGCTATGGCGTGAGGGAAATCAGCTGGCAAGCAGGGTATAGGAATGTCATGAATGTCACCAAGCGCCCAAGAATCATGGATGTCAGATTGTTAGGTAGGCTCTCACATGTTAATCATGGACGTCGCGTTTTTTTAGCTGTACCCAAGAGGCGATGGTCATACCTGCTTCATCCGCGCCAGCTGAAAGAAGATTTTATCGATAGTGGTTGGAAAATAGGATTCCTAAAAAGTTTATTCCTGTTGCCACTGCCATATAATAGTATTCTGAAATTGATTCGAAAAAATGGATAAGAAGAATTGTTACTATATGAGAAGTATTTCTGTGATGCGAAAGTATGTACTCTAAAAGTAACATTTTTAATAATATGAATATTGCATATAAAGTTTTTGCTGGTGAGGCGAGCATTGCTTTGGCAAAGGGTATCTGTGACAATCTAGGTTGTGAAATGGGTAAGGTTAATATTACTCATTTTTCTGACGGAGAGTTTGGAGTGAGTTTTGATGAGAGTATTAGAGGAACGAATGTCTTTCTGGTACAAAGCACATATCCAAGTGCAGATAACTTGATGGAACTTTTGCTGATGGTGGATGCAGCCAAGAGAGCATCGGCAAAAAGTATTGTAGCTGTTGTTCCATATTTTGGCTGGGCTAGACAGGATAAGAAGGATAAACCCCGTGTGTCTATTGGCGCGAAACTTGTCGCAGATATGCTTTCTGTGGCAGGAATTGACAGACTGATGACAATGGATCTTCATGCTGATCAGGAGCAAGGTTTTTTTGATCTTCCTGTTGACCATCTTTATGCATCTTCTGTGTTGCTGCCATATATTCGCAGTTTGAATCTACCTAATTTGGTCATTTCATCTGCGGATGTGGGAGGTTCTAAACGTGCCAGTGGATATGCCAAGGCATTGGGTGTTCCATTGATTCTCTGCAATAAGCATCGTGACAAGCCAAATGAAGTGGCATCAATGCAGGTTATCGGCGATTGTGTAGGCAAAGATGTCGTGTTAATAGATGATATGGTCGATACTGCAGGAACCATCGTGAAAGCAGCAAATCTCATTAAAGAGTCTGGAGCTACCTCAGTAAGAGCTATTGCATCACATTGTGTAATGTCAGGTCCGGCATCTGTCAGAGTAATGGAGTCTGCTCTTGAGGAAATTGTGTTTACAGACAGTATTCCTTTCAATAGAGATTGTGCAAAATTGAAGCAACTATCAGTTGCCCCGATCTTTGCTGAAGCAATCAGAAGGGTGTTGGAAAACGAGTCAATATCTGATTTGTATTTGATAAAATAGAAATATATGAATTATATTATTACTGGCGGTACTGGTTTTATCGGTACCCACCTGACTAATCTTTTGAACGAAGTACATCCAGAGGCAAAAGTATGGAATCTGGATATAGTGACACCGGGTACGCCTAACCCTGTGGTGAAGAATTACAAGCCAGCGGTGAGAGAAGGCGAGACGTTGGGATCGACTTTCGTAGAGTGCGATGTCCGCAAACCGATTGTAGATTTGCCTTTCACTCCTACTTCTGAGGACGTTATCTTTAACTTTGCTGCTGTGCATCGTACACCTGGGCATGAGGATAGAGAGTATTTTGAGACGAATTTACGAGGAGCAGAGAATGTATGCACATTTGCAGAGAAATATGACATAAAGCAAATAGTTTTTACTTCTTCAATTGCTCCTTATGGTGCTGCAGAGGAGTTGAAAACAGAAGACACGCTGCCTACTCCAAACACTGCATATGGTATATCAAAACTGGTGGCCGAGAAGATTCACATGGCATGGCAGAAAGGTGGCGAGGGTCGTAAGTTGACCATCGTTCGTCCAGGTGTTGTGTTTGGTCGTGGTGAGAATGGAAACTTCTCACGCCTCTATTGGGGTATTCGCAAGCATACATTTGCTTATCCAGGACGTAAAGATACCATCAAGGCTTGTGTATATGTAAAAGAGTTGGTGCGCTTTATCTTATGGAATGTAGAGGAACGTAAAACATCGTTTGATATCTTTAATTGCACCTTTGAGCCTGCATATACCATCGAGCAGATAGTAATGACGATGAAGAAGGTAACATGCCTGTCGCAATCGGTGCCATATATCCCAAATAGTATCATTATGCCAATGGCAGCTTGTGCAAAGATGGTTGGTAGCCCCATGGGCATCTGCCCCGCTAGAGTAAAGAAACTGCAGATATCAACAAATATCTGTGGTAAGAAAATGGCTTCGTCGGGTTATCAAATGAAATACACCTTTGAAGAAGCACTAGCTGATTGGTATGACGATAATAAAAAAAAGTGCTTGGAGTGAACATTATTAAGAATGTCGCGAAATGTCTATTTAGATGAAAGATTATCAATATCATATATTCAGCCCATATAGGGTTTGCCCACTGGGAGCACATGTCGACCATCAACATGGACTGGTTACAGGCTTTGCTATAGATAAAGGCATTGATCTGTGGTTTAATGTCCGTGATGATAGCCTTGTTAAATTATCTTCACGAACATTTGAGGGTGATGTGGAGTTCCATGTCAATACGCCATCGCAGGTAAAAGAAAGACATTGGGGGGATTATGCTCGTGGCGCAAAATATGCTCTTCGTAAGCGATTTGAGTTGAGTCATGGTATAGAGGGCGTTATTCAAGGCTCGCTGCCTGTAGGTGGTTTGTCTTCTTCTGCTGCTGTGCTGATAGCGTATGTGATGGCGTTTGCAAAGGCGAATGATATAGCTCTTCAGCCGTTTGAGGTGGTGAAAATTGCATCAG